>Ga0068862_100000649_pt1 | contig 35879 bp, 33 predicted proteins | sample KBSSwiS52_FD_66598 | JGI IMG/M metagenome (GOLD analysis project Ga0068862, IMG submission 66598) | Switchgrass rhizosphere microbial communities from Kellogg Biological Station, Michigan, USA - KBS Switchgrass S5-2 | ecosystem: Host-associated > Plants > Roots > Rhizosphere > Soil ... | reverse complement strand
TGCCGGAGCACGCCATCGCGCTTTGCGCCGAGCCGTTCGATGGCGCGCTGGGACGCGTAGTTGAAGTTATCGGTGCGCAGTCCGACGACCTTGCACCCCAGCCCATCGAACCCATGCTCGAACAGCAGCAGCTTGCAGGCCGTGTTGACGTGTGTGCGCTGCCACCGCTTCCCGTAGAACGTGTAGCCGATCTCGACCCGGTCGATCTCGGGCACGATGTCATGGTAGCGCGTCGTACCCGCAACGACGCCCGTCTCGAGCTCGCGCACCACCCAGGGCAACATGTGACCCTTCGTCTGACCGTCGAGCGCGGTCGCGATGTAGGCGTCGACCCCGCCTGGCTCCGGAACGGACGTGAACCACAGCTCCCACAGTCGTCCGTCTGCAGCCGCCGCGCCGAGATCGTCGCGGTGGGCGGGCGTCATCGGCTCGAGCCGCAGGCCGTAGCCTTCGAGCGTGATGGGCTGTGGCCGGATCACTCGGAGCCTCCAGACTGAAGCGTGACGTGCGTGCGCGACCGGTCTCACCCGCGCACGGGAAGAATCCATCGGGATGATACTCAGCAACACGGAGCGGTCACCAGCGGCGGCTACCAGGTATGGACACGTTCGATGGCGTCCCTCGAGACACCGATCGCACGGTCGACGGGACGACCCGGACAAACCGGTGGGATTCTCCTCGACGCCCTCGCGTACCGCATCCCATATTTGCGACGCCTTCCTCCCTCAACCCAGGCGCCGATGGCAACGACCGCACCGCCTCCGCTGCACCAACCCCCGATCCCACCCGCGCTCGACGAAGTCGGCATAGCCGCCGCGGACGAGGAGCTCGTTCGGCCGTACGTGCCCGACAGCACCGAGCTCAAGGAGATGACGCCCGGCGTCATCCTCCTCGGCGTAGTGCTCGGCCTCATCTTCGCGGCCTCGAGCGTGTACCTCGCGCTCAAGATCGGACTCACGGTCAGCGCCTCTATCCCGATCGCGGTCCTCTCGATCACGATCTTCCGGTATTTCTCGAAGGCGTTCGGCGCGCCGCCCGCGACGATCCTGCAGAACAACATGGTGCAGACGACCGGGTCCGCAGGCGAGTCCATCGCCGCCGGCGTCGTCTTCACGCTGCCGGGCCTCATTCTCCTCGGCTACGAGCTGCCGTGGATCAACGTGGCGGCGGTCGCACTGGTCGGCGGGCTGTTGGGCGTGTTCCTGATGATCCCGCTTCGCCGCAGCCTCATCGTTCGCGAGCACAGGAGCCTCAAGTACCCGGAGGGCACGGCCTGCGCGCAGGTGCTCATCGTGGGCGAAGAGCGCGGCGTACAGGCGAAGACCGTGTTCATGGGATTCGGGCTCGGCGCGCTCTACAAGTTCCTGATGTCGGGCGTGCACGTTTGGGCAGAGGTGCCGCGGCGTGCCTTCGAGCGCGTGATCGGCACACAGCGTCAGCTCTTCGGTGAGATTCGCGCCGAGATCAGCCCGGAGCTCACTGGCGTGGGCTTCATCATCGGGCCGAAGGTGTCCGGCTACCTCTTCGCCGGCGGCATGATCTCGTACTTCGTGATCATCCCGGCGATCAAGCTGTTTGGCGCAGGGCTCACGACACCGATCTTCCCCGCGACCAATCTGATCTCGTCCATGGACGCTACCGCGGTCCGGGCCAACTACGTGTTCTACATTGGCGCTGGTGCGGTCACCGCGGCGGGACTGATGGCGCTCGGCAAGGCGATGCCCACGATCTGGGCTGCGCTCCGTGGCGGCGTCGGCGACATCCGCGCCTCGCGCGACGGAACCGCGACCACCAGCCGTCGCACGCAGCTCGACCTCTCGATGAAAGTCGTGCTGTTCGGCACGCTCGGGTGCGCGATCGCGATGGTCGCACTCCCGCAGATCGGCATCGATATCCCCGGCGCGATCCTCGCCGTGTTCTTCGCGTTCCTGTTCGTGACGGTCTCGAGCCGCCTCGCCGGGCAGATCGGCGCGTCGGCGAATCCGATCTCGGGCATGACGGTGGCGACGGTGCTGCTCACGGCGCTCATCTTCTTCGCCGTCGGCTGGACGCGAACCGAGCATCGCGCGCTGGCGCTGTCGATCGGCGGTGTCGTGTGCGTCGCGGCCGCCGTCGCCGCGGCCACTTCTCAGGATCTCAAGACCGGATACCTCGTCGGTGCGACGCCGCGGCGGCAGCAGATCGGTCTCCTGGTCGGCGTGACGACGTCTGCGATTCTCATCGGCGCCATCATCAACTTCCTGAACGAAGCGAAGACGACGATCGTGGCGCGGACATACGCGGGCGTCACCGTCTCGGCGTTCGAGAAGGAAACGCGCGAAGGGCCGGACAATCAGACATACCGCGTTGGCCACCTGTACGAACGGACGGGCGATGCTCCGGCAGGCCGCTATCTCGTCGACCAGGCGGGAGCGATTCACTATCTGCTCGACCCGGGCATCGGTGGACGCGAGCCGCGGAACTTCGATGGCCGCGAGGTCACGAAGCTCGATTCGCCCAAGGCGCAGATCATGGCGCTCGTGGTGGACGGCATTCTCACGCAGAAACTGCCGTGGGGACTGATTCTCATCGGCGCGTTCCTGTCGATCGCGATGGAGATCCTCGGGCTTCCATCGCTGCCGATCGCGACCGGCGTCTACCTGCCCATCTCGACGTCCGCCACGATGTTCATGGGCGGGCTCGTTCGCTGGCTCATCGATCGACGGATGCCGGCGGCCGAGCGCGAAGGTCCGGAGTCCGACTCGGGGCCGGGCGTGCTGTTCTCATCGGGACTGATCGCCGGCGGCGCGATCACCGGCGTGATCCTGGCAGGTCTGCAGGCCAAAGGCTTCGACCGCGCGATCGACCTCACGGAGACGCTGGGAGGCTTCGCGGCGAACAACATCGTCGCAATGCTCATCTACGTAGTGTTCCTCGCGGTCCCGCTGTACATCGTGGGCAAGCGCGTACTCAAGCGGAGCTAGTCGTATGCAGTATCGATCCTCGCGGCTGACGATCGCGATCCTGTGCGTCGTCGCGGCGGGTGCACGCGCCCAGGCCCCGGCGGGCGAAGCACGCGTCGCGCGGCTTACGGGTCGTGTCGCGGATGCGGTGGGATCCTCGATCCCGAAGGCGCAGATCCTGGTCACGAATACGAGCCTTCACGCGGAGACCGGGAGCGATGGCAGGTTTGATCTCGCGAACCTGCCCCCCGGCCCGGTGGAAGTCGTCGTGCGACGACTCGGCTATTCGCCCGCGAAGATCGCGCTGGACCTGATGTCGGGCGAGCTTCGCGACATTCGTGTGCTGTTGTCGCCCGTCGTCATGATGATGGACTCGGTGGAGATCACGGCCGAGGGCCCCGCCACCGAGGTGAGCTACGGGGGATTCGAGACGCGTCGCGCGCGCGGGTTCGGGACGTTCATCACGCGCGAGGACATCGAAAAGAAGCGCCCCCGTGTGCCGTCCGATCTGTTTCGCACCGTCTCCGGTGTGAAGCTGATTCGCGATAGTGGCACACCGACGATCGTGTCGAACCGCCTGGGCACCATCACGTGCCCGCTGCGGGTGTTCATCGATGGCAGCAACTACCCGCTGTACGGACAGTCGCTCGACGCGCTGGTGCAGGTTGGCGACATCGGCGCGATCGAGGTCTACGCTGGTGGCGCGACGGTGCCGCCGCAGTTCGGCGGTCGCGAGAGCACGTGTGGCGTGATCGCCATCTGGACGCGCCACGGCCAGCGGAAGAAATAGCCCGGTTGTCATTCCGCGCGGAGCCGCGCAGCGGCGAAGGCGAGGAATCGCCATCCCCCCGGTAGGGATCAAGGGAATCAAGGGGTCAGAGCCCTTGAATTCACGGACCACCCAGGCGTGCGAGATCTCGAATTCAAGGGCTCTGACCCCTTGATCCCGGAACGACATGCGGCTGGAGAGGATGTTCTTGATACGACATCTGGAGATGCCTCAATGACCTTCAATTCCTTCGCACGCGCCATGCGCTGTGCCGTTCTGTTCGCCGCCCCCGCGCTGCCAGTGGCCGCGCAGTCCGCCATGCCGCCCAAGTCGATCATGCTCGTGGACTGGGAACGCCAGAAGAAGAACGTCCTCGCGTACATCGACGTCATGCCCGATTCGGCCATGGGCTTCGCGCCGACGCCCGGCGTTCGCACGTTTGCCGAGCAGGTCGAGCACTTCGTGGGCACGAACACGGAGATCGCCGCGGTGGTCCTCCGCGGTCTCAAGCAGCCGCCCACGTTAGGCGACACGGCCGCGTATCGCCACAGGAAAGCTGCCCTCAAGGACTACACGACGAAGTCCTACGACTACATGCTGGAAGCCCTCCGCACGGCGACGCCGGCGCAGCTGTCGAAGACGCACACGCTGTACAACCAGCCCGCAGCGCCGGCGTGGCGCTGGCTCGACCTGTCGAAGGAGCACGCGGTGTGGACGTTCGGACAGCTCATCCCGTATCTGCGTCTGAACAAGGTCACGCCGCCGCCGTATGACATGCCGTTCTGAAAAGCGGCTATCAGCCATCAGCCATCAGCCATCAGCCCAAACAGCGGCACCCCGCGACCAGCATCACCACCCAGCCACCAGCCTGCCTTAATGTCACGCGCTCTTCTGCTTCTTCTCGTTCCAGCAATCGTCGCCGCGCAACAGCAGCCGCAGCAACAGCCAGCAGATCTGATCGTCACCAACGCCCGCATCTACACCGTCGACGAGTCGCATCCGCTCGCCGACGCGATGGCCGTGCGCGGCGGAAAGGTGCAGTTCGTCGGATCGACGCGGGCGGCGATGGCGCTCCGCGGCGCGTCCACGCGCGTCATCGATCTGAACGGGCGCACCGTCATCCCCGGCATGGTCGATGCTCACGGGCACGTCGACAATCTCGGGCTCGCGCTTCGCACGGTCGATCTCACGGGAACGTCGTCGTACGATGAGGTCATCGCCCGCGTCGCGGCACGGGCGAAGACCATGCAGCCCGGCCAGTGGATCATCGGGCGCGGCTGGGATCAGAACGATTGGGGCGACACCCGCTTCCCGACCCACGAGAAGCTCACCGCGGCCGTCCCGAACAATCCCGTGTATCTGACGCGCGTCGACGGTCACGCCGGGCTCGCGAACGCGTCCGCACTCAAGGCGGCGAACATCACGGCGCAGACGCGCGATCCCGACGGTGGCCACATCGAGCGCACCGCCAACGGCTCACCCGCGGGCGTCTTCATCGACAACGCCCAGGGCCTCCTGCGGCGCGTCGTCCCGCAGCCCACGCGCGACGAGGTGAAGTCCGAAGTGCAGGCCGCCATCGCCGAAGCGCAGAAGTGGGGGCTCACCGGTGTGCACGACGCCGGCGCGTCCTCCCAGGTGCTCGACATCTACGAGGAGCTCGGCAAGGCGGGCCAGCTCAACTTCCGGATGTACGCCATGATCTCCGACGACTCCACCACGCTCGCGAAATGGTTCGCGCGTGGTCCGCTCGTCGGCGGCTACGACAACACGCTCTGGATTCGCAGCATCAAGCTGTACATCGACGGCGCCCTCGGCTCCCGCGGTGCGGCGCTGCTCGACCCGTACGCCGACATGGCGAACACCAACGGCCTCCTCGTGTCGAAGCCCGAGCACATCGGCGCGGTGGCGGCGCGCGCGCTCAAGACCGGCTTCCAGGTGAACACGCACGCGATCGGCGACCGCGGCAATCGCATTGTCCTCGACGAATACGAGAAGGCGCTCAAGACCACTCCCGTCGCGGATCACCGGTTCCGCGTCGAGCACGCCCAGATCATCAGTCCCGACGACATCCCGCGCTTCGCGGAGCTTGGCGTCATTCCGTCGATGCAGGCGAGCCATCAGACGAGCGACATGTACTGGGCGGGCACGCGACTCGGCTCCACTCGCCTGTTGGGCGCGTACGCGTGGCGTTCGTTGCTCAACAACGGCTCCATCATCCCGAACGGCAGCGATTTCCCCGTCGAGCAGGTGAACCCGCTCATCTCGTTTCACGCAGCGTTCTCACGGCAGGATGCCCGCGACTGGCCGCCTAACGGCTGGTACCCGGAGCAGAAGATGACGCGCGACGAGGCGCTGCGGTCGATCACCCTGTGGCCGGCGTACGCGGCGTTTCAGGAGAGCGTCATGGGCTCGCTGAGCCCCGGCAAGCTTGCGGACTTCGTCGTGCTGGACCAGGACATCATGCGGGTCGCGCCCGAGCAGGTGCTGCGCACGCAAGTGCTCGCGACGTACGTCGGCGGGAAAGCGGTGTACGAGCGGAAGAACGTCGTTCCGTGAAGCGCACCCTGGCGCTGATCCGCATCGCGCTGCTCGTGGGCGTGCTCGTATTCGGCGCCATCATCTGGTATCTCCAGCGTTCCGGCTGGGAGAGCTCCGGGGTCGACCCGCGCGGCCTCCGCGTCGCCGGCCAGGCTGTCTGGGGGCTGATGACGCTCGGCACGCTCGGGCTCTTTCTCGCGGCCGGGCGCGCGTCCCCGGAACGGCGGGCGGCGTTCAGCGTCGTCGCGTGGGCGCTCGGCGAAGCGACCGCGATCTACGGCGGCCTGTTCTGGATGATGCTGGGGGATCGACAGTGGTATCTTTACGGCGTCGCCTGTCTCCTGCTCACGTACTTCATCTTCCCCATCCGGAACACCCGTTAGGCGTGCGCGTCGTCTCCTTCCTCCCGTCCGCCACGGAGATCGTGGCAGCGCTCGGCCACCTCGACGACATCGTCGGCGTGTCGCACGAATGCGATTTTCCTCCCTCGGTTCGGTCGCGCGACGTCGTCACGTCGAGCGCCATCGACTCCAGGGCCACACCCGTCGCGATCGATACAGCCGTGCGCGACTTCGTCGATAGCGGCCGGCCGCTGTACGATGTGCGCGTGGACCGCGTGGCCGAGCTCGCGCCCGACGTGATGGTCACGCAGGTCGTGTGCGACGTGTGCGCCGTGAGTGAGGGCGACGTCCGCGCGCTGGCGGCGCGCCTCCGGCCGCGTCCGGAAGTCGTGACGCTTGGAGCAACGACGCTCGACGGCATCTTCGACGACATCCGGAGCGTCGCGAGCGCGCTCGGCGTGACGGACCGTGCCGACGCGCTGGTCGAGCAGGCGCGCGGACGGATGCGCGTCGTGCACGAGACGCTCAAGACGGCGCGCGCGCCGCGGCCTCGCGTCGCGGTGATCGAATGGACGGATCCAGTGTTCGCGGCGGGGCACTGGGTGCCCGAGATGGTCTACCGCGCGGGTGGTGAGGACGTCCTCGCCGAGCCCGGAGAGCATTCGCGAACGCGCACGCTCGACGTGGTTCGCGACGCCGATCCGGAGCTCATTCTCATCGCGCCGTGTGGCTTCGACCTCGAGCGCGCGGCCGCGGACGCGGAGCGGGCACTCGCGACGGATGCATGGTCGTGGGCGCGCGCGCGGCAGGTGTGGGCCGTCGACGCGAACGCGTACCTGAGCCGCCCGGGTCCCCGCGTGGTGGACGGCATCGAGCTGCTGGCGAAGGTCCTGCACCCGTCTCTCTTCGGCGGGCCCGACTCGAGCGCGGCGCGCCGAATCGCCTAGAAGCCCGCAGGCGAGACGGGAGGCGGGTAGCGGGTAGCGGGTAGCGAGCGGGGGAAACGGCGGCTGTCATTCCGAGCGGAGCCGCGCAGCGGCGGAGGCGAGGAATCGCAGTCATCCCGGTAGAGGGGCCGCTCGGTCGGGACGACGGCGATTCCTCGCCTCCGGGCCTGCGGCCCTCCGCTCGGAATGACAACGAACCCGCTACCCGCCTCCCGTCTCCGTCTCCCGTCTCCCGTCTCCCGTCTCCCGTTATTCCGCCGTCCAGACACGAATAGCAACGAGCACGAGAAACACCGCGAACGCGCGTCTGAGCTGCACCGGCGTAAGCAGCTGCGCGAACTTCGCACCGAAGAACGCGCCGAAAAACAGCCCGACCGCGAGCAGGAGCGCGACGCGCAGGTCGAGCTGTCCCTTGCGATAGTACTCCCACGCGCCGAGCGCACCCACCGGCAGCAGGAGCGCCCCGAGCGATGTGCCCGTCGCCGTGAGCGGTGTCATGCGGGCCGCGAGGAGCAACGCGGGGACGATCACCACCCCGCCGCCTATGCCGAATAGTCCCGACAGCACGCCCGCGGCGACCCCGATTAAGATGTAGAGGATCGTCATTCTCCCAATGTACGCGCATGCTCTCTGAATCCTCCATCGCCTTCCTGAAGCGACTCCTCGACACTCCGGGCCCGTCCGGGTTCGAGTCGGCCCCCGCTCGTCTCTGGCGCGACGAGGCGCGCGCATTCGCCGAGGTCTCGAACGACGTCGCCGGCAACAGCCTCGCGGTCGTGAACCCGAATGGCGCGCCGACCATCATGCTCGCCGGCCACATCGACGAGATCGGTCTCATCATCACGTACATCGATGACGACGGGTACTGCTACATCGCCGGCATCGGCGGATGGGATCCACAGGTTCTCGTCGGTCAGCGCATTCGCATCATGGGGCGCAACGGCGACGTCTTCGGCGTCATCGGCAAGAAGCCGATTCACGTCATCAAGGCCGAAGATCGAAAGAAGGCGTCGCAGATGACCCACCTGTGGATCGACGTCGGTGCGACATCGCGGGAGAACGCCGAGGAGCGCGTGAGCGTCGGTGATGCGGGCGTGATCGACTCGCGCACGATCGATTTCCCCAATGGCCGGATCGTCTCACGCTCCATCGACGATCGCATCGGCGCGTTCATCGTGCTCGAGGGACTGCGCCGATACGCGGAGCAGCCGGGTGCCGCGCGCGTGGTCGCCGTCGCGACGACGCAGGAAGAGATCGCGCATCACGGCGGCGGCGCGCGCGTCAGTGCGACACGCATCGGGCCGCAGATGGCGCTCGTCGTCGACGTCACGCATGCGACGGACTATCCGACGGCCGAGAAAAAGGAGCAGGGCGACCACAGGATCGGCGGCGGTCCGGTGCTTACGCGCGGATCGATCATCTCGCCGGTCGTGTTCACGCTGCTTCGGGACGCGGCGACGCGACTGTCCATTCCCTACACGGTCCACGCCGCGGGCGGTGAATCGTGGACCGACGCGGACGCCATTCACGTCGCGCGCGAGGGGATCGCCACGGGCCTGCTCTCCATCCCGAACCGCTACATGCACTCGCCGAACGAGCTGGTGAGCCTGGAGGACCTCGACCGCGCGGCGGCGCTGATCGCGGAAACGTGCCGAGCGGTGACTGCGGAGACGGACTTCACGGCGAGGTGATCGCAGTTCGCCGTTCGCTTCCCTGTTCCCTGTTCCCTGTTCCCTGTTCCCGTCCGTTAGGCGTCCGTCCTCGGCCGAAGCGCCCGCACGGCCGTGTGGCGCACTTCGCGCTCCTTGTCCTCGGCGAATCGGCGCAACGCCGCGATCGCCGCCGGCGTGTTCGCCTCGGCGAGGGCTTGAACGGCCGACACGCGCAATGCCGTCGGCTTGCGCTTGAACAGGCGGCCTTCCGGCTCGGCGGCCTTCAGCAATCGCGCGACGGCTTCTTCGGTCGCCTGACGTCCCAGTGCGGCGAGAATTACCGCCTGCACCTCAGGATCGGTCTCTGCGTCCAGCGCGTGCGCGAGCACCGACACTGCGCGAGGCGACTTCGTTGTGCCGAGGCCCTGCACGGCGTGCGTGCGAACTTCCGGCACGGGGTCGTGGAACATCTGCTGCACCGCCTGGATCGCGCGCGGCGTTCCGAGTCGAGCGAGCGCGGTCGCCACCGAGCGACGGACACGCTCCTCACGGTGGTTCACGACCTCCAGGAGCGCGTTCTCCGCCTCCAGCGCACGCATCTCGCCGAGCAGATCGGTCGCGTTGCGGGCAACGTACCAGCGATTGTCGCCGAGCAGGTGGATGAGCGTCGGGACCGCATCACGGCACTTCACGAGCGCCGCGAGGTAGGCGCGACGATCGGTGAGCGAGTCCGCCGTCGTGAGCAAATCGATCAGCGCCTCGGCCCCGTCTGCTCCGAGGCGCAGCAGCACGTCGTGCAACGCGTCGCGCAGCTCAGGACGGCGTGGCAGCAGCCCGGCGATCCCGCGAAGCAGCGTCGGCGTCGTGAGCCGCCGGATGCCGATCGTGAGCGCGCGCCGGAGCTCCGCGTTGTGCTCGGCCGCCGCTTCCTTGCGCACGAAGGCGTCGAAGATGCGGGCGACCGTCTCCCATCGGTGCTCTTCAGCACGGGCTTCGGCCACTACCGACAGCTCATCGAGCAGTCGAATGACAGCCTGCGCTGTCGTGCCCGTCCGGAGCTGGTCGATCAGCTCGTCGTCGGACATGGGCGCCAGGGCCTTCGTCTTGATCGCGCCCTCGATGATGCGGAGCGATTCGTCGCGGATGGTCGGCACGCCGGGCAGCGGGCCGCGCGGCTCCGGCGTCCCCATCGTTAGGTTGGCGCCGAGCGTGAGCGTTCCGCCCACCGGGGTGATCGCACCGGCGCCGCGTGCGGGCGTCGCACGAACAGTTCTGTTCGTCGGCGGGGTCGGGATCGCCGGCATGCTGCGGAACGGCGTCGGCGTCCTCGGCTGCGACTGGGCGATGCGTGGGGACGCCGTCGGCGTCATCCCACCCGCCCGCACGAAGCCGTTCCGGCCCAGGTGCACCTCGACGCATGTCGGTCCAAGCTTGACGAGCTTGTCGTCGAAGGCCGCGCCGTCGTCGTTCGGGCGCGCCTCGCTCGCAAGAATCCGCGCGATGCCCAGGATCTCGTGCGGTGGCGCCGTGGACAGGATGTCGATCTGATGGACGGAGTGGGCGGCCATCCGCATCACGAGCTCGTGCAGCCGAACCCCATCCGTGGTCTGCCCTTCATCGAGCAGATCCACGTTCAGTTGACCCGTCGTCAGGGACGCATCACCACCCGCGATGGCCGCAACGGCAGCGCCTAACACCTTCTGCTGTTCGTCCACCGCGTCAGCCTGGTGGGCGAGCAGATACACGAGCTCCGCGAACTGAGCGGGAAAAGTGGCTTCACTGCTGGACATGCGCGTCCCAGGATCCCGAAAAAAGGATGAGAACCGTCCCATGAATGACGCGTGACGCACCCTGTCGGAAACCGCCGCGCGACGCGTTTTCGCTCCCTTCTCCGCCTCTCTCCCGACTCGTAAGATTCGATTCCCGACCCTCGGTTCCCCGCTGCCATGCCATTTCGCTGGAATACCGCGCGAGTCTCTCGCGCGGCCTCGCTCGCCCTGATCCTCGCTAGCGTGTCCGCGTGCCGCGGCGCGATGTCGTCCCCGGCACCGAGCAGTGCGCCGGACACGTCGTCCGTGATGCGCGATGTTCGCTATCTCGCGAGCGACGCATTGGAAGGTCGTGGAACAGGCACCGCGGGCAACGATTCAGCGGCGGCGTACTTGAGCCGCCGGTTCGCGAGCGTCGGCGCGGCGCCGGCGTTCGCATCCAGTGAGGCACGTATCTGTGCGGTGGTGACGGGGAGCACGAAGAGCGCCTGCGATGGCCGCTTCATCCAGTCGTTCCCCGCCCGGTCCGTAGCAGCTGCGCACGCTGGGCTCCCTGGCGAGCTGCCGACGCAGAATGTGGCCGCGGTCGTACGCGGGACCGATCCCGCGCTGCGCGACGAATACGTCATCCTCGGCGCGCACTTCGACCACCTGGGCCGTTCGACGATGGGGACTCTCGACCCCGAGGCCGTCAACGCGATTCACAACGGCGCCGACGACAACGCGTCGGGAACCGCCGCGGTGATCGAGCTCGCTCGGTTGTTCCGTCACGCTCCGGCGAAGCGCTCCGTGATCTTCGTCACGTTCAGCGGGGAGGAGCTCGGACTGCTCGGCTCGCAGTACTTCGTCGAGCACCTTCCGGTCCCGCTCGAGAGGGTGCGGGCGATGCTGAACTTCGACATGGTCGGCCGCATGCGCGACGATCGCGTGATCGTGTACGGGGTCGAGACGGCGCAGGAGCTGAAGGACATCGTGACGCGCGCGAACGCGGTGGCGCCGCTGCAGCTTACCGCCGTGGGTGATGGCTTCGGCGCGTCGGACCACAGCTCGTTCTATGCGAAGAACCTGCCGGTCCTGCACTTCTTCACGAACGTGCATGACGACTACCACAAGGCCAGCGATGATGCCGACAAGGTGAACGGTGCCGGGATCGCGCGTGTGGTGTCGCTCGCGGAGCGGATCGCGCGAGACATTGCCGACCGGCCGCAGCCGCTGACGTTCGTGCGGGCGGTCGCGGCGGCGCCGACGATGTCGACCCGTGAGAACACGAGCGCCTACCTGGGTTCCATCCCCGACATGGGTGCGACGGAGGTGAGCGGCGTCCGCCTCACCGGCGTTCGCGCCGAGAGTCCCGCCGACAAGGCGGGATTGAAGGCGGGCGACATCATCGTGGAGTTTGCGGGGAAGCCGGTGAAGGACCTGTATGGCTACACGGACGCGTTGTACGCGCAGAAGCCCGGTGACGTGGTGGACGTGGTCGTCCTCCGCGGCACCGAGCGGATCACGCTGAAGGTGACGTTAGGCAGGCGAGGCTCCTGACGGACTGCCATTCACTGAGCTGTTGGCTGTACGCTGGAACTGGCTGCTGCAGCGTTGTCATCCCGAGGAGCCGAAGGCGACGAGGGATCTGGCCCGCGTCACGCGCGGACCGGCTACGATCATCGCAAACGAGATCCCTCGCCGCTGTCGCTCCTCGGGATGACAGTCGAGGCAGTTCACCCTGCAGCAGCCGGCTCCAGCAAGCAGTACGCAGCGCCCTCCCGACCAACCATAAGGATGATGATGCGGACATTCCTGTCAGTCGCTCTTGCTGCGCCGGCAATCGCCCTCGCTCAGGCTCCCACGAACCCGGTGAAGGGGACCGGGACGGTCGTCCTCAAGGCCGCCCGGGTGATTGACGGCACCGGCGCCGCGCCGATTCAGAATGGCGTCGTCGTCGTGACCGACGATCGCATCGTCGCCGTCGGGGCGGCCGGCGCGGTCAGCGTCCCCGCCGGTGCACGCACCGTCGATCTCGGCAACGCGACCCTCCTGCCCGGGTTCATCGACGCGCACACCCACGTCATCGGACGCACGTTAGGCGACCCCGCCGGCGACGACGCCGCCGTCCGCGACGTCGACTCGTTCGGCGCGATTCTCGGTACCGTCAACGTGCGCAACACGATCATGGCGGGGTTCACGTCCGTCCGGAACGTCGGTTCGCCGAACTTCGACGACCTGGCGCTCCGCAAGGCGATCAACGAAGGGTGGGTCATTGGCCCGCGCATGCAGACCGCCGCGCATTCCCTCGGCATCACGGGCGGCCACTGCGACGAGAACGGCTTCAAGCCCGGACTTCAGGACGGCGATTTCAAGACCGGCATCGCCGACAGCCCCGACCAGATTCGCGCGGCCGTTCGCTATCAGGTCAAGTACGGTGCGGACGTCATCAAGACGTGCGCGACCGGGGGCGTGCTCTCGGAAGGTGACGCCGTCGGCACGACGCAGTACAGCTATGACGAAATGAAGGCGATGGTGGACGAGGCCACGAAGCTCGAGCGCAAAGTGGCGGCCCACGCGCACGGTGCCGAAGGCATCAAGATCGCGACGCGCGCCGGCGTCGCGTCGATCGAGCACGGCTCGTTCCTCGACGAGGAAGGCGCGCGCTTGATGGCGCAGCGCGGCACGTACCTCGTTCCCACGCTGTCCGCGGGCGAGGCCGTGGAGCGCGCCGCGAAGACCGGCGTCCTGAAGGGACTTCGCGCGGAGAAGGCCCTGGCCGCGGCCGCCGCCATGCGGAATGCAGTGCGCCTCGCCATGACGAACAAGGTGCCGATCGCCCTCGGAACCGATGCCGGCGTGGGCCCGCACGGTGCGAATGGCCACGAGTTCACGCTGATGGTCGAGTGGGGCGGCATGACCCCCATGCAGGCGATCGTCGCGGGCACGAGCAACGCGGCCAAGCTCCTCGGGTGGGATCGGAACGTCGGCACGCTGTCCGCCGGGAAATGGGCGGACGTCGTCGCCGTCCCCGGTGACCCGATCGCCGACATCAAGACGATGGAGAAGCCAGTGTTCGTGATGAAGAACGGCGTCGTCTACAAGGCACCCGGCGCCCCTCCAGCGATGTGACTTGCAGGGGCGGTGCAAGCCGCCCTGCAAGTCATCCCGAGGAGCGGAGCGACGAGGATCCTCCTGAGGCGCCAGCCGCATCGTTGAGCCGGCGTGTACCGCGGAGAGTGGTGAGTCGGTCATCGGTCGAAAAAGTCGCCAGTCGCAGTGCCGAGGAGGCAGTACCGAGTCTCGAGGAGTGAGTACCGAGTACTGGGAACTGCCTCCTCACCACTCATACTGGATTACTCACACTGGAGACACTCGACTGATGACTGACTGGCCACCGAGAGTCTGCGGTACGTACACCCACGCCTAACGTGCCGTTGCACTGCTGGACGTCGGCGCGGTACACGATCCCCCTCCCCGCCGGCCATCGGTTCCCCATCGAGAAGTACGCGCTCCTCCGCGACGCCGTGCTCGCGAGCGGGCTCGTCGCGCCGTCGACGCTGCACGAGCCGGAGCGCGCGTCACTGGACGCACTGCGCCTCGTGCACACGGAGCGCTACATCGACGCGCTCGTCACCGGCACGTTGAGCGACGCCGAGCAGCGGCGCATCGGCCTGCCATGGTCGGAGTTTCTGGTCGAGCGGTCCTTCCGCGCCGTCGGCGGGACGTGTGAGGCTGCACGGGCCGCGCTCGACTACGGCGTGACAATGAATCTCGCCGGCGGAACGCATCACGCATTCCCCGATCACGGCGAGGGCTTCTGCGTCTTCAACGACGTCGCGGTCGCGATTCGCATGCTGCAGCGCGACAGGCGCATTCGACGCGCGGCCGTGATCGACCTCGATGTCCATCAAGGCAACGGCACCCACGCCATCTTCGCCGACGACCACTCCGTGTTCACGTTCAGCATGCACGGCGGGCGCAATTTCCCGTTCCACAAGGTCCCCGGCACGCTCGACGTCGAGCTCGCCGACGGGACGGGCGATGAGGCCTACCTCGGAGCGCTGGCGGAGAATCTGCCTGGTGTGCTGACGGCGGCGGCGCCGGACCTCGTCATCTACCTCGCCGGCTCCGACCCACACGAAGGCGATCGGCTCGGCCGGCTCTGCCTAACGTTCGACGGCCTCGCGCGCCGTGACGCGATGGTGCTCGACGCGTGCCGCGAGGTCGGCATTCCAGTCGCCGTCACGATCGCCGGCGGCTACGGCCGCGACATCAACGACACCGTGCGCGCGCACGTGAACACGGTGCGGATGGCGAGGAGCTATTAGCCATCAGCGAACAGCTATCGGCGATCAGCAAAAACCACGGTCGGCTCTGCCCGGATCCCGGGGTTAGCCGATCGCCGATAGCTGATAGCTTTACTGCTTCGCCACCTTGAAGTCCGCAATATGCACGTCGAGGTTGTGGCTCACGCGGATGCCCGCGATCCCGTCCGTCGACGTCAGCATCTTCCCCGCGCCCACGACGTCCGCGCGGTTCTGGCTGAACACCTCTTTCCCGTTGATCATGTACTGAATCTTCTGCGGTCCGACGAGCACCGCGAGCTTGTCCGTGCTCTTGCCGCTCGCGTCTGCCTTCGTGATGGCGTCGCTCGGCGTCCAGTCCTTGATCGTGTGGATCTGCGTATCCGCATCACCCGCGCGGTGCTTGATGAGATACGAGCCATTCCCGCCGAGCGTGAAGTAGATGTAGTTCTGATTCGGGCCGGCCAGGTCCTTGCCCGCCACCACCAGACCGTACGACTCGGCGTGTGCCGGCGCCTTCGTCAGCGTGAACGTTCCCTCGACGTTGTAGTTGCCGCTGCCGACGTCGGCTGGACGCCAGTAGATCGCGCGCGCACCGGACGTCGCGTGGAACCCCGAGCCCATCGCCACGAACTTGGGCGGCGCGCCCCGACTCGCGTTCGGGTCGATCCGCATCTGCCAACCCGGAGCGACATCACCACCGCCCGCCACCTTCTTGTCCGGCTCCTGCGCCGCGACGACGGCCGGCGCGAGCAGCACGGCGAGAGCGACCGAGACTAGCGTGTTCCGCATATGACCTCCAGAGATGTACGGTCCAGCTTGTGGAGTTTCGCCTTGGACATTACCCGTCGCATCATCGCATCGCCAACCGCTCGCGGGGGAGGGCATGTCAGAGACTCGCGAACTGCGCGAACGGCGTGGCGCTCGCGAGCGTACATTCCTTGTCGTACACCAACGGTCGACAGTGGTTGCCCGCGTTACTCGCGAATCCCGACATGCCGGTCATCCCGCCGCCTCGCGACTCCGGTTTCACGACGACGACGTCGGTTCCCCTCTACTGGTGCGCGTATGGAAGGCCCGGTGCACGTCGGCTGCTGGTCCTCCACGGCGGCCCCGGCGCCGACCATCGCTACCTGCTGCCGCAGATGCTCGAGCTGGCCGACGAGCACGAGCTGGTCTTTTACGATCAGCGCGGCGGCGGCCAGTCGCGCACGGATGACCCCGCCCCGATCACCTGGCAGACTCACGTCGAAGATCTCGACGCGATCGCGAGTGAGCTGGGGCTCGCGACCCGCGAGATCGTCGGCTACTCGTGGGGCGGCCTGCTGGCGATGCTCTACGCGCTCACGTCGGCGGACGCGGTTCCCGACTCGATTCTCACTCACCCAGAGAGTTCCGATTCCCGCCCGTCAGCGTTCCGCGGGCACCCGTCGATTCCCGACTTCCTGGTCCTGATCGATCCTGCTCCGATCACGCGCGCATATCGCCAGCAGTTCGAGACGGAGTTCACGCGGCGACAACAGGGTCCGGTCATTCAGGCGCTTCGTACGGAACTGGCCGCCTCCGGCCTCCGCGAGCGCGACCCGGATGCATATCGGCAGCGCTCGTTCGAGCTCAGCGTCGCCGGATATTTTTCCGACCCGGCCCACGCGCACGATCTGACACCGTTCCGCGTCGTCGGCCGCGTCCAGCAGAGCGTCTGGGCCAGTCTCGGCGACTTCGACCTCAGGGAAGCGCTCGGTCGTGTCCGGGTTCCGACGTTGATCGTACATGGACGACAGGATCCCATCCCGCTGGCGTCGTCGGAATCGGCGGCGGAAGCGTTGCGAGCGAAGCTCGTCGTCCTGGACGACTGCGGACATGTGCCGTATGTGGAGCAAGCACAGTCTCTATTCGACGCCATGCGCGACTTCCTGACCGCCAACCGCCCAGCGTTGCGAGGGCACGAGCCATGACGACGCTCGAAAAGTTCGAGATGCCACACATCGCCACGATCGAAGTCGAAGGACGTCGATACAACGTGGCGCTCCGCATCGAGCACGACGGGGTCGAGTTCGTCGGGCGGCTCTGGTTCGCGGACGAAGCGTGGGCGGAGGATGACGGCATCGTCGATCAGGGAGTGCTGCCGGGCCGCACCGCGGAGATCGTCGTCGCGAACGCACAGTCGCTCGGCCAGCGCGAGCTGGTGCAGCGCTACCGTCGCGCACTCGCGCAGAAGCGTCGTTTCCACGCGCTGCGCCAGCTCACGGTGGAGGTGCTCGAGAACATTCGCCACCTGAACGCGCTCGCGACCTCGATGCGCGCGGGTCTTGTGGAGATGCACGAGGCCGCCGCCGAGATCGATCTGACGGAGGACAACCTGCACGAGCTGATCGATCGCGTGAGGAATGTGGCGGGAGTCGAACGGTAAGGGAGACGGGAAGCGGGAGACGGGAGACGTAGAACCCTCGGGCTGGCCTCTCAATGCGAGAATGGCCTCCCGAGGGTTCTACGTTTCCCGTTTCCCGTTTCCCGTTTCCCGTCTCCCGTTTCCCGTCTCCCGTCTCCCGTTTCCCGCATGCCCTTAGCTTTCCAACCATGGACTCGCGCACCGCCGCCCACGTGCTGTCCGAGATATCCGAGCTGCTCGCACTGCGCGCCGAGAACCGCTTCAAGTCCCGCGCGTACCGCACCGCCGGGAAGGCGATCCTCGCGCTCAACGCCGACGACCTCACGCCGCTCTTCCGCTCCGGCGAGCTCGCCAGGGTGAAAGGCGTCGGTCGTTCGACGCTCGCGGTCATCGGGGACCTCATCGAGAACGGGGAGTCGACCTACCTCGCGCAGCTGCGGCAGCACGTACCCGAAGGCGTCGTGGACCTCATGCGCATCCCCGGGCTGACTGTCGCGAAGGTGCAGGAGCTGTACGAGGCGTTAGGCATCACGTCGGTGGACGAGCTCGAGGCCGCATCTCGCGATGGCCGGCTCGCGAAGGTGAAAGGGTTCGGCGAGCGGACCGCCGCGAAGATGCTCGAGGCGATCGAGTTCTCACGACGATCGAGCGCGCTCACGCTGTTCCCCCGCGGCGCCGCGGACGCCCGTCGACTCGCGGCTGCCGTGCGCCAGCATCCCGACGTCACGGCCGCCGAGATCGCCGGGTCGATCCGCCGGCACAACGAGGTCGTCCGCGACGTCGACATCGTCGCGGCCGTCACCGGCGACCCGGTGGCGATCGCCGCCTCGTTCGCGCGCGTGCCGGGCGTCATCGAGTCGTCGCTGTCGGGCGGGTCCGCGCATATCCGCTACATCGACGGCACCGTCCTGGATCTGCACTGCGTGGTTCAGCGCGACTTCGCCGTCGCGCTCTGGCGTGCGACGGGCAGCGCGACGCATGTCGCAGAGGTGACGGACGCCCTCACGGCACGTGGATTCACTGTTCGCGGGGACGAGATTCATGACGCGCGAGGCGAGCGCGTGCCCGTCGCCGACGAACCGATGCTCTACGCGCTGGCCGGCCTCACCTTCGTGCCCGCGGAGATGCGCGAGGGCCTCGGCGAGGTGGCGGCCGCGTCACACAGCCTGCCGCGCCTCGTGACACCCGCCGACGTGCGCGGCGTGCTGCACTGTCACTCGACGTACTCCGACGGCGGCGCGACGATCGCCGAGATGGCGCAGGCGGCGAAGGACCGAGGGTGGACGTACATCGGAATCACCGATCACTCACAGTCCGCGTTCTACGCGGGCGGCCTCCGCCCTGACGACATCGCGCGTCAGCACGACGAGATCGACGCGCTCAACGCGACGATGACCGACTTCACGGTCCTCAAGGGAATCGAAGCCGACATTCTGGTGTCGGGTCAACTCGACTACGACGATGACACGCTCGATCGCTTCGATTTCGTCATCGGCTCGGTGCACTCGCGGTTCCGGATGACCGAAAGCGAGATGACGGCTCGCCTTCTCGCTGCCATGGATGATCCGCGGCTGACGATTCTCGGCCACCCCACCGGTCGCCTGCTTCTCGCTCGCGAACCGTATCCCGTCGACATGGACGCACTGCTCGAGAAGGCAGCAGAGACCGGGATCGCGCTCGAGCTCAACTCGGACCCGCACCGCCTCGATCTCGACTGGCGGTACTGCAAGCGGGCGAAGGAGCTCGGTATTCCGGTCGAGATCGGGCCCGACGCGCACTCGACGCGCGGGCTCGATTGCGTGGACGTAGGCGTCGGCATCGCGCGGAAGGGATGGCTGGCGGCGGATGATATCTTGAACACACGCTCGGCCGCGGACGTCCTGGCATTCGCTGCCGGCCGGCGCGAGCGGGCATATGGCGTGTCCGCGCCGCACGAGCGCGGCCGCGCCGTGGCGCCCCGCGACGACTCGGACATTCCCTTCTGAACGCACCCACGCACACCACCAGATGGCGAACAATCGGCAGGGTCCTCGGCAGCCGCTCGCGCAGGAGCGTCCGAAGGTCGCGACGGCGAAGCGGCCCGCTCGCGCAAAAGCCGCACCCCGGGGAACCCTCGGCAAGACGCTGGCAAAAGTCGGAAAGGTCGCGAAGTCCGTCGTGAAGAAGCCGACGGCGAAGACCAACGGGCGCCCGAAAACCGGCGCGAGGCGCGCGCTTCCCGGCGCCGACCCATCGGTCCTGTACGACCGCCTCATGGCGCTCTACCCGGACGCGCACTGCGAGCTCGACTTCGCGTCGCCGTTCCAGCTGCTCGTCGGGACGATCCTCAGCGCGCAGTGCACCGACAAGCGCGTCAACATGGTCACGCCCGTGCTGTTCTCGCGCTATCCGACCGTCGAATCGCTCGCGCGCGCGACGCAGGAAGACGTCGAGGAGATCATCAAGAGCACGGGCTTCTTCCGGAACAAGGCGAAGAGCATCATCGGCATGGCCGGAGCGGTCGCCGACATGCACGGCGGCACGGTGCCGTCGACACTCGCCGAGCTGGTCGTTCTGCCCGGCGTGGGCCGCAAGACGGCGAACGTCGTGCTCGGCAACGCGTTCAACGTGAACGAAGGCGTTGTCGTGGACACCCACGTCGGCCGCCTCGCGACCCGGCTCGGCCTAACGACCGAGACGGACCCGGTGAAAGTCGAGCAGGAGTTGATGAAGCTGTTCACGCAGGACCGGTGGACGATGCTCGCACACCTGTTGATCTTTCACGGCCGTCGCGTGTGCGAGGCGAAGGTGCCGCGTTGCGGCGAATGCACGCTGGCCGAGATCTGCCCGTCCCGCCGGGTTTGATCGCTCGCGGTTAGCAGCGTCTTTTCCTTCCCGTTTCCCGTATCCCGTTTCCCGTTTCCCGGTCGCTTCCCGCTACCCGTTTCCCGCTTACTTTCCGGCCATGAAACAAGCCACTTTTGAAACCAACCGCGGCACCGTCGTCGCCGAGCTCTACGACAAGGACGCCCCGAAGACCGTCGAGAACTTCGAGACGCTCGCGAACAAGGGCTACTACGATGGCGTCAAGTTCCACCGGGTCATCCCCGGCTTCGTGATCCAGGGCGGCGACCCGAACTCGCGCGACTTCCCATCGGGCGACCCGCGAATCGGCACCGGCGGGCCGGGCTACAAGATCAAGTGCGAGACGAAGGGCAATCCGCGCACGCACGAGCTGGGCGCGCTGTCGATGGCCCACGCCGGCAAGGACACGGGCGGCAGCCAGTTCTTCATCGTGCTCGATGAGAACAACACGCGCCACCTGAACGGCGTGCACACGGTGTTCGGCAAGGTCACGAAGGGCCTGGACATCGTCCAGCAGATTCAGAAGGACGACGTGATGAACTCTGTCCGCGTCGCCTGATCTCTCGACCCACCATACACGGAGCTCGACAATGTCGCTCTACGCTGGAGACAAGCGCGCCGCGTTCGTGGGGATGATCGTCACGACGGCGCTCCTGTTCATCATGGCGTTCACGATCGTGAAGCTCACGAACGCGAAGTTCGCCGGGCATAAGGCCGAAGGCAAAGCCGGCGAGACGAAATAAACTGGCATAACTAAACTGGTTACTGTTAACTGGAACTGGTTACTGCAGGATGAACGACAAAACCCTCGGGACGCTCATCTCGCCAAGAGACGCATCCCGAGGGTTCTCGCTTTTCACCCTGCAGTAACCAGTTCCAGTTAACAGTAACCAGTTTAGTTGATGTCAGTCGATGTCAGTCGATGTCAGCTCCGACGCAGCCGGACGCCACCGGATCCGGTCTCGATGACAATCTCGCCTTTCCCGTCGCCGATCGTCCCGCTGAGATAGTTCCGCTCCGCCTTTTTGACCTGGACCGGGATGTCCGTGTCGATGCCGCCGGAGCCCGTGTCGATGCGGATCTCGGCGCCTAACGATTCAGGGATTCCGAGCGTCACCCCGCCGGAGCCCGAGTCGATTCGCACCGACTCCACGTCCGCGCGCAGGTCGAGCTCCACCGAGCCGCTCCCGCTATCCAGCGTGATGCGCTTCGACTGCACCTGTCCGAGCCGCACGCTGCCGGAGCCCGTGTCGAGCTCGATCTCGTCCACCACCACGTCCGAGCCGCGCACGCGCCCCGATCCCGTGTCCATCTTCAGGTGCGGGCCGCGAATGTTCGACACCTCGACGTTGCCGGAGCCTGTGTCCAGATCGATCTCGCCCTGCGCGTCGGTGACGCGAACCTCTCCCGAGCCCGTATCGAGCGACAGCTTGCCGCGCGTCCGCGTCGCCGTCACCGGGGCCGAGCTCACGTCCACGTAGAGATCACCGTCGACGTTCTCGATCTTCGCCTCGCCGACGCCAAGGTAGACGGACACACGCTTGCCGCGGGGGACTACCACGCGCACGTCGGCGTACGCATCGAGGCCGTCGCCGCTCTCGACGATGTCGACGCTGCGACCATCCCGGGACCGGTCGTCGCTGAACGTGCCATCGTCGTCGACGCGCAGCGTGGTTCGCGAGCGCCACCCCCGATCGCTCTGCTTGTACACAACGCGCCGGTCCGGGTAGATGACTCGCAACGTCTCGCGTCCCCGAATGGGCCCGGTGGCAATCTGCAGCTTCGATCCGTCGCGGCCGCCACGCGTTACCTCGACGGTGACGTCGCCGCCCGTTCCGCCCTCCACTCGCATGACGCCGGCAATGTTGTAGACGGCGATGTCGTTGCCCGTGAGCGTACGACGATCGGGAGTCTGGGCGCCGGCAGCGGCACTCGGCGTGCCGATCGCGGGCACGACGGTTACCGCGATGGCAAACGCGCGGAGGGAACGGGCGAACGATCTCGAGTATCGCATGAGAGTCCGAGGAGTGCGGATGAGTGGGCGCGCGAGAGCAGCGCCTGGCCCTGACGGCCGCCTGGCGCCGGGCAGGCTGGCATTGAGACACCGCGATCTTGGGCGTGGTTTGGACCCGCGCAGGTCTCGCCCGTTGCGAAGGAAACGCGGTCAGAATAAGTTACCGACCAGTCAGTTATTTCCACGATACCCATGCCCAACCGATTGCCCAACACCCCACCGCCACGCGGCGCCCATCGATCCAGCCCACGCTGGCGCCGCCTGCCCGAAGAGCGGCCTCGTCAGATCCTCGACGCGGCCCTCGAGGTCTTCGGCGAGCGCGGACTCGCTGGCGCCAGGCTCGACGACATCGCGCGCCGCGCCGGCGTCTCGAAAGGGACCATTTATCTCTACTTCCCTAACAAGGAAGAGTTGTTTCGCGAAGTCGTCCGCGCCGTCGTCGTCGACCGTCTCCGGCAGGCCGCGGCCAACGCCGGCACCGGCGACCCCGTTCAGGAGCTCGAACGATACCTGCGCGCCCACTGGGACTTCGTCCGATCGCCGGCATTCCAGACAATCTTCAAGCTCGTCACCGGTGAGCTCCACAACTTCCCCGACCTGGCCGAGTTCTACGGCCGCGAGGTCGTCATGCCGGCGAATCAGCTGCTTGCCGGCATGATTCGCCGCGGCATCGAGCGGGGCGACTTCCGTCAGGTCGACCCGGTGCTCGCGGCGGGATTCATGGCATCCACCGCGATTACGCACTCGACGTGGTGTGCCCGTCGGCACGTGTTCAAGCTGCTCACCGACGTCACGGACGAGCAGGTCTTCGAGCAGCTCCTGGATTTTATCTTCCACGCCATTCGCGTGACTCCTGCGCCGGCCACACCCGTGGGCGCCGAATAGTCAATGATCTCGAACGCATCTGTCCCGACCGCGCGCCGCAGCTCTCTCGCGCGCATCACGCTGTCGGCGCTCCTGACGTCGCTCATCGCGCTGTCCGCCGTGCCGGCCCAGACCGTCGCGCCCGCGACCCTGTCGCTCGGCGACGCCGTGCGGCTCGCCGCCAAACAGAGCGCGCCCGTTGTCGCTGCCCGGTTCCGCGCCGACCAGGCCGACGCACGGGTGACCCAGCAGCGCGCCGATCTCCTGCCTAACGTTTCCGCCTCGGCCCTCGAGAACGGCCGGACCCTGAACACCGCGACGTTCGGTATCGACTTCCCCGCCGCCACCGGCCAGCCCCCGGTGTTCGATCCCAGGGGACAGATCGAAGGCCCGGTCAACACGCTCGACACACGCGCCCACTTCGCCCAGCCCCTGTTCGACCCCGGAGCCCTCGGCCGCATCGGCAGTGCGCGTGCCGCGGCGTCCGCGAGCGACTTCGACGCCGACGCGATCGCCGACCAGGCTGCCGCGACCGCGGCCGCGGCGTACGTGCGCGCCGCTCGTGCTGATGCGCAGCTGAACGCACGCGTGGCCGACTCATCGCTCGCCGAGGACCTCCTGCGCATCGCGCGGGAGCAGCTGGAGGCCGGCGTCGGCGTCGCGCTCGACGTGACCCGGGCCCAATCGCAGCTGGCGGCGATCCGCGCACAGATCATCGCCGTTCGCAACGATCGCGGCCGAGCGCGCCTCGAGCTGCTGCGCACCGTCGGGCTACCGCTCGATACGCGCGTTTCGCTCACGGACTCGCTCTCCACGCTTCGCTACGACGAGACGTTCCCGACGGAGGAGGATGCCATCGCGCAGGCCATGCGTTCGCGGGCCGACCTCCGCAGCATCGATGCGCAGCTCACCGCCGTCGATCGGCGGGTGAGCGCCGTGCGCGCCGAGCGGCTGCCGACGGTCTCCGCCTTCGGCGACTACGGCGCGATCGGCAAGAACGGGGGCAACCTGCTCGGCACATACAATTGGGGCGTCCAGCTGTCGGTGCCCCTGTTCGATGGGTTCCGGCGCGAAGGCCGCGTCGAGGAGCAGACCGCGCTGCATCGCGAGATCGATGTCCGGCGCCGCGATCTGCACGAACAGGCGTCGGTCGAAGTGCGTACGGCGTTGCTCGATCTCGCGTCCGCGCGCGAAGCAGTCAGCGCGGCACAGGAGCGTGTGCGTCTCGCCGAGCAGGAAGTCGCGCAGGCGAGCGAGCGGTTCCGCGCGGGCGTAGCCGGCAACGCTGACGTGTTCACGGCATCGATCTCGCTGAACGGCGCCCGAACGCAGGTCGTGGACGCGCTCGCGTCGTACCAGAACTCCCGGATCGCACTCGCGCGGGCCGGGGGCGGCGCCCGTGAGCTCCAATAATGAACGTCAGCGATTCGACTCTCGCCTAACAACCGATCCATGGCTACCGCAGTCTCCGACGAACAATCCGTTCCCTCAGGCCTCCGCGTGGAACCCGCCTCCGAGCCGCCGAAACCCAAGTCGTCTCGCCGCAAGATCGTACTTCCGATCGTGGCGCTCGTGGCGCTGCTCGGCATTGTCTGGGGCGTGCGCAGGTGGACGTATGGCCGCTCGCACGAGTCCACCGAGAACGCACAGGTGGATGGCCATCTCGTTCCCGTGCTCGCGAAGGTCGGCGGATTCGTGACGGCCGTGCGCGTGGGTGAGAACGACGCCGTGAAGGAGGGCGCCGAGCTCGTTCATGTCGACGACAGCGAGTACAAGGTGCGGCTGGCGCAGGCCGACGCCGACCTGTCCGCGGCCCTGTCGGTCGCCGGAAGTCGCGGCGTCACCGGGCAGGCAGAAGCGCAGATCCAGACCGCCTCGAGCCAGCGGCAAGTCGTGGACGCGCAGATCACCGCCGCGGAAGCGAACCGGCAGAAAGCCGTGTCCGACCTCGCGCGTATGAAGGAGCTGGCGGACAAGAAGATCGTCTCGCGTCAGCAGCTCGACGCCGCGCAAGCCGACGCCGACGCGGCGATCGCGAATGAGACGGCCGTGCGTCGTCAGGCAACCGCCGCCGGCGCTGGCGTCGTCAACGCCGAAGCCGGCGCGCGCTTCGCCCAGGCCCGCCTCGGTGCGGCGCGCGCAGCGCGTGACAACGCCGCGCTCCAGCTGTCGTACACGTCCGTCACGGCGCCGCTGGCCGGCGTGGTCTCGCGCAAGCAGGTCGAGGTCGGCCAGCTCGTGCAGTCCGGTCAGCCGTTACTGACGGTCGTCGGCGACACCGGCGTGTGGGTCACCGCGAACTACAAGGAGACTCAGCTCGCGGAGGTTCGCGTCGGCAGCCAGGCGGAGATCGATGTCGACGCGTATCCGGGGTGCAAAGCCGAGGGCAAGGTGGAGAGCATCGGTGCGGCGACGGGCGCGAAGTTCGCCCTGCTCCCGCCCGACAACGCGACGGGCAACTTCACGAAGGTCGTGCAGCGCGTTCCGGTCCGTATTGCGATCACCCGCGGCTGCGGGGTGGACCAGCCGCTCCGGCCGGGCATGTCGGTCGAAGCGCACGTCGTAACGAAGCGGTAGCGTATGGGGGCGACCGTGAGTGACGGCCCGAACGTCGGAATCCTCGGCGGCGCCGGCTCGCTGGCGCCTGGTGCGCCGGCGGCTGCCGAGGATCGCTACAAGCACAAGTATCTGATCGCGATCGCCGTGACGCTCGCGGCGGTGCTGGAGCTCATCGACACATCGATCGTGAACGTCGCGATCCCGCACATGATGGGAAATCTCGGCGCCACGATCGACGAGATCTCCTGGGTGTCGACGGGCTACATCATCGCGAACGTCATCGTCATTCCCATGTCCGGCTGGCTGTCGGCCTACTTCGGTCGGCGACGCTACCTGACGGGCTCGATCATGTTGTTCGTGGCCGCGTCGTTCATGTGCGGGGCAGCGACGTCGCTCGGCGGACTCGTGCTGTGGCGCGTCATCCAGGGGCTCGGGGGCGGCGCGCTGCTGTCGACGGCGCAGGCGACGCTGTTCGAATCGTTCCCGCCGGAAGAGGTGGGGATCGGGCAGGCGATGTTCGGCGTCGGCGTGATGGTCGGCCCGACGATCGGTCCCACGTTAGGCGGGTGGATCACGGACAACTACAACTGGCCGTGGATCTTCTACATCAACGTACCGCTCGGCATCCTCGCCGCGCTGATGGTATTGAGCTACGTCCGCGACGCGGCGCATCAGGAGCGGGCCAACAGGATCGACATCCCGGGGATCCTGCTGCTCGCCATGACCGTCGGCTCGCTGCAGTGGATGCTCGAGCGCGGCGAGCGGTACGACTGGTTCGAGTCGCGCTTCGTGACCGCGCTCGGTGTCATTGCGCTCGTCTCCGGCGTGGCGCTCATCTGGCGCGAGCTCACGACCGACGAGCCGATCATCGACTTCAGCGTCCTGAGAAGCCGGCAGCTCGCGACAGGCGTGATGTTCGCCGCCGCCCTCGGGCTCGCGCTCTATGGCGGCGTGTTCGTGCTGCCCATCTTCCTGCAGTCGCTCCACGGATTCACGGCGTGGCAGACCGGCAAGGTGATTCTGCCAGGGGCGCTCGCGTCGGCGTTCACGATGGCCATCGTCGGGCGGAACGCGCAGAAGCTCGACGCGCGTTACACCATCGTCGGCGGGGCGGCGCTGTTCATGATGTCCATGTGGCTGATGTCGCGCATCACGCTCGACAGCGGGACCAACGATCTCTTCTGGCCACTCGTGCTTCGCGGCGTGGGGCTGGGTCTCATCTTCGTGCCGCTCACGAGCGCGTCGATGGCCGAGCTGTCCGTGCGGCAGCTTGCCCAGGGGACGGGACTCTACAACCTGACGCGCCAGCTCGGCGGCTCGCTCGGCATCGCGCTCATGGCGACGCTGCTGTCGCGATTCACGGCGACCCGCCATGCGATCCTCACGGAGCATGTCGGGGCGATCGACATCGCGGGCCAGGCGCGGATCGACATGATCGCCAATGGGCTGATGGCTCGGGGCATAAATCCGCTGTTGGCCAAGCAGCAGGCGCTCTTCATCCTCGATCGACAGATCTCGGCACAGGCGAGCGTGCTCGCGTTCTCGAAGATCTACCTCCTGAACGGCATCATCCTGTTGTGTGCATTGCCGTTGTTGTTGCTGTGGAAGACAGGGCGCGGTCGAGGAAGCAGCGCGCCGGCGCACTAGGTTTGTAGAGCTGGCCGACGGGTGGGAGTGATCGGTCAGTCATCAGTCCACTGTTGCCAGTCGCAGTCACGAGGGTGCAGTCCTCAGTCCGCCGTTGTGAGTCGTCAGTCTGCCACAGGTGTGCCCAGGAGACTCCGCGCTTTGGAAACTCCGCACCGGAAACCGCATCTCACGACTGCGACCGGCGACTACCGACTGATGACTGACTGATCACTCTCGAGCCGTCGCCGCCACGTGCCCCTGGCCTCTATCCCTCTGGTCGTCGACCTCGACGGCACCCTGATCGACGGCGACACGCTGCACCTGTCGCTGATGCGGCTGGTCCGCCAGCGGCCGTGGGTCGCGCCCATCCTTCCGTTCGTCGTGTTCACCGGGCGGGCGGGGTTCAAGCAGTTCGTGAGCGACCGGGTGTCACTCGATCCGGTCTCTCTTCCCTACCGAGCGGACGTCCTGGCGTTCGTGAAGAATGAACGGGCCGGTCGCCGAGCCGTCGTTCTCGCCACCGCTGCCCACCAACGCATCGCCGAGGGTGTCGCGCGGCATCTTGCACTGTTCGACGCCGTGATCGGGACCAGCGGACGGCACAACGCGAAGGGAGTCGGAAAGCTTGCGTCGATCCGGGCGCACCTGGGCGACGCGGAATTCGACTACGTGGGGGACAGCCTGGCGGACATGCCGGTTTTCCGGGCCGCTCGCCGCTCGTACCTCGTCTGTCCCGACGCCTCCCTGGAGCGGGCCGTCCGGGATGGCTGTCGCGTCGAGGCCGTCTTCGGACGGCGAAACGTCCGGGGGTCGTAAAACAGGAACCCGCTCACCGCGACGGGGTTGGACGGCTGGCCTTCGCCCGTCATGTTAGGGAACGGCCTCCATACGTCGGACCTTCATCCCATCATGAACCCCGCCCTGATGACTTCGACGACTTCGCTCCCGTCGCGCGATGCCGCGCTGGCGTTGATGCACGAATACACCGCGAGCGACTCCCTTCGGAAGCACATGTACGCGGTCGAGGCAGCCATGCGCACCTATGCCGAGCACTATGGCGAGGACGTGGAGCGCTGGGCCCTGACGGGGCTGCTTCACGACTTTGATTACGAGCGCTGGCCGAACGCCGCCCATTCGCCGACCGACGAGCATCCGGCGCAAGGCGTGCGGGTACTGCGGGAGCAGGGCTATCCCGAGGATATCCTCGAGGCGATCCTCGGCCACGCGCCGTACTCGGGCGTGCCGCGCGTCACGCGCATGGCGAAGACGCTGTTCGCCGTCGACGAGCTGACGGGCCTCATCACCGCGACGGCGCTCGTCCGCCCGTCGAAAAGCGTGCACGAGGTTGACGCACGCTCGGTACGGAAGAAGATGAAGGACAAGGCATTTGCCCGCGGCGTGAACCGTGACGATGTCGTGAACGGGGCCGCGGAACTCGGTGTCGATCTCGATTGGCACATTCAATTCGTGATCGACGCCATGAAGGCGCGGGCCGAATCGCTCGGCCTCGCCGGCGTGCAGCCCGGAGGCTGATGGCTGGTCAACGCTTCGCCCCACCGGCGCGTTTAGAAGGCGACCCGATCACCGGCTACTTTGACGATCGCCTTGACGCTCGGATACCCTGCTGCGTACCCCGCTGCTGTGCTCTCGCCGCCTGAGCCGTCGGCTCGCGAGCGTGAGCACGCGCTCGTGGTCGCCGCCCAGCGCGGCGACACCGAATCGTTCGCGGCGCTCGTACGCCTGCACCAGCGGCGTGCGTACGCCGTAGCGCGCGCCATCGTCCTCACGCACGAGGACGCGGAGGATGCGGTGCAGGAGGGCTTTCTTCACGCGTTCCGCGCGCTCGATCGCTTTCTGCCCGATCAGGCGTTCGGGGCCTGGCTGAATCGTATCGTCGCCAATGCGGCGCTCGATATCACGCGCCGGAAAAAGGTGCGCGACGCCGATGCCCTGGCGGACACCATTGCGTCTCCTTTTCGTGATCCGGCCGAATCGGCCGAGCTGCGTCAGCGGTTGACGGTGGCGCTGTCGGTGCTGAACGAGCGTCAACGCGCGGTGATCGTGTTGCACGATGTCGAAGGATACAAGCATGCGGAGATCGGCCGACTGCTCGGAATTCCCGAGGGAACCGCGCGGTCGGATCTGCACCACGCGCGGGCGCGTCTGCGCCAGGCGCTGAGTGCCGTCCGGAGCCAGCTATGAAGATCGTACGCAATACGCCCGACGAACCGGGCGACGACGAAGTGACGCGGGTCCTGCGCGACGTGTACGCGTCGCCGGCGGCCAATGCGTCGTACTGGGACACCCTGGAAACGCGGATCATGGCGCGTATCGCCACCGCCGGCGAGGCGCCGGAGTGGTGGGGCATGTTCGACGGGTGGGGGCGCGTAGGACTCGCGGCGGCGGTGCTGGCCGGAGTGCTGGCGGGTGCCACGCTGCTGCGCGCCCGCGAGGCGCAGGAGCGCCTGGCCTACGAAGCCGTCATGGAGTCGGCGTCCGTGATTCCGGTTGCCGGACCCACCGTGGCACGTGGTCCCGCACGCGGCGCGCGCGACGCGACGCTCCGCTCGATTCTGTCCTACTGACGAGGGTCCGACATGCAGCGTTCGAAACACCTCGCCATGATGTTCCTGCTCGGTGCCGTCCTCGTCGGCGGCGCGCTCGGCTTCACGGCCGACCGCGTCTGGATGAAGGACGCATCGTGTAACGATCCTCGCGCCTCGAGGGCACTTTTATCCGACCGTCTCGATCTCAACGCCGCGCAGCGCGCGGCGCTGGACTCGATTCTCGACGACCGCCATCGGCAATTCGACTCGCTGTTCAAGCCGATCCGGCCGCAGATGGATTCCATTCGCTTGCGGAGCCGAGCACAGATCCGCGCGCTCCTGGCCACACCGGAGCAGCGCGAGCGGTTCGAGGCCATCCTTCGCGAGCCGAAGCCTAACGACAAGAGGGAGACCTCAAAGTGAACCGGTTCGCTCTTCTGATGATGCTGGCCCCGACGGCGCTCGCTGCTCAAGCGAGCGCCGATTCGGTAGCACGGCCTATTTCTCTCACCGAAGCGGTCAAGCTCGCACAGCGAAACTCACCGACGACCGTGCAGGCTGCGGGCGCCACGCGGTCCAACGCCGCCTCGGTGCGGACGGCGTACCTGTCCTTCATTCCATCGCTCAGCTTCAACACCGGCGCCAGCAAGCAGAACGGAGATCGGTTCAACCCGCAGGGCGAGCTTGTCCCGTTCACAGGCGCCGCGTGGCAGTACAGCAGCGGACTGCGCATGAACGTGGACATCTTCGACGCCGGGAACCGCGTGTTCCGGCTGAAGAGCGCGAAAGCGAGTGTCAACTCGTCCGAAGCGAACGAGACGCTCCAGGAGTTCAACGTCGCGTTGAACGTGAAGCAGCAGTACTACGCGGTCCTCGCGGCGCGAGAGTCCGAGGCCGCGGCGAAATCGCAGTTCGAGCAGGCGAGCGAGCAGCTCAAGACCGCCACCGCGCGTGTGGCTGCCGGCGCGGCAACCAAGTCGGACTCGCTGCGCGCCGTCATTCTCGTGGGCAACGCCCAGCTCGCGACCATTCAGGCGCGCAATAACTTGAACATTGCGAACGCGTCGCTCACACGTCTCGTCGCCACTCCGTTCGTCGTCACCGCAACGCCCGACGATTCCTCGGAGTCCATCGGGCTCGATGCCGATAGCGCGATGATTGCGTCGCTCGCCCTACGTGGCCCCGCCGTCCAGCAGTCCGAGGCTGCCTACCAGGCGGCCAAGGCAAACGTTCGCGGCTCGCTCACACCCTACCTGCCAACGATCTCGGCGACGTTCAACCGAGGCGGCAACGGCCAGGATAGCCGGTTCGGCTGGGGCGACAGTCGTTATGCGTACTCACAGACGATGTCGGTCGGCATGCAGTTCCCGTTCTTCAACCAGGGAGCGCGTGAGGAGCAGATCGTCCGGGCGCGTGTCGCGGAGACCACTGCCGAGGCGCAGATGCGCGACGCGCGGCTGCTCGCACAGCAGCAGCTCACGCAGTACATGAGCACCTTCCGCAGCGCCGAGCAGCGCGTCCAGATCCAGCTCGCATCGGTCGCCGCCGCCGAGGAAGACCTGCGCGTCCAGCAACGCCGCTATTCGCTTGGTGCATCCACGTTCCTCGACGTGCTCAGCTCGCAGACGACACTGAGCCAGGCTCGCGCGCTGTTGATCCAGGCGCGCTTCGATGCGCGCGTGGCGAAGGCGCAGATCGAAACGCTGACCGGCAAGGACATGTGAGTGAGCGCTTCTGCGCGCGCTCACTCGTGACTTCACCCTGACGAACCATCGACCTCCCCCGAGGCTCACTCCGTTGAAACGCTTCACGCAACCCCTCCTGATCGGCCTCGCGGCTGGCGCCGTGACGATCGTCGCCTGCACCAGCAAGAAGGCGTCGAACGTCCCGATTCCTACCGCGGCCATCGAGCGGCGCGACATCGTGGTCGATGCATCGGCCACCGGCGCCGTCGAGCCGATCAACGTCGTCGAAGTCAAGTCGAAGGCTTCGGGGCAGATCACGCAGATGCCGGTGGAGACGGGCACGCTCGTCAAGCCCGGCGATCTGATCGTCCAGCTCGACACGCGTGACGTGAAGAACCAGTTCGACCAGTCGCTTGCCGACTTGCAGGCCGCCGAGGCGAAGCTGCAGGTATCGGAGTCGCAGAAGAAGCGGTCGGACGACCTGTTCGAGGCACGCATCGTCACGGCCCAGGAGCACGAGACCGCCGCGCTCGATTACGCGAACGCCAAGGCACAGCTGGTGCGCGCCAAGACGAACCTGGACCTCGCCCAGCAGCGGCTCGAGGATGCGACGGTGCGCGCGCCGATCAACGGCACCGTGATCGAGAAGACGGTCTCGCTCGGCCAGGTGATCACGTCGGGCACGAGCTCGCTCGGCGGCGGCACGACGCTGATCAAGATGGCGGACCTCAACAAGGTGCGCGTTCGCGCGCTCGTGACCGAAGCCGACATCGGCACCATTCAGCCGGGCCTCGGCGCAACGGTGACAGTCGATGCGTATCCGGATCGCCCGTTCCGGGGGTCGGTCGAGAAGATCGAGCCGCAAGCGGTCGTGCAGCAGAGCGTGACGATGTTCCCGGTGCTGATCACGATCTCGAATCTCGAGGGACTGCTCAAGCCGGGCATGAACGGCGAGGTCTCGATCCTGATCGACCGCCGCGACGACGTGCTGGCGGTGCCTAACGACGCGATCCGCAACGTGCGCGAGGCGGCCACGGCCGCCTCGGCACTTGGGCTGAACCCGGACTCCGTGCAGGCGCAGATCCGCGCGCAGATGGCGTCGATGGGTGGCGGGATGGGCGGCATGGGCGGCGGACGCCCCGGCGGCAACGGCGCCGCAGGCCAGGCCGCGCCTGCGGCCCCGACGGGCGCCGGCGCGCCGAACGTCTCGCGCGGCGAGGTGATGCTGACGAGCAACGACCAGGGCGGTCAGCAGCCCGGAGGCCGTCAGCGCGGCCAGATGCCTGACGTCACCGACAAGGATTGCGACGCCGTGAAGGCCGCGTTCGCGAAGCACCCCGACACGGAGCAGAAGCTCGCGACACTGCGCACCCGTGTGCAGAGCGGAGAGCTCGACTTCCAGCAGATGCGCGCCGAGTCGCAGAAGATCTACGAGGCGGCGGGAGTGGACGCGCGCATCGCCGGCGCGTGCCGCATGCGTGAGCGGCAGCGCGCGGGCGCCGGCGACTCCACTCAACGCGGCGGTCGTGCGTCGGCGGGTGGCGCACAGCGCGGCGGCACGCCGGGCACGCAGAACGATCGCGGATTCGTGCCGGAGCGCGGTGGTGGTGTCTCCACGCCGGTGCAGGCCGGGGAGTTCACCGCGCGCCGCGCGCGCCCGAGCCTCGTGTTCGTCGCCGAGAACGGCACGTACGTCCCGCGCATCGTTCGCCTCGGCGTCGGCAACTTCGACTACACCGAAGTCGTGAGCGGCCTCAAGGAAGGTGAGCAGGTTGCGCTGCTCGCGGCCGCCGCCATGCAGGCACGCCGCGAGGAGCAGAACAACCGGATGCGCAATATGGGTGGGCTCCCCGGCATGACGCCGAATCGCCCCGGTGCCGGCGGACCGGGCGGCGGCGGTGCGGGCGGCGGCGCGAACCGCGGCGGCGCCGCCGGCGGACAGGCGCGTCCCTAACGAGACCGCAGATGCTCATTGGCGAAATCATCAGCGTTGCGCTCGGCGCGCTCCGGGCGAACAAGCTCCGCTCGCTCCTCACGATGCTCGGCATCGTGATCGGCGTCGCGGCCGTCATCGCGATGATCGCGCTCGGCAACGGCGCGCAGAAGGCCGTGAAGGACCGGATCTCTGCCTTGGGCACGACGTTGCTCACGGTGCAGCCGGGCCAGGCGTTCGGTATGGGCGGCGTTCGAAGCGGCGAGCAGCAGAAGATGACGATGGACGACGCCAAGGCCATCGAGGAGCGCGGCGAGCACATCATCGCCGTGCAGCCCGAGATGCAGCGTCAGCTCCAGATTCAGTACAACAACCGGAACGCGAACACGTCGATCGTCGGCACGACGGCAAACTACCTCGAGGTCCGGAAGTTCGAGCTCGAAGCGGGCAAGATGTTCACACCCGGCCATGACGCGTCACGCGCGCGTGTCGCGGTGGTGGGCCCAGCCGTGGCGACGCTGCTCGGGTTCGACAACCCGATCGCGCTCGTCGGCGAGCAGGTCCGCATTCGCGGCATTCAGTTCGACGTGATCGGCGTGCTCAAGAGCAAGGGTCAGGGTGGCGGATTCGGCAACCCGGACGAGCAGGTGCTGATCCCGATCAACACGGCGCGGTTCCGCGCGATGGGCACGGACCGCCTCCGGTCGATCAACGTGCTGGCCAGCAGCGAGGACGACATTCCGCTCGCGATGGCGGAGATTCAGAAAACGCTGCGTCGCGAGCACCGGCTGCGCCCGGGCCGCGAGGACGACTTCAACATCCGCAACCAGTCGGACTTCCTGAACACGCTTGGCGAGACGACAGCGGTATTCGGCCTGCTGCTCGCGGGGATCGCGACCGTGAGTCTCGTGGTCGGCGGGATCGGCATCATGAACATCATGCTCGTGTCCGTCACCGAGCGCACGCGCGAGATCGGCGTACGGAAGGCGTTAGGCGCGACGAAGCTCAACATCCTGTCGCAGTTCCTCATCGAAGCCATCGTGCTCTGCATCCTGGGCGGCATCGTGGGGATCATGGTCGGATCAGGCACGGCCTATCTGCTGAGCCGGAGCTTTGCGTGGAACACGCAGATCTCGTCGTCGGCGGTGATCAGTGCGTTTCTGTTCTCGGCGGCCGTGGGCGTGGTGTTCGGCGTGTGGCCGGCGCGACGTGCGGCGGCGCTCGATCCGATTCAGGCGCTGCGATACGAGTAGCGGGAGAAGGAAAGCGGGAGACGGGAGATGGGCGAACCCTCGGGACGCTGCTCAACAACGAGCGTAGCATCCCGAGGCTTCTTCGTCTTCCGTCTCCCGCTTCCCTTCTCCCTGCCTTCTAGACAGCGTCGTCCGCGTCCTGCTGAGCTTTCCCAAAGTTCTTCTGGATCTTGCCTTCGGCGGTCTTCACCTTGGCCTTCAGGTTCTCGCTGTCGTCGCCGGTGATGTCGGCGGCTGCATCACGGATCTTGCCCTCGGCTTCCTTCGCGGCACCAGTGACCTCGTTCTGGACGCCTTTCGAGCGGAGATCGTCGGACATGTGCTGCCTCCTCTGATTCGTTGAGCAATGAAGTGCAACGTTCACTCGCCGCCCTTGCGACGAGACCGCTCAGAAGGGCAAGCGCTGTGCCCGTTAGGCACGCCTGAGTCGGCTTTCTGGCGAGCGCGGCCTTATGTTCGGGGCTGCTTGCCTAACGACTCTATTGGTGCACGTGCGGTCGGCTTCTGTGTCTGGTCGTCGGGGCGTCGGGACTTCGGCGGCTTCCGCGCTTATACGCCTCGAGCCGACGGGCACTGAGGGCGTCGCGAAGTAAAGCGCGTAGTCCCCATCGTCTGGGGGCTACGCGCTCACGCCGCCTGCGTCCCGACCCCCTCCTCCCGCCACGCCGATGCTGCCGGTCCGATCGCCGCGGGCCTCCGGCGGCCCGTCAGCAGCTCGCAGCAAGGGCCCGCGCGCACGGGCGCCGCGCTCGATCCTTGGCGCGCACACGCTTCGAGCTGGGCGCGCGCCGCGGACGCGGCGCGCAAGGCCGAGTCCCGATGCGTGCGCGCCATCGAGCAGGGTGCGTTCAGCGTGCGATGCCGTGGGGCGCGGGGGCTCGGCGGAGGAGGCGTACGCGCGTAGCCCGGAGACAGCGGG
>Ga0068862_100000645_pt1 | contig 36018 bp, 31 predicted proteins | sample KBSSwiS52_FD_66598 | JGI IMG/M metagenome (GOLD analysis project Ga0068862, IMG submission 66598) | Switchgrass rhizosphere microbial communities from Kellogg Biological Station, Michigan, USA - KBS Switchgrass S5-2 | ecosystem: Host-associated > Plants > Roots > Rhizosphere > Soil ... | reverse complement strand
GGTGGCGAGCTGGCCGGTCTCGGCCAACACCATCGCCAAGTGGACCCATGCCGACGGCAGCTCGATCAGCTCCGTCGGACCGGCGGCCAGCCACCTGATCCCGCTGAGCGACGGCGGGTTCCTGTTCCTGGTCATCACCGGCCAGATCATCACCGAGGGCACCGGCCGGTTCGCCGGCGCGCGCGGCCTCACCCAGTCTCTGGGGGCGACCCTCGTCCCCGCGGGAGTCAACCTGTTCTCGCCGCAAGGGCCCAGCACGTTCCCGGCGACCACGCTCGACACGTTCAAGTTCGTCACCCTCCCCGGCCAGGGGCAGGGCTACGGGCAGGGCCATGGACAGGGCCGCACCAACGGCCGGTCCACCACGGGCTCATCCCCTTTTGAGCCGCAGGCCGCCGGCCAGTCCGAAGCTGAGACGGCGGTCTGCGCAGTCACTCCCGACCCGGGCGCATCGAAGTTCGTGGATGTCCTGGGCTCCCGCATGCACTACATCGACACGGGCAGCGGCGAGCCGATCCTGTTCCTGCACGGCGATCCGGTCTGGTCGTACATCTGGAGCAAGGTGCTGCCGCACGTGGCGCCCACGGCGCGCTGCATCGTGCCCGACCTGATCGGCATGGGGCTGTCGGGCAAGCCCGCGATCGAGTACACGTTCTTCGACCACGTGAAGTACGTCGAAGCGTTCATCGACACGATCGGCCTCGGGAGGTACACGATGGCGCTCCACGACTGGGGCTGCATCGTCGGCTTCTATATCGCCATGCGCCGGGAGAAGGACATCCGGGGCCTGGCGTTCATGGAAGCCATGCTCGCGCCCTACCCCTCCTGGAACGCCTTCCCGCAGCAGGTCGCCGCCCAGTTCAAGCGGTTCCGCACGCCGAAGCTGGGCTACGAGCTGGTCGTCGAGCAGAACGCGATGGTCGAGGAGGTGCTGCCGCAGAGCACGATGGTGCCCTTCACCGAGCAGGAGATGAACTGCTACCGTATGCCGTTCCTCGATCCGCCGACCCGGCAGGTGATCCTGCAGTTCATCGACCAGCTCCCGATCGCCGGCAAGCCCGCCGACGTGGCACAGGCCACCGGCCGGTACTCCGAGTGGCTCAAGCGGACGCAGCTGCCCAAGCTCTTCCTGTGGTCCGAGCCGGGAGTGATCAACTCGGAGAAGGACGTCGAATGGGCGCGCCGCAATTACAGGAATCTCAAGACCTCGTTCCTCGGAGCGGGGCTCCATTTTCACCAGCAGGAGCATCCGGTCGAGGTGGGGCAGGAGATCGCCCGCTGGCACGAAGACCTCGTAAAGAGGGAGGAAAAGAAATGAATCAGACAGGCTTCATCGTGGAAAACCTTGCGAACTTCACGCCCGCACAGGCCGATCCGCGCGAATCCGTGCTGATGCGCTACTGCAACGGCCGCGGCCGTTTCAGCCAGGACAAGAAGTTCATCAACCTGCAGATGCAGATGTTCGATCCCTACGGCCGGCCGGACGGCTACATGGCCGGCGTGTGGCAGGCGCTGTTCAGCGATCCGCGGCAGCTCATGAACGTGCCGCCGCAGCCGCAGCGGCCGTTCGACGTGCCCGTCGGGCCGATCCCCGTGGTGGCTCCCGCGGCCAACACCAAGGGGACCTGGACGTTCGGCGACGGCTCGTCGATCACCGCGGTGGGACCGGCCACGACCACCCTGACGCAGCTCCCGGACGGCTCGTTTCTCTTCATGGTGGCGACGATGCAATGGATCACCAACGGCTCCGGGCAATGGGCGGGGGCACAGGGGCTCAAGTCCTCGCTCGGCTCGACCCACATCCCCGCCGGGGTCGATCTCTTCGGCAGCGGTTACATCGAGTTCGATGCCACGACGATCGACACGTTCCGGGTGATGCCGGGCCAGTACATCGGACCGCCGCCGCAGCTCTGAGCCCGGGGAGAGAGCCGTGTCAGAGACCTACGATTACGTGATCGTCGGCGCCGGTTCCGCCGGCTGCGTGCTCGCCCGCCGTCTGAGCGAGGACCCCGGCGTGCGGGTGCTGCTGCTCGACGCCGGTCCGCGGGAGGACCAGGTCGGGCCGCAGATCGAGCAGAGCCTGAGAGAGCCGCCGCTCTTCCAGTTCATGCAGGACAGCGCCGTCGACTGGAAGTACTCGACGCAGCCGGTCGAGGCGCTCGACAACCGGAAGATCGGCGTGCCGCGCGGCAGGATCCTGGGCGGCTCCAGCACGTTCATGGCCGGCATGGTCATCCGCGGCAACCGGCTGGACTACGACGAGTGGGACGCGGAGGGCAACGCGGGCTGGCGCTACGAGGAGGTGCTCCCCTATTTCAAGAAGCTGGAGAGCAACCGCGGCTCGACCATCGATCCCGCGTTCCACGGCTTCGACGGCCCGCTGGTGGTGAGCGACCTGCCGCGGCACACGCCGGCGGGCTGGGCGTTCATCGAGGCCGCGCAGGCCATGGGCCATCCGCGCAACGAGGATTTCAACGGCCCCCGGCAGGAGGGCGTGGGCTTCTACCAGTCCTACCTGGACGACGGCGTGCGGGTGAACTCGGCGCGCTGGTACCTGACCGCCGAGGTGCGCGCGCGCCCGAACCTGACGATCGCGCCCCTGGCGCTCGCCACCGCCGTCCTCCTGGAGACGAAGGGCGGCGCGGTGCGCGCCACCGGCGTCGCCTATGAAGACCAGCGCGACAACGGCCGGGTGGCGAAGGAGGTGCGGGCGGCGCGGGAGGTGCTCGTCTCCTGCGGCACCATGGACACGCCCAAGCTCCTGATGCTGTCGGGCATCGGGCCGTCCGCGGAGCTGCGCCGGCACGGCATCGACATCCGGGTGGACCTGCCGGGCGTGGGCAGGAACTACCAGGACCACCTCATCGCGCCGGTGGTGTTCGCCTACAAGGAGGGGACGCAGCCGGCGCAGGTGATCGGCTACGGCATCGAGGGCGGGCTCTTCCTGAAGGTCCGGGGGAGCCGCAGGAAGCCCGACCTGCAGCTCATCCTGAACCACGCGCTGCTCGGCCCGCCGCAGACGCCGGTGGTGCCGGTCGCCTGGATGGTCGTGCCGCTGCTGGTCGATCCCGAGAGCCGCGGCGAGGTGCGCCTCGGCGGCAGCCAGGTGGGCTCGCCGCCGCGCATCCACGGCAACTTCCTCAGCCGCTCGCGGGACCTGGAGCTGTTCGTCCAGGGGGTCAGGATCGCGCTGAAGATCGCGCTTCACCCGGCCTTCGACGCCATCCGGGGCCCGCGCATGTTCCCGCCCGTGGCCAAGGGCGCCGACCCGTCGGCCTTCCCGACCGACGCCGAGATCCGCCAGTTCATCCGCGGCTTCGCCGGCACCCTGTTCCATCCCGCGGGGAGCTGCCGCATGGGACGCCGGCCGCACGATCCGCGCCTGCCGGCCGTGGTGGACGGGCATCTCCGGGTCCACGGCGTGAAGGGCCTGCGCGTGGTGGACGCGTCGATCATGCCTCACATCACCACGGGCAACACCCACACCCCGACGGCCATGATCGCCGAGAAGGCCGCCGACATGATCAAGCAGGAGCAACGCAGGCGTTGAGCCCTGCTGGAAAGGAGTGCGACATGGCGAGACCACCCTCTGCCGTCCTGCGCTATCTCAAGCTGCCGGACAACCTGGAGAGAGGGAGATTCGACGAGTATGGACATCCGGTCGCCGACGGCCAGCCTGCGAGCCTGGTGCTCTACCCCCTGCCCGGGGGACCCTTTCCGCCGTGGCAGGTCTGGGGCGTGTTCGACCGGCCGCTCGATCCGGGCCAGTACGGCTACCTGATCTTCACCAACGTCCCGGGGCAGGCGGTGCCGGGCGGAGCGTTCACGGAGTGGGACGCGACGCGGTCGTCGCCGACCTTCTCCGACCAGCTCCTGACCGTCTACAGCGTGCAGCGGGCGCCGGGCAGCGCGCGGATCATCGGCTGCAACGAGTCCCGAGAGCCCGTCCATGCTGCCGCCGGCCTGCTGTTCGTGGCGCCGCCCCAGCCGGGGAAACAGGGGGCACCGCCTGCCCCTGCCCCTGCTCCGGCCCAGGCGCCGAAACCTTCAAGGAGGTCGAGATGAGCGCGCCAATGATCTCGCAACGGGTCCGCCTGCCCGACAAGCCGGCGAACGGGCGCTACGACTCGCTGGGCAATCCGGACCCCGCGGGCAACGTCTTCGTCATCGAGGTCGGCCCGACCATCCATGCCTGGGCGGTGTTCGACCAGGACTGGAAGCCCGGACAGTCGGGCAGCATGATCTTCGACAACGTGTCCGGGGACGGGATCCTCGACACCATCGTCTCGCAGTGGCTGCGCGGCGGAGAAGGCCCGCTGGGGCAGAACCTGAACCAGCCTCACGTGGGCGAGGCGGTGATCGTCTATCTGGCGCGGCAGCGGGCCCCGGGCGCCGTCCGGGTGGTCGGGCGCAACTCGGCGCGCGCCAAGGTGAGCGTTGCGGCGGGCCTGCTCTACATTCCCGGGACAGGAGGTTGAGCCATGAGTGGAGCCATGCAATCGAACCCGCCCGCGCGGACCGAATACGTCCGGCTGCCCGATGCCGCGGACATGCCGCGTCCGGGAGAGTCCGGCACCTTCGACGTTCACGGGCGGCCCGACGAAGACGGAACCGTGATCATCACCAACTATGGCGTCCAGTTCGTCTGGCTGCGCTTCCAGGAGCAGGTCCAGGCAGGGCAGGTCGCGACCATGATCGTCTCCAACCTGGTCACCCAGGTGGTCGGCGGGCCGACCCTCACGGCCGCGTGCATCATGGACGGGGCCGCGACGGAGTGGAACATGGCCGTCAACGGGCCGGCGATCAGCGACGCGGTGATCGAGCTGATCGCCGTGGAGCGCGGCATGGGCGTCGGCAGGGTCGTGTGCCGGAACACCTATGACGCCGATCTCTGGGTCGCGGCGGGCATCGCCGCCCCGATCGCCCTGTTCATGCCATGACGCTGGTCGACAGGGTCCTCGAGATGCTGCGCGCCCACTTCCCGGACTTCGAGCCCGACGGAGGATGGGCGCGCCGGCCGCGCTCCGAGCAGCCGGATCGGCCGCAGACCGATCCGGTGCTCGCGCGCTGCTACGCCGAGCTCGGTATTCCCTATGGCGCGGATTTCACGCAGGTCCGCCGCGCCTGGAGACGGCTGATGCGCGAGCACCATCCCGACGTCCAGGGGGAGGATCCCGACCGGCAGCGGGCCAGCACCGAGCTGGCCCAGCGGCTCAACGACGCCTTCGGGGAGATCCGCCGCCGGCGGCTCTCCTCCGGAGGCGACTTCTGAATGCCATGAGGGAGATCGTCATGAACGGGCGCATCGTGGTTTTCCTGTGTCTTGTCCTGGCCGCCCTGCCAGCCGCCGCCGCCGGTCTGCCGTTCAGCTTCGAGCGCAACGTCGGCCAGACCGACGCGCAGGTCGAGTTCCTGAGCCGCGGGCGCGGCTACACGCTCTTCCTGACCGCCGACGGGGCGGTGATGGCGCTCGACCGATCCGTGCTGGCGCTGCGCCTGGCGGGAGCCAGCCCGGCGCCGGAGGTTTCCGGAGCCGATCCGCTCCCCGGCACGAGCCACTACTACGGCCGCGCGGAGGAGAGCGGCTGGGTGGGGCACGCGCCCCATTACGCGGCCGTCCGGTACCGGGGCGTCTATCCCGGGATCGACCTGGTCTTCCGCGGCAGCGAGGGCCGGCTGGAGTACGACTTCGTCGTCGCTCCGGGAGCCGACTACCGGGCCATCTCCCTGGTCTTCGAGGGCGCCGACGCGAGCGAGATCGATCCCGAGGGCCGGCTGATCCTGAGCACGCCGTCGGGACCCGTCACGCAACATCCCCCCGTGATCTATCAGGAGATCGCCGGCATGCGGCGTGAGCTGGCGGGCCGCTACGTGCGCACGCAGCGTGGTATCGGCGGCATCGGCTTCGAGATCGAGGGCCACGACCCGCGGGCCGAGATGGTGATCGATCCCGTGGTGGTGTACTCCACCTACCTCGGCGGCGCGCCCGGCGGCGGGGGAGGGTTCACCGACAACGGCCGCGACGGGGCGGATTTCGCCGTCGACGTGGCGGCGGACGCCGCCGGCAACGCCTACATGACGGGGGTCGTCTCCTCGCCCGACTTCCCGACGAAGAACGCGGTCTACAGCCATCTCGACGGCTTCAACCCCTGGATCGCGAAGCTGGGGCCGGACGGCCAGCTCGTCTATGCCACCTACCTGCCGGGGACCAAGGGGACGCTCAATCCGCGCGCCGGCTTCAACGGCGGCACCGGGGTGGCGGTGGACGCCAAGGGCAACGCCTACGTCGCGGGCCTCACCCAGTCGACCGCGCTGCCCGTCACGCCGCAGGCCTTCAAGAAGAAATACGGCGGCGGTCTCACCGACTCGTTCGTGGTCAAGCTGGACCCCGCGGGCAAGCTGGTGTACCTGAGCTACCTCGGCGGCAGCGGCTTCGAGTCGGTGAGCTGCCTGGCGCTCGATCCCAAGGGCGACCTCTACGTCTCGGGCACGACCAGCTCGGACGATTTCCCCGTAGCGGGCGGCGTGCAGGCGAAGCGCAAGGGCGGCATGGTGTTCGGCGGCCTCGACGTGTTCGTGACCAAGATGAAGCCCGCCGGCGACGGCGTCGTCTATTCCACCTTCGTGGGCGGCAGCGGCGACGAGGCCACCTCCGGCCTCGCGGTCGACCCGTCGGGCAGCGCCGTGCTCACGGGCTGGACCTCCTCGACGGACTTCCCGCTGGTCAACCCGTTCCAGTCCGCCCACAAGGGGGGCGTCAGCCGCAGCTTCGGCATCCCCACCGACCTCTTCGTGACCCGGCTGAGCCCGGACGGCGCCAAGATCCGGTATTCGACCTTCCTCGGCGGCAGCGGCCCCGAATACCCGGACCCGGACAACTTCACCCGTCGCGTCGCGGTGGACGCCGAGGGCAACGCCTACGTCATCAGCGACACCGCCTCGACCGACTTTCCGACCACGGAAAACGCCCTCCAGCGGACCTATGGCGGCGGCGCCAGCGATGCCTTCCTGACCAAGCTGAACGGCACCGGCGGGCTCGTGTACTCGACCTTCCTCGGCGGCAGCGGCGCCGAACGGGGCCGGAGCATCGTCCGCGATGCCGCGGGCAACATCTACATCGCGGGCCAGACCGGCTCGGCCGACTTCCGGACGGTGAGCCCGGTCCAGGACAAGCTGAACGGACCGACCGACGTCTACGTGGTCAAGCTGACCCCGGACGGCAGGACGCTCCTGTTCTCCACCTACCTGGGCGGCAGCGGCGACGACGGCGCCCTCGGCATCGCCCTGCCGGGCAACGGCGACATCTTCGTGGCGGGCTCGTCGTTCTCCAAGGATTTCCCCACGACCCCGGATGCCCTGCAAAAGGAGTTCGGCGGTCCTCCCGAGGACGCCTTCTTCGTGCGCATCTCCCAGGACGCCACGGCCGTCTTCCCGGTGTCCCTGGTGAAGGGCGTGAACCTGATTTCGGTCCCCCTGCAGCCTGCCGTGCCGTTCACCGCCCGGTCGCTCGCCGCCCACACGGGCGCCACCCTGGTGATCCGGTTCGACGAGAGCGCGCAGCGCCTCATCGCCTTCACCCCGGGCGATGCCGGAGACGGCTTCCCCATCGAGGGCGGCAAGGGGTACTTCGTGGTCGTGCCGGCGGCGAGGCAGGTGCGCTTCGTCGGCAGCGCGTGGAGCGCCGGGCCGGCGGACGCGTCGCTGAAAGACGTCCTGCCGCGCCTGCAGCTTGAGCTGGAGCGTCTCGTCGGGAGAGAATGAAGTCCTTCGAAAGGAGACGCGGCCATGAAACGATTCATCCTCGGTGTGGTTCTGGCGGCTCTGGCGATGTTCCTCTGGGGGATGCTCTACTGGGGAGCGAACCCCCTGCCCTACACCAGTTGGAAGCGGGCCACCGACGACGTCGCCGCCGGCCAGGCCCTGCTCCAGTACTTCCCCGAGAACGGGACCTACTACATCCCGGGGATGTACCACGACAAGGAGACCCTGGCCCGGATGTTCGAGCAGGGTCCGGTGGCCTTCGTCCACATGCTCCGGCGGGAGGGGAGGCCGATGATGGACCCGTCCATCATGATCAAGGGGATCGTCCTCTACCTGGTGGTCGCCCTGCTGATGGCCTGGCTGCTCCGCCTCGCCGCGCCCGCCCTGCCGTCCTACGGCAGCCGGGTGAAGTTCATGGCGCTGGCCGCGCTGACGGCGGCCCTGCTGATCGACCTCGGGGATGCGGTCTGGTGGTACATCCCGCTGGCCTGGAAGCTCCATCAGGCCGCCTACAACTTCAGCGTCTGGCTCGTCGCCGGCCTGGTGCTGGCGAAATTCGTCGACGGTATTGGCGGCACTGGCGCGAAGGAGGCCCGCAATGCGTGATCTCACCCGGTCCGTGGCCAGCTTCACCTGGGCCATGTCCCTGTTCGGCGTCGAGCAGATGGCCAACCTGATGTCCCCTCGGCGGGCGGCGGACGCCTTCGGAGCCGTGGCCCGCTCGGCGGGAGGGGCGCTCGGACCGGGTCTGCGCTCGGCCTTCGAGACCGGCGACCGACTGCAGAGGGCGATGCTGGACGCGTCGTTCAGCCTCGTCGGTCTGGCCCCCTCGGCGAACGGAGGCACGCCGCCGGACGTGCTGACCCAGGTGGGGAACCTGGCGTTCGAATTCCTGCAGATGGGGGTCACCACGGTCTACTCGGCGACCGGGATCGCCTGGCAGCAACAGCAGGGCCTGCCCGGCTGGGGAAAGGTCCAGCCGCCCGGGACCAGCTCCCGGCCGTGAACGTTTGCATCGCGATCTAGGAGACGACATGTCCAGGCCGAGAGCAGCAGCGAAGGCGCCGCCGGCGGCGAGCCCGCCGGTTTTTCCAATTGGCGCGGGCTCGGGGAGCGACCGCATCGGCGAGGTGACCCGGCTGCTCGAAGCGGCTGCCTACTTCCCGATCTTCAACGTGCACAACCCGGCGATCCCTAACGACACGGTGCCGCTGCTCCCCATCGCGAAACAGACGCTGGGACAGGCGCTCTTCACGGCGGTCAACGTCAACGAGCAGCTCCAGCGCTTCGACGTGGTGACGGAGATGGGACCCCAGGGGCTGCGGGCGTTCAACGCGATCAGCTCCGACCCGGTGGCCAACGTCACCATCCGCTGGACGCCGATCCCGGACAACTACGCGCCGAGCCCCGGCGTCTCCCCCCCGCCCACGCTCCTGAACCCGTTCGCGTCCCAGCGGTTCACCATGCTGAACGGGCAGCTCAGCTTCCAGGACCGGAGGGTGAGCAGCCTCCAGGCCTTCGGCTCGGGACGCACGTTTCCGATCGGCGGCGGCTCGCTCAACATCGGAGCCGTAATCGACGTCCTCCAGGGTTTCGGCTCCCTCTACGGCCTGACGGACCAGACGCTCCCCGGAGCGACGATGGTGATCAACGGCTTCATCACTCCTCCCAACGACCTGGCCCTCAACCTGGTCGTGCGGGTGATGGATCCGAACGGCCAGCTCGCGGCCGCTGCGCCCGTCCCCCCACTGGTGCAGGCGGGGCCGACGCCGGCCGGCTCCGGCACGTTCATGTTCTTCCTCGGCGAGCCCGATCCGCGCCGGCCGATCCGGCTGCTCTACGGCAACGGCGTGCCGATCGGTGCCCAGATGTTCGAGAACCTTCGCCTGGTCCGCATCGGCTTCGACAAGGAGACCCTGCAGAGCAGCACGCAGCCGGGGCCGATCGTCGGAACCGCTTCGTCCCTGCTCTATTGCAGCTTCCAGAACGAGAACACGGTCACCACGGCGCAGACCACGGGAGGCGTCTTCAGCTTCCGCGATCTCCAGGGACGGAGTCTCGGCTCGCTGTTCATCAACATGGTGGAGGGGCGCGCCTTCCGCACCTACCTGCCGGGCGCTCCCTGGCCGGTCTTCCGGATGGGCGGCTTCGGTCCGTTCGTGAACGGGACCGGAAGCTTCGCCGGCGCCACCGGCATGATGACCGTCAACGGCGTCGTCAGCGCCTTCCCCCCGACGCTCTCGAATCTATATATCCTGCGGTTCCTGGACAGCGGAGGACGGCTCCAGGAGCAGCTTCAGTCGGCCGGCTTTGTTTGATGTCGGAAGCGATCGAGAGCATCCCACTGCCCACTGCCCGCGCTCGTGCCCCCCGGCGGCGGCGCACCGCCGTTCTCATTCTGCTGCTGCTCGCCGGGCTGGCCGCCGGCATGGCCACGCGCTACAAGGGAATGACCGAGGGCATGTGGCACCAGACGCGCTACGCCACCCTCGGCGAGAACCGGAACCTGTGGTACTGCGTCGAGTACTTCCTGCAGGTCATGGAGATGCTGCGCTACGATTCCAAGGCGGGCATGTGGAGCTTCCGCCTCACCCCGGAGGCCGGCCGCAGCGATTTCGAGCTCGGCGTGCTCGCCTTCCATCGCGGCGACTTCACGGGAGCCATCCGGCTGATCGAGCGCGATTTGCAGCGCAGCGAGTCCGAGGAGAAGCTCTTCTGGCTGGCTTTGACCTACATGCGGCGGGCCGAGGCGGAGAACTGCCTGGCCCGGCTCACCGGCGGCGGCCATGACGCCCATGCCGGTCATGACGGCCACCAGAGCTACTGCACGCTCCCGATCACCCGCTTCCACGATCGCCGGGAGGACTCGCGCCAAGCCATGCGCCTGCTCGAGCGCCTCCTCGACCGCTACGGTAGCGACAACAAGCTCTATCTCTGGCTCCTCAACTTCTCGGCCATGACCGTGAACGGCTTCCCTGGCGAGGTGCCGGAGCGCTACCGCGTCGAGACCCCGTTCATCGATGCCTTCTACGGCAAGGCGGCGGAGAAGGCCCGCCGCAAGCACGCCTGGCTGCGCATGACCGACCGGGCGAGCGAGCTCGGGGTCGAGAACCCCGGGACCGGCCGCGGCGTGGCGGTGGAGGACTTCGACGGCGACGGCGATCTCGACCTGGTCACCGCGGCCTTCTTCGGCACCCTCCGCCTGTTCCGCAACGAGGCGGGGCAGCGCTTCACCGAAGCCACCGCGGAGGCCGGCCTGGCCGGCGTGACCCAGCCCCTGACCGTTTCGGCCGCCGATTACGACAACAACGGAGGCGTCGATCTGTTCGTGGTCCGGCCGTTCGATCACTTCCGGCTGCTCGCCAACGACGGGAAGGGACGGTTCACCGACGTGACCGCAGCCTCCGGCCTCCTCGACGCCAAGCCCGCCGGCACCGTGGCCGCGAGCTGGTTCTCCACCTGGGGGGACGTGGACAACGACGGCGACCTCGACCTCTTCCTGAGCAGCTGGGCTTTCCGGGTCCCCTTTGTCTCCGGGCTCGTCGCCGAGCCGCGGCTCGATTCCAAGCTGTTCGTCAACGACCAGGGGCGCTTCCGTGACGCCACGGCCGAGTACGGTCTCGCCGGGCTGCTCGAAGATCGCCAGTTCATCGGCGCGGCCTTCGGCGATTATGACGCGGACGGCTGGACCGATCTCTACATCGCGGGGCCGATCCCGGCGACCAACGCGCTGTTGCAGAACGTCGAGGGACGGCGCTTCGTCAAGCGGCAGGATCTGGCCGATCCCCCCGAGCCCGGCTTCACCGCGGCCTTCGTGGACATCAATCAGGACGGCCGGCTGGACATCTTCCAGGGCGGCTTCAACGACGCCCGCACCGCCGTGGCCCAGTCGGTCTTCCGCAAACCCGGCGATCCGTTCCCCTACAGGATGGGCCCCAGCTTCTTCCTCCTGCAGACGCCGGACGGACGTTTCGAGAAGCACCCCGAGCTCTTCGAGGGCGGCGTGGGCGTGAGCACCATGGGCACCTCCTTCGGCGACCTCGACAACGACGGCTGCTTCGAGGCCTACCTGGGGACCGGCAATCCCGAGCCCTGGTTCATCCTGCCCAACTTCATGTACCTGGGCCGCCGCCAGGGCGGGCGGTGCACGGGGGAGCTGGAGAACATCTCCATGCTGAACGGCTTCGGCACCGTCCAGAAGGGCCATGGGATCGCCTTCTTCGATTTCGACGGCGACGGCGACCAGGACGTCTTCTCGAACCTGGGCGGGATGTGGCCCGCCGACGTCTGGGTGAGCCAGCTCTTCGTCAACGAGAGCGATGTGCACAACCAGTGGACCAAGATCCGCCTGCGCGGCCGGCGCACCAACTCCCGCGGCGTCGGCGCGACGCTCAAGATCACGGCGCGCCGGCCGGACGGCAGCCGCATCGTGCGCTACCGCCAGATGGACAACGTCAGCGGCTTCGGCAGCGCGCCCTACCTGGCCCACGTCGGCCTGATGGACGCCGCCGCGATCGAAGGAGTCGAGGTCTACTGGCCCGCGTCGCGCTGCCGCCGGACCTATCCCGCCGAGCTGCGGCAGTTGAACGTCCTCGACGAAGCGGACTGCCTGCGGGCCGGCTCGTGACATGGCCTGGAGAAGGAGAAGACCTGCGCTGTTGCTGCTGCTGGCCCTCCTCGCGGCCTGCGCCTTCGTCCACGAGCGTTACACCGGAATGACGGCAGGAGCGATCGGCCAGCTCCGCTACACCACGTTCGAAGAGAGCGGCAACCTCTGGAAATACGTGAGCTATCTCACGGGCTTCCTCCAGAAGCTCACCTGGGATGAGGAGAAGGGCATCTGGAGCTTCCGCAACACGCCGGAGGACCGGCTCGACGACTACGAAGCCGGACGCCTGACCTTCCACAAGGGGGAGTTTCCGCGCGCCGTCGCGCTGTTGGAGCGCCACATTGCCGAGCAGGGAGAATCGGAAGAGGCGCTCTTCTGGCTCGCCCTCGCCTACGTGCGGCAGGCCGAGGCCGTGAACTGCCTCCAGCCCCTCCACGGCAGGCATCCGGATCATGCCGCCGGGAGCTACTGCACGCTCCCTCTGCGCCGCACGCATGCGGACCAGGCGCCGTCGCGCCAGGCGGCGCGCGTCCTGGAGCGCCTGCTCGACCGCTGGGGCGACGGCGCGGACGGCCGCCTCTACCGCTGGCTGCTCAACTTCTCGTACATGACGGTCGGCGGCTTTCCCGGACAGGTCCCGCCGCGCTACCTGATCCAGACCCCCTTCATCGACGCCTTCTACGGCCGCGAGGCCGCGCGCCGCCAGCGCAAGTATTCCTGGCTGCGCTTCGAGGACCGCGCCCGCGAGCTGGGCGTCGAGAACTTCGGCACCGGGCGGGGCATCGCCGTGGAGGATTTCGACGGCGACGGCGATCTCGATCTGATGAGCACGGGGAGCTTCGGCGGCGTCAGCTACTTCCGCAATGAAGGAGGTGCACGGTTTGCGAACGTCACGGCCGGCTCCGGCCTGGAGCTCGTCAAACAGCCCATGGCCACCTCGATCACCGATTACAACAGCGACGGCCGGCCGGACCTCTTCGTCGTCTACCCCTTCACCCACTACCACCTGTACGCCAACCGCGGCGACGGCACCTTCGCCGACGTCACCCGCGAGACCGGCCTCCTCGACGCCATGCCGGACGGCACGATCGCCACGAGCTGGATGTCTTCCTGGGGGGACATCGACAACGACGGCGACCTCGACCTCTTCCTGGGCAACTGGGCCTTCCGCGTCCCCTTCCTCGAAGGGCTGCCGGCCAGCGAGCGGATCGACTCCAAGCTCTTCCGCAACGACGGGGGCCGTTTCCGGGACGTGACGGCCGAGTACGGCCTCGCCCGGCGCCTGAAGGACCGCCACGTCATGGGCGTGGCCTTCGGCGACTACGACGGGGACGGCTGGATCGACCTCTACTTCACGGGACCCATGGCGGGCACCAGCGCCCTGCTGCGCAACGTGTCCGGCAAGCGCTTCGAAGAGACCGGCGCGCTCGACTGGCACGAATCGGGGTTCACCGCCGCGTTCCTGGACATCGATCACGACGGCCGCCTCGACATCTTCCATGGCGGCAACAGCGACGCCCGCACCGCCGTGACCCAGGCGGTCTTCGGCGAGCACCTGGCCGACTACCACAGCGGGCGCAGCGTCATCCTCCACCAGCGTCCGGACGGCCGCTTCGAACCCTGGATCGACGCCTTCGAGCACGGCAAGCTCGCCATGGGCAGCATGGGCGCCTCGTTCGGCGACCTCGACAACGACGGCTGCATCGACTTCTACCTCGGCACCGGCAACCCGGAGCCCTGGTTCATCCTGCCGAACCTGATGTTCCGCGGGGAAGAGCGGGCCGGCCGCTGCACGGGGCGCCTGGAAAACGTCTCCATGCTCAACGGCTTCGCCAACCTGCAGAAGGGGCACGGCATCTCCTTCTTCGATTTCGACGGCGACGGCGACCAGGACATCTACACGAGCCTCGGCGGCATGTGGCCGGCCGATCCCTGGGTGAGCCAGATGTTCGTCAACGAGAGCCGCACGGAGAATTCCTGGGTCAAGATCCGGCTGCGCGGCCGCCGCAGCAACCGCGCCGGAGCCGGCTCGCGGATCGAGGTGCGCGCCGTGGCCGCCGATGGCTCGCGCATCGTGCGCAGCTATCACATGGACGGCAAGACCGGCTTCGGCAGCGCACCCTACCTGGCGCATCTCGGCCTGGGCCGCGCCGAGCGCATCGAGGAGGTGCGGGTGACCTGGCTCGGCTCGGGCTGCGTCGGCCGCTACCCGGCCCGGATCAAGGATCTCAACGTTCTCGACGAGGCCCGCTGCCTGAACCCCTAGGAGGAACCACCCATGTCCCAAGCCCGTCAGGTCGTCGACCGGTATTTCGATCTGTTCTCCCGCAAGCGCTATGACGAGTCCCGCGCCCTGCTGAGCGATCAGGGCTTCTCGTTCCAGGGACCGATCGACACCTTCGACAATCCGGATACCTTCATCGCCGTGGTCAAGAACCTCGGGATGCTCACGCGGGAGGTGCGCAAGCTCAAGGTCTTCGAGGACGGGCCGGACGTCTGCGTGATCTATGATTTCGAAATGCAGCCGCCGGGGGAGGGCACCATCACCATCGCCGAATGGTTCCACGTCGAGGAGGGCAAGATCCGCTCGATCCGCATCATGTTCGACGCCCGTCCCTTCGCCCCTTTCTTCGCGCAGCCGGAACCATGATCGCGCGCCAAGGTCAGCGGATCGGCGACACGGTTCCCGATCTCGAGCTGCCGCTGGTCGCGGGCGGGACGCGGACGCTGCAATCGTTCCTGGACGGGCGCCAAGGGCTCGTCGTCCTGTTCTGGTCGGGCATCTGCTCGCACTGCGTGCGCTACGACGAATATCTGAACGGATTCGCGGCGCGCCACCCGGAGATCGGGCTGGTCGCGGTGGCCGCGCGCGAGGGCGAGACGCTCGACCAGGTCCGGCAGACCGCGGCCGAGCGCGGCCTGACCTTCCCGATCCTCCACAGCGCCGACGGCTCCGCCGCCGCCCGGTTCCAGGCGCAGCAGACCCCGCGCGCCTACCTGATCGATCCGGCGCGGACGCTGCTCTACCGCGGTGCGATCGACAACTTCAGGTATCCCCAGGACTCCGATCACCAGGCGTATCTCGAGCCCGCGATCGAAGCGTTCCTCGCCGGCCGGCCGATCGAGCGGCCCGAGACCGCGAGCTTCGGCTGTGCGATCCGGTCGGTCTATTACGTGCTGCCCAAACCCCTTTCCTGACGTGACTCCCGCCGGCCCTTTCATCCGCGCGATCGAAACCGGGCTGCTGGCCGTGGGCTCCGCGCTCGGCAGCATGCAGGCCGCGCTGGGCCGGTGGACGGGGCAGCCGGCACCCCGGCCGCCGGTCGATCCGCCCGTCGCGGGTCCCGGCGATGTGGACCGGGCCGTCTCGGAGCTCTCCAACCGGCTCGCGCGCCTGGCGAGGTACTGGTGGATCGCGGGCCCCGGCGGCCTGCGCGGCATGTCGCGCGAGGTGAGGGACGCGGCCCGCCAGAGCTTCGCCGCGATCCCCCGGAGCTGGGGGCTGCTGGCGCACGTCCCCCTGTCGTTCGCCACGCTCTTCGCCCAGGAGACCGTGCGCGTCCTGCAAGCCCTCCGCATCCTCGGCCGCAGGGCTCCCCGTTTCGTGCTGGAGATCACCGAGACCTTCCTCGACCTCTGGGTCTATTTCAGCCTGCAGTACGGCGAGGAGATCCGGCGCTACAGAAAGCGGCTCGAAGAGGCTCCGGACGACGCCAGGGTGCGCCTGGAGCTCGCGCGCACGTACGTCAAGTGCGGGCTGCACGCGCAGGCGGTGCGCGAGCTGGAGATCGCGGCACGATCGCCCGCCGTGCGCGCCCAGGCGCTCTACGATAGCGTCGTCGCCCTTTATCGCGGCGGCGAGCACGAACGGGCCGCGAAGCTGGGCGCCGCGGCCATGGCCGAGGGGGTCGTCAACGACCGCATCCAATATCGCCTCCAATACTGGACCTGGCTCGCGGCGCAGAAGATCGGCGGCTATCCCCCGGAGACCCGGCCCGAGCACCGGCTGGAGATGGCCGCCGGGCTCCACCCGAGCGCCGTCCGCTACGAAGAGGTGGGACCGCGGATCGGCCTCGACAAGACGAGCGGCGGGCGCGGCAGCGCCGTGTTCGACTTCGACGGCGATGGCCATCTCGACGTGATGTTCTCGGGCGTGAGCGGCGGCTGCAGCCTGTACCGCAACAACGGCGACGGCACCTTCACCGACGTCTCGGTCAGCTCGGGGCTCGACGCCTGCGTGAACGCGTGGGGCATCGCGATCGGCGACTACAACAACGACGGCTTTCCCGACGTGTTCGTGACGCGCCTCGGCTTTCTCGACGGCGACGCCGTGCTCTACCGCAACAACGGCGACGGCACGTTCACCGACGTGACGCGCGAGGCCGGCGTCAACACCTGGACGCCGGGGTTCACCGCCTCGTGGATCGACTACGACTGTGACGGCCTTCTCGACCTGTTCGTGCCCGCCAACCTCGGCGGCCTCTTCCATCGCACCCGCCCCGACTGCCTCTACCGCAACAACGGCGACGGCACGTTCACCGAAGTGGCGCAGGCGGCCGGGCTGCGCAAGCGCTGGCCCACCATCGGCGCGACCTGGGGCGACTACGACAACGACGGCTATCCGGACCTCTTCCTGAGCGGCATGTTCGGCCGCGCGAGCCTCTATCACAACAACGGCGACGGCACCTTCACCGACGTCAGCCGCGAGGCCGGCATCGACGAGCCGGGCCTGGGCATGGTCGCGTTCTTCTGCGACTACGACGACGACGGCTGGCTCGACATCGTGCAGTGCATCTGGTGCCGCTTCGAGGACATGATCCACAGCTACCGCCACGGCGCGGGTCCGCCGCACGGCGCGCCGCTGCGGATCCTGCACAACAACCGCGACGGCACGTTCACGTCCGTCAGCCGCGAGCTCGGGATCCACGAGTCCTGGGGCTCGATGAGCGGCAACGCCGGCGATACGAACAACGACGGCCACCTCGACCTGCTGCTCGGCAACGGCGGCCCCCGGATGGACCGCAGCGAGCCGCTCGTGGTGCTCGAGAACGACGGCCAGGGCCGCTTCCGCAACGTCACGTTCGCGGCGGGGCTGCCCGTGGCGGGCAAGGCCCACGGCGCGAACCTGGCCGATCTCACGGGCGACGGCCGGCTGCACCTGATCGCGGCCTCGGGCGGCATGTATCCCGGAGACCTGCTGACCACGTCCGTGTTCCGGCCGGTCGAGCTGCCGGGCAACTACCTCAACGTGCGCCTGGTCGGCACCCGGTGCAACCGCGACGCGATCGGCGCGCGGATCAAGCTCCTGGCGGGCGGGCGCGAGCAGCACCGCCACGTGGGCGGCGGCAGCGGCTTCGGCTGCCTGCCCTGCGAACAGCACTTCGGGCTCGGGCGGGGGAGGGCGATCGAGGCGGTCGAGGTCTGGTGGCCGGGCGGAGCGCGCCAGCGGGTCGAGACTCCTCCGGTCAACGCGACGATCCGGATCGTCGAAGGGCAGGGCGGCTGCACGGTGCTCAAGCGCGGTCCGCAGCCGCTGTGAGCACGCGGGCTCACCGGATCGGAGCGCCTCGCGCCTCGCGGATGATCAGGAAGGCCGGGATCATCACCAGCCAGAATCCGCCCTTGGGAATGAGCGCCGCGGCGATCAGGTTGATGACGATCAGCTCCCATCCGATCCAGGCCGGCGGCCGACAGCCCCGCTTCTCCATCGAGGAGAGGAGCTGGCCCAGCACGAAGGTGAACACCCCCCAGAGCACGAACCAGAAGAAGAGCTCCTTGTCCGCGTCCGCCGGGACGTTGCCGAGGCCGGAGTCGGCCTCGCCGAAGAAGCCCTCCCGGAAGATGCGCAGGAGCGGCTCGCGCCCGACCCAGGAGCCTCCGAGCACGTGCAGCACGCCGGTCACCATGAGCAGGCGGGCCGCCTTGCGCACGCGCAGGTAGAACACCACCCCCAGGCAGATCAGGAACAGGGGTCCCAGGGCCAGGCGGGTGAGATCGGCTTCGAGCACGGCTGAAGTCTATCCGCGGATTGCGCACCGACGGCAAGCCGTGAAATTCTGGGTCCGGCTCCGTGGTCGCCTGTGAACGCTCATTGAGGAGAACCGATGGCATTCAGCGAAGCTCTGGCTCAACGTGTCCGCGAGGCGCTCGGCAAGCAGAAGGGGATCACCGAACGGAAGATGTTCGGGGGCCTCGCCTTCCTGTTGAACGGCAACATGTGCTGCGGGGTCATGGGGGATCTTCTCATGCTGCGCCTGGGGGAGAGCAGAGCGGCCGAAGCCCTGGCCGAGCCGCATGTCCGGCCGATGGATTTCACCGGCAGGCCGATGAAGAACATGGTGTACGTCGATCCTCCCGGGCTGGCCTCGGAGGAAGCTCTCCGGAAGTGGGTGCGGCAGGCCGTGGCGTTCGCCTCGTCGTTGCCCGCCAAGGGCTGATCCACGCTACCGGTATCCATCCGTCGAAAGCCAAAAGGCATAGCCACCGCTCCATGAGCGTGCCGCGCAAGCGCCTCCTCGCCCTTCTCGCCATCGCCCTTCCCGCGGGGCTCTATCTGCTGCTCTACCTGCTGCCGGCCAACCTGCTGCTGCGCAGCCCGGGCCGGTTCAACCGCAACCCGGAGCGGCTGCGGCTCGCCTGGAGATCGGCCTGGACGCTGGTGCCGGGCTGGGTGGAGGTCCGCGGGCTGCGCATCGAGGGCGGCCCGCGGGTGCGCTGGTCTCTCGCGGTGGAGGAGGGGAGAGGACGGATCGACCTGCCGGCCCTCGCCGGCCGCGAGCTGCACGTCCGGGATTTCGAGGGGCGCGGCGTGGCGATGCGCGCGCTCCGTGGCACCGCGGCTGGCGCGCCTCCGCGGCCCGCCCCGCAGAGGAGCCCGCGGCTCCGGACGTGGACGGTGCGGCTCGACGGCGTGCGGCTCGACGACGTCCGGGTGCTCGAATACGGTCCCCTACGGCTGGAAGGCAAGGGCCGGGCCTCCGGAAGCTTGCGGCTGGTCGCCGGCCGCGAGCTGGAGCTCGACGTGGCGAGCCTCGACCTCGGAGGCCGGCTGCTCCTCAAGGACAGACCGGCGGCGCGGAACGTGGAGCTGCAGGCGGGGCTGCGGCTCGGCCCGTACCCTCCGAGCCGGCATCGGGGAGCGGCAGCCCTGGATTTCCTCTCCGGCCATATCCGCCTCCGCGGCGAGGTCGGAGACCTGCCGCTGCTGCGCCGCGCGGCGGGCTCCGGGCCGGCCCTGCCCGGCCGGCTCGCTCTCGATCTCGCGGTGGAGAGGGGAACGCTCCAGCCCGGCAGCCGGGCCGAGATCGCGGCTGCTCCCGGCACAGGATCGGAGATGAGGATCACGGCCCGGGTGGCGCCGGCGGCGGCCGGGCCGCGCCTGGAGCTCGCGGCCGGCCTCCAGGGGTTCGCGCTGCGCCGCAGCAGCGGCCTGCCGCCGCTTCTGGAGAGCGACCGGCTGCGCGTGACTGCGGTCTCGCCGGAGGTCCGCCTGGGCCGGCTGCTCGCCGCGGGGCACAGCCTGGGCGCGGCCCCGGCGGCGACCCTCGCCGGCGAGCTCGCGGCCGAGGGGCTGCGGCTGAGCTTTCCCGGCCGCCGCGCCTCGCTCGCGGTCTCCGCCGACCGCGCCCGCGGCCGCATCGATCTGCCGGCGCTCCTGCGGCGCGAGGTGCGGCTAGAAGGCGTGAAGGCCGAGGGCGCCCGTCTGCGGCTGACCGGCGGAGCCCCGCCCGGAGAGAAGCCTCCGGCTTCCGGCCGCCCTCCCTGGAGCGCGAGGCTCGACGGCGTCGAGCTGCAGGGCGCCGCCGAGATGGAGCTGGGCGGCTTCCAGCTCGACGGGGATCTCGCGGCCGGCGGTGGCCTGTCCTGGAGCGGCGGCCGGCTCGCGATCGATCCGGTCTCCGTGGCGCTGTCCGGAGGCCGTCTCCGGAAGCAGGGCAGGCCGGTCGCGGAGGGCCTGGGGCTGAAGGGCGAGGCCCGGCTGGCCGCGTTCGCTCCCGGCCAGGTGCGAGGGCTGGAGATCCTGCGGCTCGTCTCGGGCCGGGCCCGGGTCGAGGGCGCGATCGCCTCCCTGGGCTTCCTGCGGCCCTATCTGGCCAGGGCGAGCTGGATGTCGCTCGAAGGCGACGGCCGTCTCCAGGCCGACCTCGCTCTCGACGCCGGCCGGCTGCTTCCGGGGAGCCGGTTCGCGGTCCGGCCGGCGAAGCTCGCGGCCGGGTATCTGCTGAGCCGCGCCACGGGCGAGGGCGAGATGACCGGCGCCGTGACCCGCGGCAAGGGCGGCGACACGCTCGACGTCCGGGTGCTCTTCCAGCGCTTCACGGTGGCGGCGCGCGACGTGCCCGGGGCGCGTCCCCACATCCAGGGCCGCGGCCTGCGGATGGCGATCTCCACCCGCGGGCTGGACCTGGCGCGCCCCGGCGGGGACGTCCAGGCGCGGATCGACCTGCCCGCGGCCGACGTGCGCGACCTCCGGTTCTACAACGCCTACCTGCCTCCGGCCTCGGGCGTGGAGATCGTCTCGGGGACCGGCCGGGTGAGCTTCTGGCTGGAGATGGGCACGGCGGGTTTCCGGGCGCGGGGGGAGACGTCGCTCAAGTCCCCAGCCGCGGTGGTGAGGCTCCAGGACCTGGAGCTGGCGGGCGAGCTGGACCTCGCCGCGAAGCTCTCCAGCGCGGACCTGCGGCGCCGGCGGTTCGCGCTCGACGGCACGCGGCTGCGGCTCGACGGGGTGGAGCTGCGCGAGATCGGCGCCGAGGCGGCAGCGGCAGCGCCGGCCTCCTGGTGGGCGCGGCTGGAGCTGCCGCGGGCCACCATGGACCTCGCCCGGCCGCTGTCGGTCACCGGCACCGTGCGCCTGTCGATGAAGGACTCGGGCCTGCTTCTCGCGCTGTTTTCGCGGCGCAAGCGCTACCTGCGCTGGTTTTCGGGACTGCTCACCGTGGAAGACATCGAGGCGCAGGGCGGCTTCCGGCTCGGCCAGGGAGCCCTGGTGATCGATCCGCTCGTGGCCATGGGGCGCCAGGTGGAGCTGCGCACGCGGCTGCGCCTCTCCCGCGACCGCAGGCGCGGCTGCCTGTACATCCGCCACGGCCGCCAGGCCGTGGGCATCGAGCTCCAGGACGGGCAGCGGGACTACAAGCTCGTCCGGCCCCTGAAATGGTTTCAAACCTGCGGACCGCCATGACCGAGGGCCCTGCTCTTCGGCATGGCGGCCGTTGCAGCAGCAGGGTCTCGCGGGTACGAACGTAACATTGAGTCCCGCACCGTCGCCTGTTGCGGTGAGACGCCGGGAGGGTGGCCCCGAGATCAAAGGGAGATCTTGCCATGAGAAGATGCGGAAGGCTCGCCGCACTCGTTGCCGCGGCCGTATTCGTCGCCGTCGGCCCGGCTGCGGCCCAGGAAAAAGTGATCCTTGAACGCACGCTGACCCAGCCAACGGGCTGGTGGCAGTACCACAACGTCACGCCGCAGCAGCTTTCCGGCTTCGTCGACCAGCACAAGGCACGGATCATCGATCTCGACGTCAACGACGCCTCGCCGCTGCGGGTGAGCGCCGCGTTGGTCGCCAATTCCGGAACCTACGCGAGCGGCTGGTGGTGGTATTACGGCCTTACCGCCCAACAGGTCTCCGACAAGCTCGACGAGAACAAGGCCCGTCTTCTCGACGTCGATCCTTATCTGGCCGGCGGCGCGCTTCGCTTCGCCGTCGTCATGGTGCCGAACACCGGCGCCGGAGGGGTCGGCTGGTGGTGGTATTACGGCCAGACGCCGCAGCAATTGAGCGCCAAGCTCGACGAGCACAAGGCGCGTCTCGTCGATCTCGAGCGCTATCGCGATGGAAATCAGGTGCGCTACGCGGCGATCCTGGTCTCGAACCAGGGCGCGAAGGCAACGGGCTGGTGGTGGTATTACGGCCAGACCGCCGACCAGGTGTCGCAGCGCATCAAGCAGCACGATGCGCGCCTGCTCGACGTCGAACGCTACGGCGCAGGCGGCAACCAGCGTTTCGATATCGTCCTGGTGCCGAACACAGGGTCTTCCGCCGTCGGCTGGTGGTGGTATTACGGCCTTTCCGGCGAACAGCTTCTCGAAGAATCGCGCCGGCACGGCGCGAGGCTCTTCGATATCGAGCCGCCCCAGGACGGCGCCTCCGGCTACACCGGAATCATGATCGACAACGGCGTGACGCGCACCGGCGATTGCGGAGGACAGATGGAGAATGTCGACGGCGAAGTCGTCAAATGGATGAAGAAGTACAACATTCCAGGCGCCGCCGCCGCCGTCGTCAAGGGCGACAAACTCGTCTACGCCTGCGCCTTCGGCTATGCCGATCTCAAATCCGGCGCAGAGGTCAAGCCTCAGGACCTCTTCCGGCTCGCGAGCATTTCAAAGCCGATCACCTCGTCGGCCATCCGCAAGCTTCGCGACGACGGCAAGCTCGCCTTCTCCGACAAGATGCTCGACCGCCTCGGATCGGCCAAACCCGACGAGCCCTATAAGGACGACCGGCTCGAAGACATAACGATCCAGAACCTCCTCGATCACAAGGGCGGCTGGAATCTCGGCAAGATGGGCTTCGATCCGATGTTCTATTCGGACCAGGTCGCCGCGGCGCTGGGAACGGGCCGTCCGTCGAGCTGCAAGAACGTCATCCGGTACATGTTCCAGAACGTGAAGCTGAGCTTCGCGCCGGGCGGCGGCATCGACGACAAGGACTATTCGAATTTCGGCTACTGCATTCTCGGCCGCATTGTCGAAGCGCGCGGCGGCAAAGCCTATGAGAAATACGTGCGGGACGAGATTCTCGCGCCGATCCACATCACGCAGATGAGGATGGGCAAGAGCCTCGCGAGCGGGCGCTTCGCGAACGAAGTTCAGTATTATGACGTCGAATTCGCCCAGGACGTGAATTCGGTGTTCGACGGCGAGCCCAAGAAAGTACAGTCGCCCGACGGCGGTTTTTACCTCGAAGCGATGGACGCGCATGGCGGCTGGATCGCCTCGGCGCCCGACATCGCCCGCTTCGCCCGCTTTGCCAATCCTGCGCCCTATGGCGGCGGCAACTGGGCCTTCGAAGGGGGCCTCCCCGGCACGCGCACGCGAGTCGACCGCCGCGGCGACGTCGTCGTGGCCGTGCTCTTCAACACCAGCCCCGTCGAAGGCCTCGACAAACTGGTCGGCAATGTGATTGCCGGCGTTTCGGCCTGGCCGTCGAAAGATCTGTGGAAGAAATATGGCTATTGACAGGCAAGCTCCATACCGTTGACCACCTCACCGCGGCACCCGCGCCGTCCAATCGAAGAGCAGGTTGACGGCCTCGGGGGCGGGTGGCTCCACCGGCTGGTTGACGAGGAAGCGCTGGCCGTCCGGCGTGCTGTCGTACTCGGCCAGGTCATAGGGCAGGACGCCCAGCCGCGCGTCAAAGAGAATGCGGGCGGGGCCGGGATCGAGCTCCTCTCCCGGTTCCAGAGGCACGGCCATGAGGCGGCCGTCGGGCGCGATGTAGAAAAGCTCGCGGCCGTCGCGCCGCCAGCGCGGACCGAATCCTCCTCCTGGCGAGACCAGCCGCTCCGCTCCCGGCCGGGCGAAGGGGCGCACGTAGACGTCCATCCGCCCGCTGGCGTCGGAGATGTAGGTGAGCCACCGCCGGTCCGGTGAAAGCTGGGCGTCCGCCTCGAAGAACGGACTGTTCAGGATGGAAAGGGGCCGGCCGCCCGCGAGCGGCAGCGCCTCGACGTCATACCCCCCGGCGGGATCGGACGTCATGTACAGGAGCAGCCGGCCGTCGGAAGACCAGCCGGTGGGCAGCTTGTAACGGCTGGAGACCAGCAGCGCGCGTTCCGCGCCGCCCTCCAGGTCCTTGGCGTAGAGGTCCGCCGCGCCGCCGCGCTCCACGGCGAGAGCGATCCGCGACTGATCCGGAGACCAGACGGGGAAGATGTAGGTGCCGGGGTGCGCCTCCGCGAACGGCCGCGCCTGACCCTGCGCGGTGTCGACGAGCCAGACGCCGAGGTCCTGGGTCCGCGGGTCCACGCGGATCACCGCCACCTGCCGGCCGTCCGGAGAAATCCGCGGGCTGGACCAGTAGCCCGCCTCTCCCAACGCTCCAAGCCGCTGCCCGGTGCGATCGAACCAGAGGAGCTGCGTGCGCACCAGGGGCACGGAGCGCCAGGCCAGGACTCCCGTGCCGGCGACCGAGAAGTCGGCCGCGTCGGCTTCGATGCTGATCCCTTCCGCCAGGGCGATCGGCTCCCCCGAGAGCGCGAGCGACCCGGCATCGAACCGCTGCGCCGTCAGGTTCCCCTCGCGCGCGAAGAGGAGATACCCCGGCGGCGCATAGAGGACGTTCGAGGTGGAGGGGAAGAGGAACCGCAGGTCCGGCGAGCCGACCGTTCCGGCGTAGACGCCGCTGCGGCCCCCGTCGGTGCGCACGAAGAGGAGGAAGTGTTTCGGGTCGGGGAGGAAGACCGGCCAGCAGTGGCTGGTGTCCCGGCGTGCCGGATCCAGCCGGGTGACGGGCGCCGCGGGCCCGCCGCCGGCGCTGACGCGCCAGAGCGGCGACAGATTGCTGGGCGCGAACAGGATCGTGCCGTCACGCCCCCAGGCGCCGCCGCAACCGTGGGCGCCGTTGCCACGGTCTGCACCGCGCCGCCCTCGGCGGGAACCCGCTTGAGCTTGCCGTCGGCGAAGAACGCGATATCCCTCCCATCCGGCGACCAGAACGGGCGTATGGCTCCGACCGTCCCGGCGAGCAGCCGCGGCGCGTCGCGGTCCAGAGGGCGGACCCAGAGGCGGGTGCGGCTGTCGTTTCCGGTGGCGACGAGGACGATCCGGCTGCCGTCCGGCGAGAGCACGGCGGAAGGGAAGCTGTACAGCTCCGAGCCGGCCGGCGCCAGCACGGACAGGTGGAGCGGAGCCCTCCGTTCGTCCGCAAGCCGGGAGAGCCAGGCCATGGCTCCCAGACCCAGGAGGCCGACGAGGAGGGCGGCCGCGGTTCCCCGGACGATCCGCTTCTGCCGGGCCTCCGGGGCCGCCGCGGCGAGGTTGGACGTGGAGCCGGTCAGCGCATCCAGGGCGAAGGCGAAGTCGCGCGCCGACTGGAACCGCGCCTCGCGATCCTTCTCCAGGCAGTGCCGGACCACGAGCTCGACGGACAGGGGGATCGGCCGGCCCTCCGTGCCCTGGAGCTCCGGCAGATCCTGGCGCAGGATGGCGCCCAGGACCTCGACCGCCGAGCCCCCCTGAAAAGCCCGGCGTCCGGAGAGCATCTCGTAGAGGATGGCGCCCAGGGAGAAGAGATCCGCCCGCGGATCGACCGGCAGCCCTCGCGCCTGCTCGGGCGCCATGTAGCCGACCGTTCCCATCACCACGCCCGGCTCCGTGCCGGGCACGGTGGTGGCCGCGGCGAACCCGGAAGCCGAATCCGGGAGCGGCAGCCTGGCGAGGCCGAAGTCGAGGATCTTCACCTGTCCATCCCGCGTCAGGAACAGGTTCTCCGGCTTCAGGTCCCGGTGCACGATCCCCTGCTCGTGCGCCGCCGCCAACCCGCGGGCGGTCTGGATCGCGATGTCGACGGCCTTGCGCACCGGCAGCGCTCCTCCCGCGAGCCGAGCGCGCAGGGTCTCGCCTTCCAGCAGCTCGGTCACGAGGTAGGACGTCCCACCCTCGGAGCGGAAATCGAAGACCGCCAGGATGTGGGGATGGCTGAGAGACGAGGCGGCCCGCGCCTCCTGCTCGAAGCGGCGCAACCGCTCGGGATCGTAGGCGAGCTCGGGAGGTAGGATCTTGACCGCCACCTGCCGTCCCAGCCGCGGGTCCCGCGCACGGTAGACCCCCCATGCCACCCGCTCCCAGCGGGGCAAGGATCTCGTACGGACCGAGGCGGGTGCCGGCGGCGAGCATGGATTTCCGGGATGTCCTAAAATATCCTACTACCATTCCAGGGAGGACCATCAAGATGCGCTTCCCGCTGAAGCTCGTCCGCCGCGGAGGTCCCGCGCTCACCGGCGAGATCCGGCCGGCCGGCAAGCCGCTCCAGATCGGCCGGGGGACGAGCTGCGACATCGTCCTCGCGGATCTCGCCGTCTCGCGCCGGCACGCGCGGATCCATTGGCAGGATGAGGAGCTGGTGCTGGAGGACCTCGGCTCCTCGGGAGGGACGTACGTCAACGGCGCGCGCGTCGAGCGCTGCAGCCTCGAGCTCGGAGATCTCGTCCGGTTCGGGCGCAAGACGGAGTACCAGGTGGTGAGCACGGATCTGACGAGCACGACCTTCGTGGAGGCGCCGGCCGCGGACGCCGCGGCGGAGATGGGCGGCCTGTGCCTCGATCGCGAGGCACGCGAGAAAGCCGAGCCGACATAGGTTCCGAAGAGCGGACGGCTGAGGATCCGGACTATGTGAATGCGGTTCAAGAGCGGCTGAATTGCCGGATCGCCAATAAACGTGAGTGTGGCGCGTTTTCCCTGGGACCGCGGGGCTTGTCCCCGCCCGGGTGGGCGGAGGCCCCAGACGCGAAGATCTTGGGATCTTCCCCCACCCGGGCGGGGACAAGCCCCGCCCCTACATCCCGCCGGTGCAACTTTCTTCCGGAAGTCTTCACTTCCAGAGAAGGGCAGGTGCGTGCCCGGAGCAGGTTCGTGGGAGCGAAGACAAGCTCGCTTGAGGTGATCTCATGATGGTTCTGAAGGTGCAAGAGCTCAAGGGCGAATACCCCGGAACTGGTGTCATGGTCAGTCAGCGCTACTTCGCGGTCACGCGAGGCAGCGCGGTGGGGACCAACAAGCTCATGAACTGTCTCGGTATTGTGATGCACAACAAAATCCACAACGTCGGCGCCGTGGCCCACGTGGAAGCGAGAGAAGAGGAAGCCTACAAGGTGGACATTCAGCGGACCGTGAGTATGATGATCGAAGCCATCAATGGGATCACGGAGATGCGGGGCTTCCTCGAGGTCGTGCTGCTGGGAAACGCAGGCGGCAGCGAAAGCATGGCAAGCGCGCTCGAATCGATCCTGATGAACACGGGAGCTCTCCGTATCCATCCTCTCCTCATCCTGGACCTGCGCAACAAGACGGGCCACAAGGCCGGCAGGGCAACCTCTGAGGTAAATGGCGTATTCGGAGGCTGTGTCTACGAACCGGGTAATGAACGAGTCTGGCTTTTGCCGCCGCTCAAAGTAGTGGCAACGAGCTCCCAGCGGCCCAAGGACGTCAAGATCTTCAAGTGCCAGTAGGCCTGGCTCACCGCGGCGTTTCGGCCTGGCCGTCGAAAGATCTGTGGAAGAAATACGGCTATTGAAAAGCAAGATCCAGCTCCGATCGCCCGAGTCTTCTGTCGTGCCCCGGGCCTTTCCTGCCGCGCCCCGGGTATTTTCTGCCGCGACCACGCGCTTCCAGGTGTGCGCCATGAGCATTGCTGCCGCGACGAAACGCATTTCCCTCTGCCAACCGGAATCGCCGGCCCGCCCCAAGAGTTTCGTGCCGCGTCCCGAGGCTTTTCTGCCGCGATCCAAGTCATTCCTGTCGCAATCGGGCGCTTCGGCGGAGCGGCGACGAGCGTTGTGCCGCGATCCAACGGTTCTCCCCTCTGCCAGCGAAGCTCGCTGTCGCGATGAAAGCCATCGCACCTCGGCAAAAGTCATTTCTGCCGCGACGCAAGACGCTTCTGTCGTGACTCAGCCCATCGTCCCGACAGCCATGGACATTTCCGTCGCGACCCCGGGCATTTCTGCGGCGCCCTTGATCTCTTCCATCGCGGTAAAGGGCGTAGTTGCCGCGGAAAACGGTATGGCTGTCGCGACGATGATGATCGGTGCCGTGACGCAAAACTCTCGCCGCGCGCCGAAGAGCTTTGTTGTCGCGACTTTGCATTTCGCTGCCGCGATAATGCCCATGGTCGCGGCATGAATCTGCATTTTGGCGCGACGATGAGTATTGCCGTCGTGGAAATGCGTTTGGGAGAGCTGTCGATGGGTTTTTCTGTCGCGACCACGATCGGAGCCGCGGCGTCGATGGGTCCTGGTGACGTGATCACGGCTCGGTTTGCGGCTTCGATGGATTTTGCCGTCGCGACCAGGGCCGGAGTCGCGGCAAGAAACGGGTTCCTGACGCGATGATGGGTCTGCCTGTGGCTCGCAGCTTCTTTGCCGCGACGCCGATGGGTGGGCTTCCAGGTCGGTGTGCTATCGTTGCGGCAGAAAACCCCTGGCCGTGAAGCCTTGTGAGAGGGATGCCGCGACTTGCGGGCCCCGGGCGGGTTGCGTCCAGGCTGGCGCGAGGGAGAAGACCATGTCCGTGAACCTGACGTTGTCGGAGATCCTGGCCAACCTGGAGAAGCGGATCGAGTCTTTGCGCGGGCAGGTGGAGCTGCACACCCGGCAGGAGGAGCATCACCGCGAGCAGCGGGCCCTGCGCGAGGCCGAGCTCCAGAAGGCGCTGGCGCACCTGGAGTCCTTCCGGGCGGTGGCGGCCACGGCACAGGAGCTCGACCTTCCGGCGTCGTCGCCGGCTGCGCCTCCCGAGGAAGAGGACTTCGGTCCCCGTCCGAGCGTGGCCAAAATGGTGGCGCGGATCGTCGAGGGGATTGCGGACGGAGCTCGTTTCGGGCCGAGGTGGGTGGTCGAGCAGATCGACGAGCGGTTCGGCAAGCAGCTCCGCAGGCCGGTGGAGCCGCCCGACGTGTCGGTGGTCCTGCGCCGCATGAACGCCGCCCGGCGCATCCATCAGGTCCGGGCCGGCAAGGCGAACTACGAGGCCCTCTACGTGAAGGGTCCGTGGCCACGGCCCGCCAAGGGAGAGGGCAACCCGTGAAGGGGCTCTCGGCATAGCCTTGCCACGCACCTGCTGACGAACGGATACGACATCCGGACGGTGCAGGAGCTGCTGGGTCACCAAAAGACCACGATGATCTACACCCATGTGCTGAAGCTCTCTGGGAGGGGGGCCGGGCTCCTGCCTAGAGGCCTGGATTGACTAGCCGCCAGTGCGGGCTTAAGCTCACTAAGTTGTTGCACTCTGGATTGTTGTAGATGGGATGACCACGTTGACCAGGTGATCGGCTCGTGCGAGTCGGACCCATACGCACGATGGAGGCGTGGTGCTACACCAACGTTGGGCGTTCCTTTCCTCTGAGTGCGGAGGCGAGATCGAATGGCACGCTGGTCTGGGAGTTTTAGGCATACATCAGTGGTTTTAGGGAGGGTTCCAAGCTTGGCCTGGGGAGCCTTCTACCTTATCTGTATACCCGCCTTTGCAGCTCTTTATTCAAGGCGGCCGAGCGAGTTCTTTCACTCGACACTCGTTCACGAACCCAGCTCTGAGTACTTTAGGCATCAGATACAGGAAGCGCTCGCTAAAGCCGTTGTTGATAATTTCGTAGAGGCGCATGGGCATAGCAGCGTCGAGGTGGGCGGAGAGGACATTAGCGTCGACGATATTAGAGTTTTCTTCTCTCCCAATATCAACTCCTACTCCTCAGGGTTAGCATTTGATTTCAGGGTTCTGGGCGTTACGGCTGAGGCGCGAGTTACATTCGGTGGAGACGATTTCTATATTTATAGGCTGCGAGTGTCGGGCGACAACATCGTGAGCCGGCACCCCAATATTGCTTTCCCATGTCCGCAGCCAGGGCTCTTAGGAGTTTATCAGCAGAACGAGGGATGTCTTTTTGTTGACGCGAAAGTTGCTGACGCGATGGAAGCCTACATCAATTCACAAAGAGGCTTGCCTTTAATCCGAACAGGCGATCACTTCTGGCGGATGCTATACTTCAGCGCGGTTACAATCACTACGCTAGGATATGGCGACATCGTCCCATTAACTACTACGATGCGCGCTCTGGTAACGGTTGAGATTATTCTAGGCCCGATCATGTTCGGACTGTTTCTGAACTCTCTGGTTCGAGAGGGCTTGCATAGTATGACGACGCCCAACCCAAGCGCTTCCACCGGACGGCCGGCTTCGCCGCCCGCGCGGTGAAGCGTCAAGACGTTGCTGCGGTCAACAAGCGACGCACAGCGATCCCCTATCCAGCACCTGTGCTCGCTCATGCAGAATTCTCGCGCCGCCGTCTTTGATTAGCCCCTCTACCAGCGCAAAAGTAGGAGTGCGCCTGTCCTGTTCGAAGGACAGGCCCCCCGGCCGACCCCAGTGAGGGACTTCCCCTTCGAGCTTCGTTTCTCCTCTCAACAGCAGCCAGGAGCAGTCCGGAATAGATGCCTGCCCCGGCTGAAGAACTCAATAGGAGGTCGAAATGAAAGCTTCGACGCGTTCCTCGTTGTCGACATGTGCCATGCTCGGATTCAGCCTGCTTCTGGTGCCTTCGGCGGTACACGCTGATCTGGTTTGGGGTCTTCAGTGTGAAGGGGGGCCTGTCCGGATTCCCGAATGTAGAGACGGCCTTAATAATAATGACGGAGATGATGCCGTGGATTGGCCCGACGACGCAGAATGCGACTCGTCGGACGACAACAACGAAAGTATATCGGGCGTCCAGCCGCCCCCCACCAATATTCCCGACTGTAGCGACAGGCTTGATAATGACAGAGATGGTCACGTGGATTGGCCCGACGACGTAGAATGCGAGTCGTCGGACGACAACAACGAAAGGAAGCCGGGCTTCCAGGAGTCCTTCACCTGCCATGAAACCATCATCCGCGTCAATTTCCCCCAGGGCTTCCCTCTGCCCGAGCCGGAATTTTGCCCGGCGGGGTGCTATTGGATCGAGCTGATCGATTTTCGCGCCCTGCTCGACGCATCCTTGTCCCAGATCTGGGCACCGTCCGAAAACTGGAAAGGCTCGACTCCTCTCAAGCTGGCCGTACCGGTACCGGGCATCGAAGACGACCCCGGTATTCCGAACCTCAGGCTTCAGTACGTCGGGCAGGACGAAATCATCGGCCCTGCGGTGGTCGGGAAAATCACCCTGCGGGAGCCCTTCGGTTTTCCAGCCGGTCTCAAATATGTCGGCCAGGCCTTCGACACCCAGGCTGGCCGGGTCGTGATCAACACCGGAACCCTGAGCGCAACTGCGCATCCGGGCAGGGACAACCTCTTCGACGCAAAGCTGTCCTATTCGAATTGGGATCCGGGAGCCGGGGTCGGCTCCCTCGAAGGATTCGACGTAGAGCTCTGTCCGCCCTGGTGGCCTTGGCCCTGGCCCCGTCGGCCGAGAGTCGACCTGCGGATCTCTTCCTATGAGATTGACAAGGTCGGGTTTTCGAGAGTGATTCCTCTCGAGCTCGGGTTTTTGCTCCCCTTCTCGAGCGCGTCGAGGGTGACTCCTTACGTTGGAGCCGGACTGGGGTACTACCTCATTAACGGCGATTCCGCGGCGGCCCAGAACGAGCTCGGCGGTTACGGGGCCCTAGGGCTGGATATCCATCTCGGTGACCGCTGGGGTCTCAGCTTCGAAGGGGCTTACCGCGAGGTGGGTGGCAGCCTGGGCTTCGGCGGGCCCGTCTTTGAAGCAGGCATCGGTTTCAACTTCTGAAGGGTCCGGCCTTCAGATGCTCGGCGGCTTCACGGAATGCCGCCACGAAGAGGGCATACATTCTGTAGATCTCCTCGCGCACCCGCTTGCTGGCGGCATGGACCAGAGGCGCGGGAGATCGCTTGGTCCTGGCAGGCCGGCTCAACGGGTCCTGGGAGCGGATCGCTGCCGCGCCCGCGGGCTCGCGGCCGGATTCCTTCCGGCGCGCCGCCGCCGTGGCGATGATGGCGTCGACCAGACCGGCGATCCGCTGCCGGTACTGGTCGGGCAGCAGTCCTCTCCAGCAGGGCAGCGGGTCGAGCTCCAAGCTCTCCCGGGTGGCGAAGCGATCGCGAGGCACGTCTTCGCCACGCTGGCGAGCGGCATACTCCTTGGTGCGATCGAACCAGGTTCCTTCCAAGGGCCGGCCGCTCAGAAGGGCATCCACGCAGTGGACACCGGGCCAATCCTGGGGCCTCGCGACGAGGTTTTCCTTGGCACCATGGGACAAGAGATAGGAGAGGCGGTCGACCTGGGCGGCCTCTTCCTCGCTGACCAGGATCGCCTGATAGCGGCGGGAGAAGATCTTCTCGCGCCAGCCGGTCAGGCGCCCGACCTCCCGCGCGAGCTTCGAGCAGACATAGCCCATGAAGCGGGAGAGTTGCTGGCTGTCGTCCACCCGGGCGAGGATGTGGAAATGATTGGACAAGCAGCAGAAGGCCGAGATCTCGACGCCGTATCGTCTCTTGGCCCTGGCGAGGACGCCGACGGATGGTGCGGCAGGTGATCTCGAAGAGACCTCCGCCTTCGGGGGTGTAGCGGATCTTTCTTGCCATGGGGGAGTGGCCCCGGGGCAAACCGGCTGCCAGCTTGCGGAAAGGCGGACGGGGAGAGGCAAGCCGTTGAATCGAAGGGAGATCTCCGCTTGGCTCGGGCAGACGGCAAGACGGACGGTGTCCAGGATTCTGGCGCTCCATCTCGCAACTCAAAGAATTGGCGGGGTTTGGGCGGCGTGTCCAGGAATCTGGCCGCCCCGCGCGATCACTGGCGCGATCCCCCTGCCTGATCTGGGTGTAGTATCGGGTGGAACCTATTTGGACGCGCTGGACGCGCCGTCGGCCTTCGAAGTCGGCCATGCCTCACTCCAACCCTTCCACGAGATACAGCTTGGAGAGCGTGCGCTCTATGTGGTAGGCGAAGGTCCGGCCGTCGGGCGTGAGGTGAATTCGAAACACTTGTTGAACCCCCGTGCGGTCGGCAGGCTCGATCTCCTTCCAGAGCTCCCGCCGGCCGGTGGCAATGTCGAGGCGGTAGATGGGCCAGCCGGAGGAGCCCGGCTTCTTCTGCTGGGCGGTGAACAAGGCTTGGCCGGCGTTGTCCCAGCGCAGGAACACCTCTCCCGACTGGTAAGGAAGCTTGCGGGGAGGGCCGCCGTCGATGGGATACAGCGAGACGGACCCTCGGTCGAGCCCCACAATTAGCTTGCCATCGGGCGAGACTGGTGTTTTGGAGACACCGCAGAAAATTCCCTCGGGCGTTACCGGCCGCCAGGCACCATTGGCCATGTCGAGCACGTAGCAGCGGCTTGGCTGCCCGGGCTCGCGTCCCGTAAGAGCGAGACGGTGTCCGTCGGGGAAAAAACCCGCCGAGACCACGCGCATGCGCACCTCGCGGGCCAGCGTGCTGCCTGCCCCAGTGGGAAGCAGGAGGATCCGGCTCCCCTGGCCGTAGACGATCGCGGCGACCCGCTGGCCATCAGGAGAGATGGTCTGCGCCGAGCCTTCGCCCAGCAGGACGGAGGTTCCGTCGAGGTCTCGCAGATAGATCGAGTTGGACGGCCCGCTCCCTTCTCCGCGATGGGACAGGAGCAGCGTTTTTCCGTCATCCGAGATATCCACGGGGAACTCCCGGTCGAGCCAGGACACATCGCGTTCTCTGACCTCTCCCGGCTGCAGGACCTTCGTCTCGGCGATTCCCTCGTGCCTCACTAGAAGGGCCCGGCCGTCGGCAGCGATGTCGAGGAGGGCCACGTCGGCCGGAAACGAGAGGAGAGTCCGTTCGCGGCCGTCGAGGCCCACCGCCGCCAGAGTCGTGCTCCACTCCCGGCTCCCCGTAAACCATATCTCGTCACCGGAAGGGGACCAGGCGAGCCCCCGCAGCGACAGCCATCCTTCCGAGAGCCTCTTACTCTTGCCTGTGCGCAGATCCACCACGACCATCGAGCCGCTCCAATCCGAGACGTTCGGGTGCTCGAGGAAGGCGATCCGCGTCCCGTCGTGCGAGAAGCGCACGCTGCTGATGTGACCGGCGATCTGGTGAAGCACCTTTCCGATGGGATATTCCAGCCGCTCACCCGGCCCCGTGCGCACGACGGCGAGCCCTGAGCCGTCGGGGGACCAGTCCGCGTCGGCGATGCTTTCCAGGAGCCTGCGGGCGCCGCCGCCGAGCAGGGGCGCCCGCGCGAGGGTGCCCCTGCCCTGATGGCTGAAGAACATCGGGAATTCGTGATCGACGGAAATGGCCAGTTCTCCCGTGCGCGACACCGCGATGAGGTCGGCCGGAGGCAGCTCGATCGGGCTCGAAACGGGGCTTCCCAGGCGGGTTTGGAAGACGCGGAACGGATCTCCGTTCCACGACGCGCCGAAGACGATCGTCTGGCCGTCCGGAGCAAATCTCGCCCGATTGAGGGTGCCCCTCTCGTACGTGAGCACCTTGAACGTCGGGGTCCTCTTTCCTGTCTGCCGTGCCGCCGCAAAACCCAGGAGGCCGGCGATCGCGATCATCGTCAGGCCAAGGGCCGCGGCGAGCCGTTTCCGAGCGGACGCGGAGACGGGGCGGGCCGGCTTGGAGGGCCGTGGAACGGTGACGACCGTGGTCCCCGTCGCGAGCATCGAGTGCAGGAGCGCTCGCAGGTCCACGGGGATCTCGTTCACGTTCTGGTAGCGATCCGCCGGTTCCTTCTGCAGGGCCTTGCCCAGAATCCACTCGAGCTGCGGCGGCACGTCCTGGCGCATGCTCCCGATCGGCCGGGGCTGCGTATGCAGGATCGCATGCGCGAACGCCCGCTCGTCCTCTCTCTGGAAGGGGAGGCGGCCCGCCAGCATTTCGTAGAGCACCACGCCCAGCGACCAGATGTCGGTGCGGTGGTCCACCGCCTCGCCCAGGATCTGCTCGGGAGACATGTAGGCGGTCGTGCCGACGACCGCTCCCGACTGAGTCAGCCCGGTCTCGCTGGCGAGCTTCGCGACGCCGAAGTCGAGGATCTTGACTTGGCCGTCCCTGGTGACCATCAGGTTGGCCGGCTTGATGTCGCGGTGGATGATGCCCTGGGCGTGGGCACTGGCGAGCCCGGCCGCGATCTGAATCGTATAGCCAATGGCTTCTTCGATCTTCAGGGTGCCGCGCTGGAGCCTCTGCTTGAGGGTCTCACCGTCGTAACACGTCATGGCGATGAAGATTCCGCCCTCCCCGTCCCCGATCTCGCCGATCTCGTAAACCGTGCAGATGTTCGGATGATCGAGGGAGGAGGCGGCCCTGGCCTCGTTGAGGAAGCGCCGACGGTCGTTCTGGCTGTCAAGATGGGCGGGAAGGAACTTGAGGGCGGCAAGCCGGCCGAGCCGCAGGTCACGGGCCTTGTAGACGATACCCATCCCGCCAGCCCCGAGCTTGTCGAGGATTTCGTACTGAGCAACAGTCCTTCCGATCCACGATCGACCCCTGTCTGTCATCGCGCGCGATCCACCTGTTCGTCGCTTAGTTTCCGCAAGTCTAACATCAGGCGGTTACGACAAGGGAGCGTGCTCTCGTGAGGCGGCGACCCGCCTACCGATACCCCATCCGCCCCTTCACCTCCTCGATCGCCTCGTCGTTCCCCTCGATGCTGAGCTTCCCGCGGTCCTCCCCCCTCCCGGGGGGATAGAAGCTCTGGCGGTACATGAGGAAGCACTCGGTGCGGAGGTGGCCGAGGTTCTGGTGGCCTCTCCTCACTGCGCGTTCGTGGCGCAGGGCTCCGAGGTCGATGGGGGCCACCACGATCTTCTCGCCAACAGATTAGGTTCCACGCGATCCCCCAGATTGATTAGTCCCTTACGAGTGAGTTCTTCGCCAAACTGGTAATGATTGTGCGTCACTTTTCATGCAAGAGTCTCATGGGCGAGCGCGGGAATCAGAAACAATCTCC
>Ga0068862_100000642_pt1 | contig 36102 bp, 24 predicted proteins | sample KBSSwiS52_FD_66598 | JGI IMG/M metagenome (GOLD analysis project Ga0068862, IMG submission 66598) | Switchgrass rhizosphere microbial communities from Kellogg Biological Station, Michigan, USA - KBS Switchgrass S5-2 | ecosystem: Host-associated > Plants > Roots > Rhizosphere > Soil ... | reverse complement strand
CTCAGCCGATGCCGACGACGAGTAGTCGGGTGGCTGTCCGTGCTTGGTCCCGCTGCTCGTGCTGTGCGCTACATCCTCGCGGCCGCGTCGGTTACTCTCGTCCCGGCATGCGCTGGATCTGTTTCGTCCTCGGCTGTGTGTGCGCCTCGTCCGCGATCGGTGCCGATTTCCAGGCTCGCATCGATCGAGTCGTGCGCACTTACATGGAGCGCGAGCGCATTCCCGGCATAGCGGTACTGGCGATGCAGGACGATCGGGTAATCCTGGACCAGGGCTGGGGGTTCGCCAATGTCGAGGGTCGCGTGGCCATGACCCCCGACGCGGTGCAGCCGATCTACTCGATCTCGAAGCACATGACGGCTGTGGCCGTGCTCGCGCTCGCGGAGGATCGGCTGCTGGACGTGAACGAGCCAGTCGCGCTGCGGCTGACCGAGTGGTTCGACGACGAGCCGCAGCTGCGCATCGTCCATTTGTTGCGCCACACGTCCGGACTGCCGGAATTCATCGGACTCGAAGGCATCGAGGCGATCGAATCCGGGACGCGTCCCGGCTCGGTCGCCGATGTCATCGGCATCGTCGACCGCGCACCCCGCCGCTTCACGCCGGGTACGTGGCACTCTTATTCAAACAGCAACTATTCGGCGCTTGCGCTCATCGTGGAGCGTGCCGGTCGCAAGCCTTTCGCAGTGCCCGGGCTGGAAGATTGCGCGACGTCGCGTTCGCGCGGAGTGCGTTGGTCGACGGGCTACACCGTCGCTGGCAAACCCTGGACACCACCAGCGAATCTCACCGCGACTTACGTGGGTAACGGTGGAATGTGTTCGAGCGCCCGCACTCTCGCATCGTGGATGCGAGCGCTCGCGGCGGGGCGGATTCTGCCGGCAGCCCGCGTGCAAGAGATGGTCACCACCGCAGCGCTGCCTGGTGGGTTCACTCCACCGTATGGCTATGGCCTAGCCACCGTTACCGTCGCTGGCCGGCCAGCGTGGTCGCATGCGGGCGGCGGCGAAGGGTGGGGCGCCTGGGTGGCCTATCTTCCGAACGACAACCTCACCGTTGCAGTGGTCGGGAATCGCGGCTGGCTGTGGAGCACGGACCTGGGCGTGCCCATCGTTCGCGCGCTACTGGGACAACCTGAGCCGCCGCGCTTGCGTCGCGAAGAGCTCAGTGCCCAGGAGCGGCGCGCGCTCGCCAACTTCTGCGACGACGGGCTGTTCGATTTCAAGATCGCGGCGGGGCCGCGCGATGTCCGGGTGACCGTTGCGCCGTTCGGCGAGCCGATCGAGTTGTGGAAGCAGGCACCGGGGACGTTCGTTGCGGAGCTCCGGCCGGACACTTTCCGTCTGCGGCTGCGCGGGCAATCGCCGCCCGAGTTCGACTGGATGGAGCACCGCTCCTACCTGCGACCGTGCCCGAAAGCCAAGCAAAACTAACGTCTGAATGAGCCGCTGACCGGCTGGTTCGCTCGTTGCCTTCCCGCACACTGCGCGGCAAGGGGCGGAAAACCATGCGCAGCAAATTATTCGTACCCGGCTCGCGCCCCGAGTTGTTCGCCAAGGCGCTGGCCGGCGCCGCGGATTCGATCTCGTTTGACGTGGAGGATTCCGTTCCGGAAAACTCCAAAGCCTACGCGCGCGAGCAGGTGGCCGATTTCCTGCGGTCGGGCGCTGCCAGGGACTCCGTGAAGTCCTTCATCGTGCGCATCAACGCGCTCGGCTCGCCGCATTTCGAGGGGGATTTGATGGCATTTGCCTGCCAGCAGGTCGCGCTGCTGAATCTGCCGAAGGCGCAGTCTGCGGCCGACGTACGTACGGCCGCAGCGGCGCTGGAGAAAGCGGAGCGGTGCAGCGGCGTCGCGCGGCCGATCGGTCTGCTGGTCAACATCGAGACGCCGCGGGCATTGCGGCTCGCTCCGGAAATTGCCGCCGCGCATCCGCGAGTGGCCGGGCTGCAGCTCGGGCTGGCCGATCTGTTCGAGTCGATGCGCGCTGAGCGCCGCAATCCGGCCAACGTGCACGCGGCGATGTTTCAGATGGCCATGGCCTGTGCCGAGAGCGGCAAGTTCGCCTACGACAGCGCTTATCCCGACGTCGCCGACGCTGCAGGATTCCGGCGCGAGGCCGAGCAGGCCCGTCAGCTCGGTTACGTGGGCAAGAGTTGCGTGCATCCGCAGCAGGTCGCTCTGGCCAACGAGATCTTCGGTGCCGCGACGCTCGACGTCGACACGGCGCGCCGCATCGTCGCCGCGGCGCAGGATGCTGCGCACGCCGGACGCGGCGCGTTCCTGCTCGATGGCCGGATGATCGATCTGCCCTTCGTCAAGCGTGCCGAAGCCGTGCTGGCTGCAGCGAACGACAGCAGCGATCGCTTGTGAGAGCGCTCATCGCCCTGACGGCGCTCGTCGTCAGCGCAACGGCTGCAGCGGAAAGTATTTCCTCGATCGACGTCGCCGCATTGCCCGCGATCGCTGGCGAAGGCGCTCAGACGCGACTCACGGTGATCGACGGCCGGCCGGTGGTGCTGCAGCCCGGCGTGGTGCGCATCTTCGATGCGAGTAGCAAGAAGTGGACTGAAGCGCGCTGGCCCGAAGGGTTGGGCAATGAGCTGCCCGCCATCGTCAGCGACGGTCATCAGGCCTTTGTATTGCGTGGCGACCGGCTGGCGGAGCTGGTGCTGAACAGCGATGCGCCGGCGCTGCGAGCATTGCCCAACCTGCCCGTGTCGCTGACTTCCGCAGTCGGCGTCCCCGCAGACGGACATTTATATGTAGCGGGCGTCGACGCGACCGGAGCGTCGCGGTTCCTGCAGCTTGCGCCGCTGAGCGAGGCGGGGCAGTGGATCCAGGAGACTGCGTGGCCCGCGGGCGGCATCCCTTCGTCACTCGTTCCCCGACTCGGGGCGCTGTATTTGACTGTCGATGATCGTCTGCTGCGCTGGTCGGCGGACAGCGGTTGGCAGGATCGGGGTTTAACGCCTGGAGCGATAGTCGCCGGCTCGGCTCACGCGATTGGCCAGGCACACATTATCTATCTGGTGCGCGACCCGGACGGCTCATCGCATCTGGAGACGTTCCACACGATCTCGCGTGCGTGGGCGCCGCTGCCCTATCGCAATCCCGGTCAGATCGGCGATGTTGCCGCGCTCGGCAACGGTGTACTGATCGCGAGCACTGCGGGCGGTAGCATCGCCTTCGAAAACGCGCAGCTGCTTTCCAGCAAGCGCGGCCTGACCGGCATCGATTGGATCATCGTCGTCGTGTACCTCGGGGCGATGATCGGCGTCGGCGTCTACTGGTATCTGCGCGACCGGCACGGCTCGGCCTCGGAGTTCTTCCTCGGCAGCCGCTCGATTCCGTTCTGGGCGGCCGGCGTCAGCCTGTACGCCACCAATACCAGCTCGATCAGCTACATCGCGATTCCGGCGAAGGCGTTCGAGACGGACTGGCAGTACATGATGAACAAGCTCATCACCATCCTCGGCCTGATGTTCGTCGCCGTGTGGATCGTGCCGCTGCTGCGGCGGCTCGATCTCGTGTCGGTGTTCAACTATCTGGAAATGCGCTTCCACCCGGCGATCCGCATGATCGGCAGCGCGCTGTGCATGGCGATGCACGTCGGCGGCCGCATGAGCGTGGTGCTATTTCTGCCGGCGCTGGCGATCGCGACCATCACGGGCATCGACGTCGTCTACAGCATTCTGATCATGGGTGTCTGCACGATCGTCTACACCGCGATGGGCGGCATGCGCGCCGTGGTGTGGACCGATTTCGTGCAGGTCATCGTGCTGATGGGCGGCGCGCTGTTCGCCATCGGCTTCGTGTTCCACGCGCTCGGCAGCACGGCGGTGTACGAAACTGCGCTGGCCTACGACAAGACCAAGCTGCTCAACCTCAGTTTCGATCTCACGCAGCCCACCGTGTGGGGCTTCCTGTTCCTGATCCTGTTCGACGTGGTGCTGACCTTCCCCAAGGACCAGGTGCTGATGCAGCGCACGCTCGCGACCGACTCACCCAAGGCCGCCGGGCGCTCCATCTGGATGTTCGCCGCGATCATGCTGCCCGGCGGACTCATCTTCTACGGCATCGGGACGGTGCTGTTTGCGTACTACCGGGCGAATCCCGAACGGCTCGATCCGCTGCTGCCGATCGACGCGACCTTCCCGCTGTTCATCTCCGCCGAGCTGCCTGCAGGGCTGACCGGGCTGATCATCGCCGGTATTTTTGCCGCGGCGATGGGCACGCTGTCCGGCACGATCAACAGCATCGCAACGCTCCTGTCGGTGGATTTCTACGCGAAGCTGGCGCGCAACCCGACGGAGCAGCGGACCAAGCGCTTTGCCGAGTGGATGACGGTTGCGGTCGGCCTGGTCGGCATCGCTCTGGCGCTGCTGCTGTCACGCCTCGACATCCATTCGCTGCTCGACCTGACGATCGAGATGGCCGGGCTGCTGGGCGGTGGCTTTGCCGGCGCGTACACTCTCGGCATGTTCACGCGGCGCGCCAACTCGGCGGGCGTGTCCATCGGCGTGGCGACTGCAATCGTCGCGACGCTGGCGGCATGGTGGAACGACCTGGTGCATCCGTACTTTTATCTCGGCATTTCGATCGGCACGTGCATCGTAGTCGGCTACCTCGCAAGCCTGTTCTTCCCGGCGCCGACTCGCTCGCTGGCAGGCCTGACGATCTTCAAAGACGATGACCCGGTGATCTCTGACGGGAGCGCGCGCCGATCGACACTCAGTTCCTGAAAACCTTTCTGACGGTGGCCGATCAGGGCTCGATGGCAGCCGCGGCGCGCGTGCTGAACATCACTTCAGCCGCAGTTTCACAGCAGATCCACACGCTGGAGCGCGAAATCGGGGTGCCGCTGATCGTGCGTGTCGGACGCACCGTGCGCATGACTGAGCAGGGCGCGCGAATCCTGTTGCGCGTGCGCGAGCTGGTGCGGGATTTTTCCGACCTGCGCAGCGTCGCGAACGAGAGTCCGATCTCCGGCGAGCTGCGCCTCGGCGCATGCCCGACGGTGCTCGCCGGAATGCTGCCCGGGATCCTGGCGCGGATGGTCGGCAAGTTTCCGCACATCAACGTCTACATCCAGCCGGGGTACTCGGCGCCGCTGTACGCATCGGTCGAAGCGGGCGATCTCGACGCGGCGTTCGTGCTGCAGGCGCCGTATCCGCTGCCGAAGACCTGCGATTGGCATTTGTTGCGCGAAGAACCGTTGATCGTGCTCGCGCCGCATCACATGGGTCATCGCACCGCGCACGACCTGCTGGCGAACGAGCCGCTGATCCGCTACGACCGCAACCAGTGGGGCGGACGTCAGGCAGATGAGTACTTGCGCAAGGTCGGCATCGTGCCGCGCGAGCGCTTCGAGGTGAATGCGTTGAATGCGATCGCGGTGATGGTCGATCGCGGACTCGGCGTCTCGCTGGTGCCCGACTGGGCGAAGCCGTGGCCGGAGGGGTTACGGCTGGCGCGGTTGGCGCTGCCGGAGGAGTCGGTGCCGCGGCGCATAGGGGTGATCTGGTCGCGAGCGAGCGTGCGGCTACGGCTGGTGACAGTCCTTTTGCAAGAAAGTATCGCGGAATCCGGATGAACTCTCGGATCTGAATCTCTGGTTCTTCTTTGCGCCTTGGCGATCTTTGCGAGAGAAATCTTCTTCACTCTGTAACCCAACAAAAACTACCCTCTGAACAAACCCCGGGCGGGTTCTATTCACCGGACCGACTTCATAGATTGCCTCCCACAAATGCCTGAAGGGGGAGGCGACATCATGAGCAAGACATTGCGTGCAGCGCTGCGTTGTTTCGCAGGTTCCATCGGCGTACTCGCGGCACAGGGGGCTGCGCAGGCGCAAGACACAGTTCCTACCGAGCGCGTCGAGGAGGTCATCGTCACCGGCACCCGCGCGCCGAAGGCGGTCGACAAGATTCCCGGCGCGATCAACGTCGTCTCCGCGGAAGAAGTTTCGCGCACGTTGAGCCTCACGCAGGACGCCACTGCAGTGCTGGCACGCACCGTGCCGGGTTACTCCGAATCCTCGCAGGCCATCAACAGTCTCGGCGAGACGTTGCGCGGTCGGGTTCCGTTGCGCCTGTTCGACGGCATTCCGCAGAGCACGCCGCTGCGCGACGGCAGCCGCAACAGCGTGTTCACCGACATGGATATCGTCGGCCGCATCGAAGTCATCAACGGTCCGTCGGCGGCCGAAGGCATCGGCGCCGCGGGCGGCATCATCAACTACATCTCGAAGGACGCGACCGAGCCCGGCTTCAACGTCAATGTCTTCACCAATCTGTCGTCGCAGTTCGAGGACGACAGCGACAGCTGGAAGGCCGGCGCCACGGCTACGTACAAGTCCGACGACTACGATGTGGTGCTGAACGGCGCGCTCGGCGATCGCGGCATCACCTACGACGCCAACGGTCGTCGCATCGGCCTCTCCGCCAGCAGCTCCGCAGCGGACTCGGAGACCGAGAACCTGTTCCTGAAAGCCGGCTGGAACTTCGGCGCCGACGGCAATCAGCGGCTGCAGTTCTCCGCGAGCCACTTCAAGCTGGACAGCAAGGGCGGTTACCACTGGGTCGAGGGCAGCCGCGCGCTCGGCATTCCCGATACTTCGGAGCCTGGCCCGCCGCTCGGCACCGGCGGCGTGCCGCTGGTGGGCACCGAGTTCAACGAGTTCGATCAGTACGTGCTCACGTACAAGAATTTCGATCTGTTCGGCGGCAGCTTCACCGCCGACGCCTACACGGCCGACCAGGCGATGCGCTTCCCCGCCGACAACGGCGCCGACCGCCAGGATCCGCTGATTGCGCCGATCGGCCAGCTGGTCGACCAGTCGGAGGTGAAATCGGAGAAGGAGGGCGTGCGCACGTCATGGACGCGTGGCGACCTGTTTACGCCCGGGCTGGAGCTGCACGTCGGCCTGGACCTCAACAAAGACGAGACCGAGCAGCGCCTGGCGCTCACGGATCGCGTGTGGGTGCCGCCGATGAAATACACCAGCATCGCGCCGTACGCGCAGCTCTCGTACGACATCGGCCCGGTGACCGTGAGCGGTGGCTTGCGGCACGAAGACGGCGAGCTCGAGGTGAACGACTACACCACGACGTTCTTCCGCAATCGCGCCTTCGTCGAAGGCGGCAAGCTCGACTACTCGGACGATCTGTACAACGTTGGTGCGATCTGGCGCATCACGCCGGAGTGGTCGGTGTTTGCTTCGTACAGCGAAGGCTTCACGCTGCCGAACATCGGCATCCCGCTGCGTAACATCAACCGGCCGGGTCAGTCGGTCGCGGGCATCCTGGACCTGCAGGCCATCATCTTCGACAACAAGGAAGCGGGCTTCAATTGGCGCGGCCAGCAGGCGAGCCTGTCTGCCTCGTATTACAAGTCGACCTCCGACCTCGGCGCCTCGCTGAGCGTCGATCCCGTGACGCTGGACTTCGTCCTCAACCGCGCGCCGGTCGAGATCGAAGGTTACGAGGCCAGCGCCGAGTACCGCCTGAACGCGTCGTGGAAGTTCAACGCGCTGTACTCGCATACGGAAGGCAAGACCACGCAAGCCGGCGCGCCGAACGGTCCGCTGAGCCTGGAGATGGGCGTCGTCAACATCAGCCCGGACAAGTTCAGCGGCTCGGTGCAGTGGGACTTCCTGGACCGTGCATCGGTCGTGCTCGGCGCGACCTCGTACGTCGGCCGCGACCTCAACGAAGGACGGGCCGGCGAAGAGCATACGCACGGCTACACGCTTTACGACCTGACGGTGAACTACGACATGGAGAAGTACGGCGGCATCGTGCTCGGCGTCGAGAACCTCACGGACAAGTTCTACTTCATGTCTTTCTCGCAGATCGATTTCTTCCGCAACTACTTCGCCGGCCGCGGCCGCACGGTGTCCTTGACCTATAGAATCGACTTCTGACCGAGGGGCGGCGGCAACGCCGCTGCCCCGGGAAATCCCGCGGGATAGGGCAAGAGTAAGGTGTCGGGTTGTGAAACAGCCTCGCGATGCGATCCTGGTCGCGGGATCGGCCAACCTGGACTTCGTCGTGCGCGCGCACCATGTGCCCGCGCCCGGCGAGACCGTGCTGGGACGGGAGCTTGCGATCGTTCCTGGCGGCAAGGGTGCGAACCAGGCCGTCGCCTGTGCGCGCGCTGGCGGTGTGGCGACACGCATGGTGCTCGCGTTGGGCGAGGATGCCTTCGCTCCGCTGATGGAAAAGTCGCTGCGCGATGCTGGGGTCGCGCTGCACATCACTCGCGTCGCGCAAGCAGCGAGCGGCGTCGCGCTCATCTGTCTTGCCGATAACGCCGAGAATGCGATCACCGTAGCGCCCGGTGCCAACGCGATGTTGAGCGAGTCGGATCTGCCGCCGCTCGATGGCATCGGCTACTTGCTGTTGCAGCTCGAAACTCCGCTCGACACCGTCGCGGCGTTCGCGCGTGCGGCGCGCGACCAAGGCGTCAAGGTGTTGTTGAACGCGGCGCCGGCGTGCACGTTGCCGTCCGGCTTGCTCGCGACGGTCGACGTGCTGATCGTCAACGAGGACGAGCTCGCGAAGGTCGCGGGCCGTCACGGCGCAGTGGCCGAAGTGCTCGGCTCGCTCGATGTGCCCTGTGCGGTCGTCACTCTCGGCGCGCGCGGGTGTTGCGCGACTGAGCGTGGCACGTTCGTTCTGCAGCCCGCCTTCAAGGTCGAGCCGGTCGATACGACCGCGGCGGGCGACACTTTCTGCGGCGCGCTCGCAGCCGCGCTCTGCTCGGGTTCCCCCCTACCGCAGGCATTGCGACGCGCGAGCGCCGCCGCAGCTCTCGCGACGACACGCGTCGGTGCGCAGTCGAGTATCCCGGACGCGCAGGAGGTCGAAGCGCTGCTGCGCTCCCACGCCGATGCACGCCCCGGCGCGCTCGACGAGCTCGCGCAGTACTGCGGCGTGCGATCATTCCGCTCATGATGCGACCGACCACCAGCTTCAAGTTCTCGCACGCGCTGACCGGGCCGTACCTGCCGCCGCCGGGCTCGCCGCCCGGTTGGCCGTTCGCCGGCATCGGTCACTGGACGATCGACGTCAACGCGAACAGCGAAGACTGGATCCGCGGCCTGCGCGAGTGGCGCCACGAGCACCTGGTGCGGCTCGGCTACGACGATGCGCTATATCGCGATCCGCGGCTGCAATGGGCACAGCGCAACTTCGTGCACGCGCTGGCGATGATCGAGGATCGTTATCTCTACGATCCGGTCGCAGGCCGCTACACCGTGCAGCGCTATCTCGACGATCTGGAGAGCCGCTACGGCGGCATCGACAGCGTGCTGCTCTGGTACATCTATCCGAACGTCGGCATCGACGATCGCCACCATTTCGACTTCGCAAAAGATCTGCCCGGCGGTCTCGCCGGACTCAAAGGCGCAGTAGCGGACTTTCACCAGCGCGGTGTGAAGGTGTTCCTGCCGACGATGCCCTGGGACAACGGCACGCGGCCGCACAGCGAGCCCGATTGGGAGCTGATGGCCGAGCTCGTCGCTGCGGTCGGCGCCGACGGGATCAACGGTGACACTTACAGCGGCATGCCTCGCGCATTCTTCGACGCGTGCGCGAAACGCGGGCATGCAGTCGTGCTGGAGCCGGAGTCGACCGCGCAGGCCGGCGATCACATTCTGAACTGGAACCTGCAGAGCTGGAGCAAGAAGGTCCCGCAGGAGACGATCCCCGCGGTGTTCAAGCTCAAGTGGCTCGAGCCGCGCCACCTCGTGAACATCGAGAATCGCTGGAGCCGCGACCGCAATAACGACCTGCAGCACATGTTCTTCAACGGCATCGGCTACACCGCTTGGGAGAACGTGTGGGGTATCTGGAACCAGCTCACGCCGCGCGACGCCGAGACATTGCGGCGGATCGCGACGATTCAGCGGCAGTTCGCGCCGCTGATGGTGAGCGCGGACTGGACGCCGTACGAGAAGACGTTGCAGGCCGGAGTGTTCGCCAGCCGCTTCCCAGGCACCGGACAGGCGCTGTGGACGATAGTGAATCGCAATGAATACGAAGTCGCTGGCGAGCAGATCGCGCTCGCGCATGCCGCTGGCGCCGAGTACTTCGACGTGTGGAATGGCGTGCGCCTGGAGCCGCGTATCGAGGATGGGAAGGCACGCTGCGCGCTGAAGCTCGAAGCGCACGGGTTCGGCGCGATCCTCGCAGTAGCGGGCGGCACGCAGCCGCCGGAGCTCGCCGGCTTTCTCGAGCAGATGCAAAAGCTCGCGCGCACGCCGCTGCGCTCTTTCTCGGCGGAATGGCGCGCGCTGCCGCAGCAGCTGGTCGAAATCGAGCGGACACGCCCGGCGAGGGAAGCGCCGACGGGCATGATCGCGATTCCCGCTGCGGAGTTCGATTTCGCCGTGCACGGTGTCGAGATCGAAGGGCAGACCTGGGAAGGTCTCGACGTTCAGTATCCGTGGGAGGGAAGTGCGCGCCGCGCGCATCGCGGGTGTGTGCGCGTCGGCCCCTTCTACATCGACCGGTATCCGGTCACCAACGCTCAGTACCGGGCGTTTCTCGAGGCCAGCCACTATCGCCCGCGCGACGATCACAATTTTCTGCGCCATTGGGAGCGCGGTGTGCCGCGACGAGGCTGGGAGAACAAGCCCGTCACTTGGGTCTCGATCGAAGACGCGCGTGCTTATGCGCAATGGGCGGGCAAGCGTCTGCCGCACGAGTGGGAGTGGCAATACGCCGCGCAAGGCAGCGACGGGCGTCGTTACCCTTGGGGCAACGAGTGGAACGCGGCAGCGGTGCCGGAGCCTTCGACTGCGCGCGAGATGCCTCTACCCGACGACGTCGACGCCCATGCGGCCGGCGCAAGTCCGTTCGGAGTCATGGACCTCGTCGGCAACGTCTGGCAATGGACGGACGAATATGTCGACGCGCATACCCGGGCAGCGATCCTGCGCGGCGGGAGCAGCTACCAGCCGCAGACTTCGCACTGGTACTTCCCGCAGGCGTATCGGCTCGATCAGCACGGCAAGTATCTGCTGATGGCGCCGAGCAAGGACCGCTCGGCCGGGATCGGCTTTCGCTGTGTCGTAGACGGCGCATGATGCCGCAGCGAGCAGCAACGGCCGTGCAGATGCGCGAATGCGCGCTGCAATTCGCTGCGCCGGACGCTGTGCAGCTCGGCGGTCTGTTGGGTGAAGCGCTGGCGGCGAATCATCGCGGACGGCTTGCGAAGTTCATCGTCGATGAGACCAGCCCGGCGATCGCGATCTTCGCGCCGGAGCACGCGCATGCGAATCATGCAGGCGACTGGTACGGGGAGCACGCTGGCAAGTGGTTGTACGCCGCGTCGAAAGCTGCGGCGCGTACGGGCGATGCGGCCTTGATGGACCGCGTCCGACGTGTCGCTGACTATCTGGTCGGATTGCAGGATGCCGACGGCTATCTCGGCAACTACGCGCCCGAGCGGCGCTTCATGCGCAAACAGCCGCCGAAGCCCGTGAGCTGGGACGGCGCGCCGCATTTGCGGACGTGGGACATCTGGACGCACAGCTACTTGATCCTGGGATTGCTGGCAGCGCGCAGCCACGTGGGTAACAGCTCGTACCTCGAAGCAGCGTGCAAGATCGGCGACTTGTGTCTGCGCACATTGACCAGCGGCGGCATCGACATTACCGATCTCGGCAATCATCACGGAATGTCGGCCACGGTGCTGTTGGACCCCGCGCTCGAGCTGCACTTCGCGACCGGCGAACAACGCTTCCTCGATCTCGCGTTGCGCATAGTCGAGCAAGCGGACCGCAATCCGCGCCTGGCGCTGCTCACGCAGGCACTCGCCGGCGCGGACGCCTCCGAGATCGCGACGGGCAAGGCGTATCAGCTTCTCTGGAACCTGCTCGGCCTCGCCAAGCTGTATCGAGCTACGGGCGAGGCAGCGCACCTGCGTGCGGTCGTGAACCTGTGGCGGAATGTTCGCGATCACCACCTCACGCTCGGCGGCGGGCCGTGGGGCGGCGTCGGTCAGCGCTCGCGCGAGGTCTTCAATCCGGCTACGGTGTTCAGTCCGTACGGCTATGTCGAGACGTGCTCGACGCTGGCATGGATGCAGCTCAACCGCGAGTTGCTGGCCATCACGGGCGAAGCAGCGTACGCAGAGGAAATCGAGCGCAGCGCGTACAACGATCTGCTCGGTGCACAGGCGCCTGACGGCGAGAACTGGTGCTACTACTCGTTCGCGAACGGACGGCGGGTGTACACGACGTATTGGCGCTGCTGCAAATCGAGCGGCGCGATCGCGCTCGAGGAGTTGCCGTCGATCGCATACGCAACCGGCGCGGACGGCGTGAGGATCAATTTGCTCGGGCCTTCAGCAGCTGCGTTGCGCGTTCGCGAGGTCGGCATGGTGAATCTCGAACAGCGCACAGCGTATCCGTTCGACGGGGAAGTGAGCATTCGCGTGACGCCGGAGCGTGCAGCGGCATTCAAGGTTCACGTGAGAATTCCGCAGTGGGCGGCCGGCGCGAGCGTTGCAGTGAACGGCGCGAGCGTCGCGGGCGAGGTGCCCGCCGGCGCTTTCTTCGCCATCCAGCGCGAGTGGCGGAAGGACGACGTCATCACCCTGTCGTTACCGGTGCGGCCGCAGCTGCACTTCCGAACTCAGAGCAGCACGCAGGAATCGCGCGCTCCCGACGATGCGCCGGTGCGGCAGGAAGTCATGCATTTCGACTATCTCGCCGTGACGCGCGGGCCGCTCGTGTACGCGACCGGCCTGATCGACGGCTACAAGATCGAGGAGACGCTGCGCGTGCCGTCGCCGACCGATCCGACGTGGCTCGAAATCCTGTCTGCATCGCCAACGGCCGAAGGGCCGGACGTGCGTCTCGCGCCGCTCGGTCGTCCGGCGCTCGTGTTCTCTCCTTACTATCGCGCGGGCGGACGTCGCGACCGCACCTGGCGGCTGACGTGGATGCCGCTCGCGCCGGAAGCACAATGACAGCCTCCTCACCTTTCGACAGCGCGCGTCGCGCGGGTCCAGCGGGTCCGCTCAGCGGTGTGCGCGTGCTCGATTTGAGCGCGTACATTGCGGGGCCGTACGGTTGCACGCTGCTCGCCGACCAGGGCGCGGACGTGATCAAGATCGAGCCACCCGGCGGCGACAACCTGCGTCAGTATCCTTCGACGCTGCAATCCGAGAATCGCGCGTTCCTCGGCGTCAATCGCAGCAAGCAGGGCGTCATGCTCGACCTGAAGAATCCCGAAGGCCTCGAGGTTCTGCTGCAGCTGGTGGCGCTGGCCGACGTCCTGGTGCACAACTTCCGTCCGGGAGTGCCCGAGCGTCTCGGCATCGATTACGAGCGGCTGGCGCTGCTGAATCCGCGACTGATCTATTGCGCGGTGACCGGTTACGGCGAAACCGGTCCGCTCAAGGACAAGGCGGGCTACGACCAGGTGCTGCAAGCGATGAGCGGCATGTGCGTGCTCCAGGGCAAGCCCGACGGCGCTCCGGAAATCGTGCACGGCTCGATGGTCGACTACTACGCGGCCGCGTTGGTGGCCGCAGGTGTCGCGTCCGCTTTGTTCGAGCGCGAACGCAGCGGGCAAGGGCAGTTCGTCGGTGTGTCGCTACTGCGCAGCGCGCTGACGATGCAATCCGCACGCATGATCTGGGCGGAAGGCGAAGCGCTCGACATCTGGCGCGACATGCGCTCGGGCGGCATCACTGGCCTGCATCCGACGCGCGAGGGTTATCTGTACCTCTCTGCGAACACGCCGCATTTCTGGCAGGCGCTGTGCGAGAAGACCGGCCTCGCCGAGCTGGCGAACGATCCGCGTTACGACACCGTGCGCAAGCGCGCTCAGCATGCAGCGGAGATCGTGCCGAAGCTGCGCGCCGCGCTGCTGACGCGCACTGCGACGCAATGGGAGCAGCTGTTCGGCGACCAGGTGCCGTGTGCGCGAGCCCGGCGGATCGAGGACATGTTCGATCATCCGCAAGTGCTCGCCGAAGAGATCGTGACCGCGATCGAGCATCCGACCCTCGGCAGCTACCGCGGCGTCGCGCGACCGATCAAGTTCGGGCGCACGCCGGGGCCGGCGCCATTCGCTGCGCCGGCACTGGGACAAGATACTGCCGCGGTCGTGCAGGCCACGACGCCGCAACGTCGCTCGCGAATCAGCTCCTAGACGGGCGAGATCGGTAAGATGCCGGCATGACTATCCCGGCAGTGAAATGGATCTTCTGGTTCGCGATCGCAGTCGCAGTGGCCATGTGCTTCGCGGCCCTGTCCGCCGCAGTCGATCGCAACGGCGCGCTCGCCTTGATCATCGGCAGCGGCGTCCTGATCGTTGCCGCCGTCCTGTGGTATCGCCGCGCCCTGCCGGCGGCCGAAGCGCGGGAGGAAGCGCGTCAAGCCGAGCAACTCGCCGCGCTCAAGCAACAGATCAATCTCACGCGGGAGCCGCTGGCGGTGCGGGCATCGAGCGGCGTGCTGGTCCTCGTGCTGTTCGGGTCGATCGCGATCTACAGCGCCGGGAAAGCATTCGCCAACCCGACTGCGGTTTCGATCGGCGTACTGGTGTTCGTTGCGCTCATCACCGGGCTCCTCGCGCTGGTCTACGTGCCGCGGATCGGCAAGCCCGCGCTCACGATCCGGCCCGATGGCCTCGATGTTCCCGTCATGGACTCGTTCCGCTGGGACGAGATCGAGTCGATCGGTCTGCGAACCTATACGACCAAGGGAGTGACCACGCATTCGATCGACCTGTACGTTCCGCAGTTGCGCGAGCGTGCCGGCCGCTTGCATCCGCTGCTCAGGGTGGCACAGCGCGCTTTCCTGCGAGGCGGCGGGGGCTTCGTCGTGATCAACCTGATCAATCCTTCGCTTCCGGCAACGCTTGTACACGCTCTCTGCTACGACCTCTGGAAGGAGCGCAGCGGCCGCAGCAACACCTGGTCATCGGTGCTCTCGTCGCAGGACATCGAACGGATGCGCCGCGGCGATGAGCAGCTCGAAATGCTCAAGAGCATCGGCGACTCGATAGAAGCCGATCCTGCGGCAGCGATGAAGCGTCTGGACGCGCTGAAGCAGCGCTACGGTGATCTGGCGGCAAAGGAGAAGTCACAGAAGCCTCTCAGCCCGGCGGCTGCCAAGCGCCGCGATGCGCTGTTGGCTGACCTGCGCACGGTCGATCCGCAGGATCGCCTGGCGACGCAGAGGATGATCGAGAAGCACGTCGAGACATATGCGCGCGAATCCGTGATCAAGGCCCTCCTCATCATCGTGGCGGTTGCCGTGCTGGCGGCTGTGGGGGTCGTGCTGTTCGATGGCTGAGCAGCGTTGTGAGTGCTGGTCGTTCGGCAATGCAGTGGCACAATATGCGCCATGACGGCGCTGGAAGAACGGTGGCACGAGATCAGTCCGTTGCTCGACCAGGCGCTGGACCTGCCGGGCAGCGAGCGCGAATCTTGGCTCCAGGATCTCGCGACGCGTGCACCTGAGCTTGCGGCGCACGTCAGGTCCTGTCTCATGGGCGTCGCGGAGCTTGTGGACGGCAAGTTCCTCGAAGCGCCGATCCATTCGCAGCTGCCGACCGGCCTCGAGGGGCACACCGTAGGGGCCTACACGCTGGAGCGGCCGCTCGGGTTCGGCGGCATGGGCACCGTGTGGCTCGCGCATCGCAGCGACGGTCGCTTCGAAGGGCAGGTCGCGGTGAAGCTCCTGAATGCCGCGCTCGTCGGGCATCCATCGGAGCAACGCTTTGCGCGCGAAGGGCGCGTGCTCGCCCGCCTGCAGCATCCGAACATCGCGCGTCTGCTCGATGCCGGCGTCGAGGCCGGTCGCCAGCCGTACCTCGTTCTGGAATACGTGCGCGGCGAGCGCATCGATGAGTATTGCAAACAGCGCGGTCTCGGCATCGAGCAGCGCATCCGCTTGTTCCTCGAGGTGCTCGCGGCAGTCGCGCACGCTCACAGCAATCTCGTCGTCCATCGCGATCTCAAGCCTTCGAACATCCTCGTGACCGGGCAGGGCGAGGTGAAGCTGCTGGATTTCGGCATCGCCGCGCTGCTGTCCGTCGGCGGTGACGACGTCACGCCGCTGACGCGTCACATGGGCCCGGGACTCACGCCGGGCTATGCCTCGCCCGAGCAATTGCTCGGCCAGCCGATCACGACGGCAGCCGATGTCTTCGCGCTCGGCACCGTACTGTTCGAGCTCCTTGCGGGCCGGCGCCCTTGGGTCGCTCGCGAGGAAGCGAATACCTCTGCGGAATTGATCCGGCTGAAGCTGGAGACGGATCCGCCACGCCTGTCGGACGCCGCAGAACAGGAACCGTGGCGCAGGCTCCTGCAAGGCGATCTCGACAATATCGTCGCAGTGGCCTTGCGCAGAAATCCCGAAGAGCGCTACCGGACCGCCGAAGCACTCGCTCAGGACTTGCGGCGCTACCTGGCGCACGAGCCGGTATCGGCGCGGCCGCGCTCGCTCGGTTACCTCGTCGCGAAGTTCGTGCAGAGGAATCGCGCCGGGGTAGTCAGTGCGTCGGTCGTGGCGCTGGCGCTGATCGTCGCGGGCGCGTTTTCTTTCTGGCAAATGCTCAGGGCGAACGAGCAGCGACAGCTCGCCGAGGATCAGGCGTCACGCGCGGAGTTCGCGCGCGACTTCGCCGAGTTCGTGCTCACCGATGCCGGCACTACCGGTCGTCCGTTCACGACCTCGGAGTTGCTGGCGCGCGCGGAGCAGGCCATCGAGGCCAATGGCGCAACCGATAGTCCGGTGGCGATCGAGCAGACCATCAACCTCGGCTCGTTGTTCGCGCGGCTCAGTCAGCACCGTAAAGCCCAGGAGCTGTTCGAGAAGGCCAACGCTCGCGCGATTGCCGGCAACCACGCCGAGCTGCGCTGGGAGTCGGCCTGCGAGCTTGGGCGCATGCATGCCTATGCCGGACGCTTGCGGCAGGCTACCGAGCTGCTCGACTTTGGAATCGCAGAGCTGGAACGGCACGCACCGAATTCGCCCGCGCTGGTCGAATGCTACGAGCAGAAATCGGATCTCCAGTTGACCAAGCAGGAGATCGCCGCGGCCATCGTCACGGCACAGGCTTCGGTCGCGCAGGCGCAGCGAATATTCCCGCGGGCGCGGCAACATTGGATATCGCCGCGCGTGCAGCTTGCAGTCTCGCATCGCGCGGCCGGTCACTTCCAGATCGCGGACGACATGCTGCGCGAGACGCTCGACCTGCTCAAGGAGCTCGGCCGGGAGCGCACGGCCGATGCCATGCTTTTGTACAACACCTGGGGCATCGTGAAAGCCGACATCGGCGACATCGCCGGCGCGGTCCGGATGTTCGAGGCCAGCCTCGGCGTCGGTCATGCGCTGTGGGGCGACACCACTGTGAGTCAGTGGGTCAGCGTCAACTATGGGCGGCGACTGCTGCTGCTCAACAAGATCGATGCTGGCGAAGAAAACATCGCGAACGCGTTGGAACGCTCGAGCGGCGAAGACGATGCGGAGATGCAAGCCGCCGCGCTGTTGGGTTTGATCTCCGTGAATCGAGTGCGGGGCGATCTGCAGGCGGCGAAGGCGGCGCGGGTGCGGGCCGAGCAGTTCATACGAGAGCAGTTGCCGCCCGAACACACGATGCACGTGAACCTGCTGTTGGAAAGCGGCCTGCTGGATCTCGCAGACAATTCGCTGGTCGACGCGAAGACCCGCTTGCAGCAGGCGCTGTCACAATTTCAACGCACGAACCGCCGGATGTCGGATCAAATCGTCGCGCTTGTGGGGCTCACGCGCTGTGAGTTGCAGTCCGGCGAGCTCGACCGAGCAGCTGCTCTTGCAACCGAAGCGACGGAGTTCGCGCGCAAGGTTGCGCTGTCCGATCAGCCGTCGTACTGGCTTGGTCTTGCGCTAATGACCGAAATCGATGTTCAACAGGCGCTCGGTCATGCCGGTCGCGTTCGTGCACTGTCCGTCGAGGCGCTTGCCCAACTCACGCCGAGTGTCGGAGCTGATCATCCGCTGACGAGAAAGGCGGTTGCACTCGCAGGACTGCGCTGAGGGATGCAGTCGCGCAGCCGCGAGTGCTCGATGTCCTTGCCCGACGCTTGTCCGGCCGGGAACACCCGTCCCGTCGCGGTGTAGCCCTGCTTCAGATAGTCGACGTCGAACTCGTAACGCTCGCCGCGTCGCGGCGTCACCATCAATTCGATGACGGTCGTGCCACTGGTGCCGACCAGTGCATCGCGCGAGAACACGTAGGCCAGCCGCACCTGCTGGTCGAGCGGCAAGCCGAGCTCGATCGTCGAATCGTCCAGCTCGAGCGTGCCGAGATACTGGGTGCCGCAGCCGGGATCCACTGTGTAGAGATCGAGCGCGATTCCGGTCCGCGACAGCAGCGTGCCGCCATCCGTTCGAACATGGATGGTCGCGTTCTTGTCGAGTGCGTTGGGATACGTCTTGAGCCCCGAGCAGCCAGACAAAATCAGTGCGAAGAGCAGCGCCGCGCGGCCCACTTGCTAGCCGTTGAGATTCGGGCAGGTTGCGCTCGCGCTGGTCGCCCAGCTGCGCACTGCTGCACCGATTTCTTTGGCCTTGCCCAGGCTGCCGCGATAGATCGTCACCTTGGTGGCATTCGCGCCCGCTGGCGTCGCGTCCGCCACGAGAATGTAGAAGCCGCCTTCCGGCACCTTCTGAACTACCGTGTGATCGCCGAAGTCGACCTGCACTGCCAGCTCGGTGCTCTGGCCCGTGACCGACAGCGTCGGCTTGTAAGTGGAGTGCGACGTTTCGCGCATCGCCATGTTGCCCTGAAAAACCGTGCCCGAAGACGTGGTCCCCACTGCGAGACACTCGTTCGCCTTCTTGCGCAGCGTGTCGACGACTTGCTCGTACGGCCTTGCCGCCTCGAAGCTCTCGACCGTGCCGAACGAGCTGCCGCCGACGGTCTGTCGAAACTCGGTCGGGCTCATCGGTTGGCCGAGCGAGCCGCAGCCGCACAGCGCGGCACTGAGAGTGAGTCCAACTGCCAGCTTCCGTTTCATGATCGTCCCCGCAGCCAATACTGGGCGGCAAGACTAGCAACGGCACGCATGCCGCACGAAAGGGAACGGTAGGAATGTGTGAGACAGCTCACGCTCGCGGCCGAACGTGCTCAGCCGAGCAGAGCAAGCTCAGTTGCTCCCAAACCTTACGGTCAGCAGGGCTCGCACGGTGCGCGGCGCGATCGGCGTGAGAATTCCGGACGCTGTGGCCGAGTAACCCGCCGCGCCGGTGACATTCGAGGCCAGTACTCGAATCTCGGCGGGCCGATCGGCAAGCACGAAGCGGCTGCGCACGCCGAGATTCAACAGCGTCACTGCTGGCGTCTTGAAGGTGTTCGCCGTGTTGCCCCAGCGCTCGCCCGAATAGCTGAGGCCGGCGTCCACCGACCAGTTCTCTCCAAGGCGGCGCTCGATGTTCGCATTGACGATACGCTGCGAGACGCCGGCCGCGTGCTCACCGACGATGCCCGCATCCACCAGCGGCCCCGTCACTGCGGACTCGAAGGCCACGGCGCCCAGGACGACGCGGGTATTCGCATCCAGCTGGCCGGCGATCGAAGCCTCGACGCCGCGGTGGCGCCTTTCGCCCACCAGCGCGAACGAGCCGTCGGCGCGGAAGCCGTTGGTCGGCTTGGAGACATCGAACAGCGCGGCGATCAGGGTCAGATTCGGGGTGATCGTGCGACGCACGCCCAGCTCGAATTGCTTTGCCTCGACCGGAGGCAACACCTCGTCGCGGTTGCTCGCAGACGCCGGGGCAACGCCGGCTTCTTCGAGACCGGTCACCCAGCTGCCGAATACAGCCGTGCGCTCGGTGAGATTGACGATCGCCGAAGCATCGTAGAGCGTGGTCTCGCTGACGCCCTCTGTGTGCACGCCGGCGATGGACAGCACGTCCTTGTCGTAGCGCGTCCGATGGATGTCGAAGCGCAGCTGGGCACGGTCGCTCCATGCGATCCCATAGCCCGCAGACGCCGTGACCTGCTCGACCAGGTCAGTGCCTCGCGTTCCCGACCACGCAAGCTCGTGTCCCTCGGGCGGATCGTCGCTTCCCAGGTCGAAGGTTCCGAGAGGAATTGCGAGGGCGGAAACCAGGTCGGTTGTAGTGCGGCCGCCGCGCAGCGATGTGGTGAGCAAGTGGCTGAAGCCGCTCGCATCGAACTCCCAGCGCGCGCGCACTTCGGCGGAGTCCGCGCGCTTGGCGTAGCCGGGATAGCGGAACGTGGTCGCCGAGGCACTTCCATCGGCGTCGGCAAAGATCAAAGTGTAATCGGCGCGAGCGATGTCGAAGATCGAATGGAAGGCGGACGCGTCGAGCGAGAAATTACCGCTGCGCACGTCGTAAAGAACGCCGAAATTCGAGTTCAGAGCCTCCGTATAAGCCCAGGAGGGTGAGTAGTTGTGCAGCTCCTTGAGGCTCGGCGGCACTGCCGACTCGCTGGCGAGGACTGCATAGTCGCCGTCGTAGCCGCGTTGATAGAGCATTGCGACAGTGCGCAGCCGCTGGCTCGCCGAGATTTGCCACGTGCCGACGCCGCCGACATCGAAAGCGCGGCCTTCGTTGCCGCCAGCGAGGTGCAACGTCGGGCGCCACACGAATCCGCCGGCGAGACTCAGCTCGCCGCTGCGAAACGAGCCGTCGCCCTGCACGACACGAGTGCCGAAGTCGCGCATTCCTGCGGCGAGCCGCAGCTCGTTCGTTGGGCCTGCCTGGCGCAGGCGGTAGTTCACAACACCAGAAGGCGCGGGGTATGCGAGGCGGACCGCGTTGACGCCGACTCGTACGCCCACGCCCGCCAGCACCGGATCGTTCATCGCCGCGGCGCGGCTGAAGTAGGCATCGTCGATGCGGTAGGCACCGCTGTCGTTGAGATCGAAACCGCGGACCTGCGTTTCGCTATAGAGACCCGCTTGCTCGGTGCCGACGCGTTCGCCGAAAGCGTCGGCGGCGGACTTGAGCGCGCTGTCCTGTGCTGCTGCCGAGGCTGCGATGACGAGTGCGGGGACGACGATGGAGACGTGCGACGTTTTCATGAGGCCAGTCTAGGGACGCGGCCTGCGGTGGCGTAGACCGCTCGCTGCAGCGAGCGGGCGATTCATTGCATCGGGTGCCGGTCCGATTGAAAGTTACTCAGGGGCGGACGCCGTACGTCGGCGTCGTGCTCCCGCGCTCGATTGCGCCAAGGTCCGGCGCAGCCCCCAGCCAGCCGTCGTTGATGTTCGGCAGCGGCGTGCCCGCATCGAGTGCGTTGGTGTCGGCCTTCAACCGTGCGTCGAGCGGCGCGATCAGCGTGGTCGGGCTGGCGGGAATCGTGACCGGCGTTGCGAAGGGCAGTCCATTCAGGATCCGTCCGTTGTGCTCGTAGGGCGAAGTCGCCTGCAGAGCCGCGAACGACGTCCAGAGATCCGTGAATCGGAATTGGCCGTCCGGCAGCCAGCCGTCGTAATCGATGTCTGCGAGGCTGATCTCCGTCGTTACATTCGCGCCGTTGGTGGTGCCAATGAAGATGTTGTTGCGGAAAACGAAGTTGGTCGCAGTGAAGTCCAGTTGCTCCCACGCCCAGCCCGGCCGCACGGCTGTGTTGTGCAGCAGGTAGATGCCACTCGGCTCGTTGTTGAACTTGTAAGGCGCGGTCTTCGAGTTGTAGATGACGTTGCGAATGGCATAGGCGGGCCCGCCCCAGATCGGCTGGAAGCTCATTGAATGGTTGCCGCCGTTCGAGAAGCGATTGCGAAACGCACGGACATTGCGCTCGGTAAAGTCCAGCTCGATGCCGTTGTCCCCCGTCCAGAGAATCTCGTTGCCGTAGAAGTCGATCGCACGATTCGCAATGGCAGTGTCATGATGCAGGCTCAGCGCATCACCGAAGCCGGACAACGTGTTGTAACAGACCACGTGGCCCTGGCCGACGACGACGATGCCTTCGAAATCCCATACGCTCGAATCGGTGGTCGGCCACGCCGCCTTGCCCTCGAGCAAGTTGTCGCAGATGTAGTAGTCGAGCTTGGAGCCGCCAACGCCGTCCATGCCATACGACACGTCCGTAAGACGCAGCCGGCGCGCCACGAGATTCTGCGCGCCACCGAGGTGCATGCCCCAGGAGCTCGATCGAATCGTCAAGTTCTCGATCGTGACGTAGCTGCCGGTGACGTTGACGCCGTAAGTCGCGCCGGCCGCATTGAGGATCGTGCCGTCGCGGCTCGTGCCGCGGATGAAGATCGGATTGCCTGCGGTGCCGCTGCGGCTGATCGCAATTGAACCGTTGTAGGTGCCATCCGCAAGAGTGATCACATCGCCCGCCACGGCATTCGCGAGTGCCGTGTTGAGTTGGCTGATGGTCGAGACGGCGACCGCGCGGGGCGTCACCGGATTGGCGGGCGGCACAGGCCGCGTATGCACAGTGGCCGTTCGTGTAACGTCGCCACCATCGGGATCGTGCACGCCGAGTTCGATCTCGTAGCCAGTGTCCGGCGTGAGATCGAAGATGCTGCCGGCGAACTGCTCGTCGACGGCAAACGGCGTCGGATCTTCCCAGGACAGGTTTTCGGGCCTGACGCGCAGGAGCTGCAGTGCATTCTTCCACGTGGGATCTCCGACGCGTCGATACCGAACGGCCACGGACGCATTGTGGTTCGTGTCGCCAGCGGTGATCGGCAACGAAACGCCGATCGTTTCGAGCGTCGGACGGTCGACGATGATCTGCCCGACCGTGATCGCTGCGCCCGGCGGCGGTGCCGCGTTGTTGACCGTGACGTTCACGGTCGCCGAGGTCGTCTGACTTCCGGCGGCATCGCGCGCAATGGCTGTAAGGGCATGCGACCCGTTGCCGACCGTTGTCGTATCCCAGCTTGCAGAATAGGGGTTCGTCGTGTCCTCGCTCCCGACCGCCGTTCCGTCCACGCGAAACTGGACACCGGTCACGCCGACGTTGTCGGTCGCCGTGGCCGCGATCGAAACGGTAGTGCTGACCGTGGCGCCCGAAGCTGGCGACGAGATCGCAACAACGGGCGCGGTCGTGTCGGGGGCAGCGGTCGTCGAGAAGCTGCCGTCCGTGCTCGTCGCGAGATTGCCGGCTGCATCCCGCGATTTGACCCGATAGTGATAGGTCGTCGCTGCATTGAGACCGCTTAGCGCCATGGTGTGTGAGGTGACCAGCGCGGCGGCCACCGTGGTCGAGGAGCCGTAGGTAGCCGACGTCCCGTATTCGACCTGCGAGTCGGAAGGTTCATCCGTCGTCCACGAAACATTGGCTTCCTGAAAGCCGGGACTCGCCGACAGGGCGTTCAAGACCGGAGCAATGGTGTCAGCCGGGGGCGGAGGTGGCGGCGCGGGCGGCGCGGGCGGCGGGTTGCCAGTGCCTGGATCGCCGCCGGATCCTCCTCCGCAGCCGGCAAGTGCAACGCTGAACATCGCGATGGCGGCAGCGCGCCGAATGGCATCAGCCAGCCCGCCCGAGGCGAATGATCTCATGTACGACATCAGGTGCTCGAACCTCGGCGTTCCAGCAGATGATCGATCGACGCTTTGCCCGCGCCGCAGATCGCAAGCCACGTGAACACGGCAAAGTAAATGGCTTCCTCAAAACCCAGCAGTGTCTCCAGCGAATCCACGTCGCTCCATTTGGCGGCTGCGATGGCCACGATCATGACCACCGCCAGCGCGCCGGCGCTGATGCGCGTCAGTAGTCCCAGCATCAGAAACAGTCCGCCGAAGCATTCCACTGCGGAAACGAACGGCGTCATGACGTGCGGGAACGGGATCCCCCAGTCAACGAAGGCCTGGGTGATCCTCTCTAGGTTCTGCAGCTTGGTCCAGCCGGTCAGCATGAACGGGTAGCCCACGACGATGCGGGCGACCAGCGGGCCGGCCCACTCAAAATGACCTGCGAGCCGTTTCGGCCAGAGAATCGAAGCTTCGAGCAGCGGCATCGGCGTGCACCTCGATTTCACGTTGATATTCGTGCGCGCCAGTATAATTCGCGCGGGCGCGAAGACGACCTGAAAGTCGATCGTCTCATTTCATGACGCGCCTGCCTTCGCGTGCGCATGCCACGCATGCCTGAGACAGGGCTCTTCAAAACTTACGCGCCGTATGCTGCGCGCACTCCTTTCGTCGATGATTCGACGCTTGAATGCCGCCGCGCGCTGTTGCTATATTGTCTGAGTTATTGCGGGCGATACCCACCTGCTTGCTCCAGCTCCAGGGCCAACACATGATCGCCGCGATCTACTCATTCCGTAGACCTGCGGGCACCGGGCTGGCAGCGCTCGTCCTTGCGGCGTCTGCGACACTGCCGGTCGACGGTGCGCTGGCACAGACGCTACAGCTGAACGATCGCGAGTACTTCACGACGCCCGGTGTCGATGTCCTGGTGTTCAGCAATTGGTACGACGGCTTGTTCAGCGATGCGAAGATCGCCGGCGTCGAGCTGATTCATCACGGCGAGCGGACCGCAACGAACGGCGATGTGCGCCTGAGCCCGACGCCGGAGCAGTGGGACATGCTTCCCGAGCTCAAGCGCCGGACGGTATTGCGCGAGCAGGACGCGATCGAGGTCCGGCTTGCGTATACCAAGTTCGATTTCGAATACACGCTTCGCGCACAGCCACGCGCCGATGGACTCACCTTGAGTGTCGTGCTCGACGCTCCACTGCCCGCAACGCTCGTCGGCAAAGCCGGCTTCAACTTGGAGTTCCTGCCGTCGGCGTACTTCGGAAAGACCTATCTCATGGGCGAGCGCAGCGGCACCTTGCCTCTATATCCGGCAGGGCCGACCGGCCGCGACTCTGCAGGCGAGGTTGTGCGTGTGCCGTTGGCACGAGGTCGTACTCTGACGTTGGCGCCGGAGGCCACGGAGCATCGCGTCAGTATCGAGTCGCGTACTGGCGAGCTGCAGCTCCTCGACGGACGCAATCAGGCGCAGAACGGCTGGTTCGTCGTTCGTGAATTGCTCCCCGCGGGTGCCAAGGGGACCGTGCTCGAATGGAATCTGCGAGCGAGCGCAGTGCCCGACTGGGTACGCCCCACCGTGATCGCACACTCGCAAGTCGGCTACCACCCGCAGCAGAAAAAGGTTGCGATCCTCGAGCGTGACCCGCGCAACCGCCAGCCTGCGACGGTACGCGTGCTGCGCGTCGCCGCAGACGGATCCAGTCGTGAGGTATTGGCCGGATCGCCGACCCTTTGGGGAAACTATCTGCGGTACACCTACTTCGCGTTCGATTTCAGCGGCGTGCGTGAAGCCGGTGTCTACGTGATCGAAGCCGAAGGACAGCGCACCCGCGCGTTCCGCATCGCTGCCGACGTATTTGCCGATGCCTGGCATCCGACCAGCGACGTGTTCTTCCCGGTACAGATGGATCACATGCTTGTCAAAGAAGCCTACCGCGTGTGGCACGGCGCTGCGCACCTGGACGACGCGCGGCAGGCGCCGCCCAATCACCAGCATTTCGATCTGTACGCCATGGGCCCCGAGCTCGACTCGCCATTCAAGCCGGGCGAGCATATTCCCGGACTCGACAGCGGCGGCTGGTACGACGCGGGTGATTTCGATCTGCGCACTCAAACGCACTATCACACCGTCATGTCGCTGGTCGATGTATGGGAGCGATTCCGCCCGGTACGCGATGAAACGAGCATCGATCAGCAGAACCGCCACGTCGAAATCCATCGCCCGGACGGTGTCCCCGACCTGCTGCAGCAGATCGAGCACGGCACGTTGATGCTGATTGCACAGCATCGGGTGTTCGGTCATGCGATTCCCGGGATCGTGGAGCCGGATCTGGGCCAGTACACGCACCTCGGCGATGCGGTCACCAAGACCGACGGCCGCATTCATGATCCATCCGATGCGAGTTCTCCGCCCGACGATCGTTGGGCATTCACGACGGCGACTACGGCGTTGAACTTTGGATCCGCCGCGGGCCTGGCAGCGGCGAGCAGAGCGCTGCGTGGCTATAACGATGCCCTGGCCGACGAGTGCCTGCAGACGGCGCTGCGTGTTTGGAAATTCGAGAAAGGCCGCAAGCCGAATCTGTACAGTCACGGCAACACGACAGGAGGAGATCCGGCGGACGAAGAGCTGCGCGCCGCCATCGAGCTACTGCTCACCACCAAGGATGCGCTGTACGCGAAGCGAGTGAGCGAGCTCTGGCCGGTGATCGACCAGAAGTTCAGCGTCCACGCGGCGGATGCGGTCCGCGCGCTGCCGCACATGGATGCCGCGTTCCAGAAGAAGCTGCGGACGCGGGCACTCGGGTACCGCGAGCAGCTCGTCAAAGATCTCAGCGAGAATCCGTTCGGCGTGCCGATCACGCGTGGCGGTTGGGCCGGCAATGGTGCCGTGATCGGTTTCGCGGTCACGATGTACTACCTGCATCGGGCATTCCCAGACGTCTTTCCGGCCGAACACACGTTGCGCGGCCTGGACTACTTGTACGGCACGCATCCGGACTCGAACGTCTCCTTCGTTTCCGCCGTCGGCGCGCACTCGAAGCGCGTGGCGTATGGCAGCAATCGGGCAGACTTCTCTTTCATCGCCGGCGGCATCGTGCCCGGTGTGCTGATCCTCAAGCCTGACTATCCGGAAAACAAGCAAGACTGGCCGTTCTTCTGGGGCGAGAACGAGTACGTCATCAACCTCGGCGCGAGCTACATCTTTCTCGTGCACGCCGCGAATGAGCTGGCGACGCAAAGGGATTAGCAGTCGCGAGGATCACTGGTGGACGGAATCGCTGCATGGGGCGCTCGGTCCGGTGCGCACGTACTGCGACGTAGCGCGCGGAGCAGACTGATGTTGACGATCTGGGGCCGACCTACGGCGTTTAACGCGCAGAAGGTCGTCTGGGCGGCAGAAGAGGTCGGCATTCCCTACGAGCGCATCGATGCTGGCACCAAGTGGGGCGTCGTCGACACGCCGGAATATCGCCGGCTGAATCCGAACGGCTTGGTGCCCGTCATTCAGGATGGTGATTACGTGCTGTGGGAGTCGAACACGATCGTGCGATACCTCAGCGGCAAGTACGGCAGGAACGATCTTTATCCGGCCGATTTCCTGACGCGGATCGAAGCGGAGCGTTGGATGGACTGGCAGGCGACTCACGTGCTGCCGGCACACAAGGCGGCATTTCAGTACGCCGTCCGCAATATCGGCACGCTCGAGCAGGCGCAGGCATCGTTCGAGCAGACGAACGCTCTGTTCGCGATACTCGATGCGGCACTCGCGACCAAGCCGTATGTCGCTGGCAATCACTTCACGATGGGTGACATTCCGATCGGATCGCTCGCGTACCGCTGGTACTCGATGGACTGGGCCGCGATTCCCCGCATGCCGCATCTGCAGGATTGGTATGCAAGAGTGACCGCGCGCCCGAGCTTCGATGCGATCCGACGCTTGCCGAAAGACGGACAGAGGGTGGGCTGAACCGGGCTCACTCACCAGGCGCGTGCACTCACGAAGTATGCAGCGTGAACCGCGCTGGTTCAGGAATTTGGTAATGTGCGCGCCATGGAGAACACCAGCAACATAAGGACTTCGGCCCGAGAACGGGCGATTCCGCTGGATCGCAGAGTATCCGTGGCCCCGATGATGGACTGGAGCGACTGAGCGAGAAGCAAGTTCTGGGTCAAGCACTTACTCGATCCGAAAATCGCTTGTCCCCATCTTGTCTCCGCGCTTCGCGATATTTCGAGTCGCTGCAGCTCCGCCACTCCAGAGGTATCGGCGCGTCCTGAAGAATCGGGCTGACCGTGCTCCTCATGCTTGGCGAGCTTCTAGGTCGACTCGCAGCGATTTCCCGCACATGCGGCAGCTGGCTGAACTCACGCGCATGTGAAACTAAGAGCCGGCAGCTGTGTTGTGGCTCAGAGACGCTGTCGCGAGATATTCGGGTCACACAGTCCTGGAGGATTTCGCTTGAGAACCTGGAAGATCGTGCGACCAATCGGCAAGATGTTGTTGGCTCTGGCTGATCTCGAGAAGATCGGACCCACCTACTATGAAGATCGCGATCGGTTGCACATCGAGCGCGGTTGGCTGCGCAAGTACATGGCGCCGCCATCAGAGCAGTCGATGACATCGAAGACGCTAAAGCAAATGTACTTCGCGCCAGGGTACTCGCTCGGCGAGTACCTCGACTTCGACGACGGCACGATGTTTTCACTCCGGGATCTGTGGCCGAGCGTTGTGAAAACGGACCTTCGTACTTTGGGTCCGGATTTCAACGTTCCCGTGTTCATCCTTCAAGGCGCTGACGACTATCAAACGCCGACTGGCTTGGCTCGAAGCTACTACGACTTCATCTCGGCTCCGAAGAAAGAATTTGTCCTGATTGAAGGAGCCGGACACTTCGTATCGCTCGTCATGCCGGAGAGGATCCTCCAGGAACTCGTGCAGCGAGTGAGGCCGGTTGCTCTCGAGTCCGGCTGCTAGCACCTCGCCAGCTACGCTTGCGCTCGCTTCGCCGTAGCGGTCCGTGTAGTTGTTGACTACACCGACGCACTTCTAAAAACTATCGCGCGATGAATAACTTGGACCGCAGAATTTCCATTGCGCCCATGATGGACTGGAGCGACAGTCGCAATCCACGCTGACACCTCAACAACTTACTTTTCGCCGAAACTGCATGTAGCAGTTTTGTCGCAACTGCTGCGAGAGTTTCTGAAAGCTCGCCGCCTACTTCAGCGAGATTCAAGAAAGCTTGCGGACCTCAATTGCTTCCGCGTTGCGGCGCCGCTGCAATAGCGACAACGCGACAGTTTGCGACGTCCTACGACAGACGATGCAGGCGAATAGCGAAAGTCTTTTGTGGCCACTGCGTCGCATGTCTCCGATTCTCCGGTCGAGTACGAAGCAGTCATTGCTTGTCGGCTTCGCGCTCGATCCGCACCGCGTCGTTACGCCGAAGGTACGGCTGCAATCCGATCGCTCGCTTCCCTCCGGCCTCTTATCGTTTTGACGGCCTGTACGGCACTTCTCCCTTGCGCCGCATCTCCTCTAGCAGTGCTCGTTGGGCGGCGGCATGTGCCCGAGCTTCCGCGGCAATCGCCTGGAATCGCGGATCGGAGCGCATCGCATCCCACAGCGGATCGCGCTCGATCGTGTACCACCAGTCTGTGCGTTCGCCCGATCGAAGCGCCTCGGCAAGTTCCGCCACTGCGGCATCGCGGTTTCCTTGCAGCGCGAGCATGTCTGCACGCAGACGCCGCAGCGGCCACCACACCATAGAGTCCCGCGTCGGGTCGCGCTTGCGATTCACCCAGGCGAGCGCCTCGTCGAGCACTTTCTCGGACTCGGCGCGCTGACCGTTTGCCCGCAACAGATGAGCGAACGGAACCGCGACAAAGATGTTCACCAGGTTCAGCTCGTAGGGCGCCGCGACACCAAGGCCGCCGCTTTCGATGAAGCGAATTGCACGAGGGAAGTCGCCCGTTTTCAGCGCCAGGTCGCGCACGGCTTCCGCAGCGAGCCAGTCGTTGTAGGCGCTGCGTAAACGCTCCGGAACGTCGTACACAGCTTCACCGGCGGCGCGCCAATCGTCGAGGTAGAGGAACACCTGAAAGGGCGCAAGGCCCGCAGCGTCGGACCCGGCGATCACATCGCGCGCCGCGGCCAGATCACCGAGCTCGATATACCTGCTGTATGCGCTCTGTCGCTGTCGCGACCACTGATTCGCGGGGTCGGCCGCAATGGCGCGCTCGGCGAGCATCACCCCTTCGGCAAATTTGCCCTGAAACGAGCGCATCAGCGAGAGTTGCTTCAGCACCAAAGAGAACTGCGGATCTATCTTCAGTGCTGCGAGCAGCATCTGTTCCGCTTCTGCTGGTGTAGCCGCGAGATTTGACCTGATGTAGTAGGCGCGCACCGAGAGCGGGTCGATGAGCAGCGCACGGTCGAGCATGGCTCGACCCTCGTCGACGCGACCGTCGCGGCCGGTCAAGAACTCACCAAACCTCGTGAGGCCGGGACCATTGCTGGGATCGAGCTCCAGTCCCTTGCGGAAATCGGCCTCAGCCTGCTCTTCCTGGGTGTCCACCCAAGACGCGCGCACCAGGTATGCCTCACCGAGAGAAGGGTCGAGCGCGAGCGCTTTGTCGATCAAGGCGGCGGCTTTCTCGGCGAGCGGCCCCTCGTTCATCCTGCTGATGTCGCCATCGCCCCTGCGCCAAGCCGCCGAAACCTGTGCGTCCGCGAGTCCGACATAGGCCGCCGCAAAGTTCGGATCGAGTGCAATAGCGCGCTCGAACTGCTCGATCGCGCCTTCGAATCCGTCCACCGTGTACTTCGCGAGCAGGACGCGGCCCTGCAGATAGGCGAGATATGCGTTGAGGTTCGCGCTGCGCGCACCCGGCTTTTCGGCTGCCGTGTCCGACAGGCTCGCCTCGAGCGCCGCCGCGACCTTCTCCGCGATCTCGTCCTGGATGCTGAAGACATCGGCAAGCGCGCGGTCGAAATGCAGCGCCTGCAGCTGTGCCCCGGACTGCGCATCGATGAGGCGCGCCGTCACGCGCAGCTTCTCGCCTTCGCGCTGCACGCTGCCCTCGACGAGGTAGCGAGCGTTCAGCACTTTGCCAGTCTCGCGAGCGTCCACACTCCCCTCAGCCGCCTTGAACGATGAGGCGCGGGCGATCACGACGAGTCCGCTCACGCTCGCAAGACGATTGAGCACCATCTCGGCCATGCCGAGTGCAAGGTATTTGTTTGCCGGATCGGACGAGAGATTCTCGAACGGCAACACGGCCACGGTGCGCGGCGGCAGGCCGACGACGCTGACTGAGTCAGTCTTTGGCGCCGCGGGTGGTGGGCGCAGAGCGAAGACGGCGTACGTCGCAATCCCCATCAAGGCCAGCGCTGCAACGACGCCCAAGATGACTCTCGTGCGAGCGCGCGCACGAGGCTGCGAAGTCATCTCGACCTCGAGGGGTCGCAGCGGCGGCGATTCGGTCGAGCTCTGCGCGGGGCCTGGCTGCGGCGGTGTGTATGACGAGTTCTCCGCGATCGACCGCACCTCTGGAATGAGACGATATCCACGTCCGCGCAGCCCGGCGATATACCGCGGCGCGCGCGGATCATCGCCGAGCGCATCGCGCAGCAGTTTCACGCGTTGACTGACGGTCTCGGGGTTGACGACGAGTCCCGACCACACCTGCGCCATCAGATCATCGTTCGAAACGACGGCTGGCGCGGCTCGGATCAACACGAGCAACAGATCGAAAGAAAGCTTGGGGAGAGCAATCTCGGCGGCGGCACGCGTGACGCGCTGGCGCGCAACGTCGATCACGAGGTCGGATAGTTCATAGACCTCCAACTCACGTGTTGCGCTGCGCCGGACATTCGATGTCATGACGCGGGGAAGCATAACCTTGCCGCCGGATGACTGAGCCCCAGTTTGATCTGGTTGAGCCCCGGGAGCGTCGCGGCGTGTCCCTCTGCGTTTTGCGCTGGCGATTCACAGAACAGATCGCGCTGCCCGGGCACAGCGTCGGCGCGGGCATCGTCTATTCGCCCGCGTGGGCGCCAGGTCTGTCTGTCAGCGTTTCACCTTGCCGGTCAGCTCTATTTCGACGGTCCTGCCGCGCTCTCTGCCGCGCTGGCGTGCGTGGGGCACGTTGACTGGAGTCGCGGCGCGTGGGCGCGAGTTACGCCGCTCAGTACGTCGGCGGCTTCAGCGAACAAGTAAATCGACTTCCCGGAATTGGGCATTGTCTTCGATCCCTACACGAGGAAGGGTGGAGTCGGCAGTGTTCCACGATATCGAAGCCGGCTACGAATTCGGCGTAGGGCTTTCGCTGCGCGCGGCGATCACCAACGTCACCGACGAGGATCCGCCATTTGTCGAGAACGAATCGAACGCCAACACCGACGCAACCGCATACCCGCTGCTGGGGCGCACCTACTTCGTCGAGCTGCGCTATGCATTTCGGTAGCTCGCTGGGCGGCTGCCGTCACGAAGCGCGATTGAGACTTGAACCGCGAGAGTTTCGGCTCAATCGCTTACCTGAATAACTGCGCCGACGGGCACAACAGCCGCAACACAGCATTGGGTTCGCGCTTCGCCCCATGTTTTGGGCAGCAGCATTCCTTCGCGAAATCTTGGGCTGACCTTGGGCCAGCCTTCATGCACGGCGGGCCGCCTCTCTGCACGCTCATCCCACCGCCGCAACGCATCTGCGCAACTGGCGAAAGCTGAAACCCCATTTCGGACGAGCGAGGAGACGGTCATGAGCACCAGATTCCGCAGCGTATTAACACTGGTCGTGGCGACGCTAATAGTTGGAACATCCACGGCATGGGCGGGGCCGCTCGCTAAGGGCGCAAACACCCACGTCGTTGACGACGGGACCGTGAGTTGGACGCTGCCCGCCGGTCAATGCCCTGCCGCTCCGGGTGGACTGACCGGCAGCGGCGAGCGGCACCGGGTCACCATTACGAAAGTTAATGCCGACGGGAGCACCACGATCATCATCAACGATGTGGTCAGGGGCACCGCTTGGGACGCAACGGGCACCTACAAATTTGTCTATGAGAACCACAGCATCGATCAGGTACCTGCCGGCGGAGGCGTCCACCAAATCAGCATGGAGGATAACTTTATCCTCAACGGCAATGGCAGCGTTGGCCATTTGGCGGTGGGCTTCAATTGGGCTTGGACGTACACGGATCCCAATGGCCCGATTGATGTCCTTCCGCTGGCAAATCTCGTGGAGCGGAGCACCCGGGGTGAACCATTGCTCTGCGATCCCATCTAGAGTCTAGCGACTAGAGTCTAGAGACACGCCGATCTGCCTGCCAGGCGACCGTTGCGAGAGCGATCGTTGTGAGAGCGATTCCATCGCAGTCGTCTGGCAGGTTCTAAGAATCGGCTTCGCTTGCCTGCTCGAAGACAGGAGGCCTATTCATGTCTAGCCGATGCCTGGTCGCGAAGGTCCGGTTGCTCGTCTTAGCTGTCGGCACCCTGCTTCTGCTGACGTCCACCGCCTCGGCCCAACATCGCGACACCTTCCCGGGTAACGACTCATTGGATCAACAGTTGGAGGCCGTGCTCTTCGGGGCAGGCTTCACCGGCCGGATCGAGTCCACACTCGAAGCCAGGCTTGGCCGTCGCCTCGACCAGAAGCTGGCCGATGTGGGGCGCTTGTTGTGGTTTGACACAATCACCGGACTGAACAATGACAATACCTGCGCGGGCTGCCATTCGCCGACGCATGGATTCGGCGACACGCAGTCCATCGCCATCGGCATCCAGAACAATGGCATTGTTGGACCCAATCGAACTGGCCCGCGCAACATGCGTCGCGCGCCGATGGTCATCAACAACGCCTTCTTTCCCAGGCTGATGTTGAACTCGCGCTTCGTCGCATTGTCGGGCAATCCATTCGATAACAGCGCGGGCTTTTCGTTTCCATCGCCGGAGGCGATGTCATTGTCCTCGCAACCGCACCTGCTCACTGCGCAAGCGTTCATCCCACCGACTGAGCGCACCGAGGTAGCGGGATTCGACTTTGTGGGCGACAACGATGCCATCCGGGCGGAGGTGATCGAGCGATTGAACGGCATCCAGCAGTACCGCAAGCTCTTCGGCAAGACTTTCCCCGAAGTGCAGGACGGCGGCTCAATCACCTACGACATGTTCGCGCGGGCGATTGCGGAGTTTGAGTTCTCCCTAACGTTTGCCGATGCGCCGATCGACCATTTCGCGCGTGGTCAGCGCAATGCCTTGACCGACGATGAGAAGCGAGGCGCCATGTTGTTTTTCGGCACGGCGCGCTGTTCCGCCTGCCATGCGGTTGCGGGCCAGTCGAACGAGATGTTCAGCGACTTCCAGGATCACGTCATCGGCGTCCCGCAGATCGCGCCGCAGGTGACAAACAACGCTTTCGATGGGCCTGGCGCCAACGAAGACTTTGGCAAGGAACAGGTCACGGGTGACCCAGCGGATCGCTACAAGTTTCGCACCTCGCCGCTGCGCAACGTCGCCATACAGCCAGCATTCATGCACAACGGCGCGTTCACGAACCTGGAGGATGCGATGCGCCATCATCTGAACGTGTTTTCGTCCGCGCAGAGCTACACCCCAGCCAGCCAGAATCTCGCAGCCGATCTGAGCGGCCCGACCGGCTCAATTGAACCTGTGTTAGCGTGCATTGATCCGCTGCTGACGACGCCGATCACCCTAACCGATGCTGAGTTCAATCAGCTCGTCGCCTTCGTACGCAACGGCTTGCTCGACAGGCGGGCAAGGCCGGAGAATCTCGCCCGACTCGTGCCGCGATCACTACCAAGTGGCAGACCGGTGTTGATATTCGAGTTTTCGCAGCCTTAAGAACAGCAGTGCTGGACACGATTTGACAGGATTCTGTTGGCGAATTCAGACACGTGTCAATCTTGCCCTATGCGCCATGAAGATTGGTGTCGGACGCAACTGGGCGCGTGGGCGATGCTCGTATTCTTTGTGCTTGGTTTCTTAATGCTTCCGCTTGCCGTGATAATCGCACCACAGGTCATGCTGTTAATGCCAACGCTGCTTGTTGTTTTTGGTTTCATCCAGTGTGTCGTTCAGCTCGCTGCCTTAGTCCTGGTTTTCATGCCTACATCGAGGATTTGGTTTAGACCGGCCGCGCAGCTCATCGCGTAATGAAGAGCACTAGCAAACCCTTGCACGTGACGTGCAAACGCATGCGCGTGATGGGCAGCGTTGAAAGTTTGCTGAGCGCCTGGTTCCAGGTACGCAGGACGCAGGGCTCTCCGTTCATGTCCATGTCGACGTCGGCGATCTCATTCGAGGCGTTCGACGTTGCGCGTTCGTGCGCACGCTTACGCGGAGTCGTTGCGCCGCAGACTGTTTCGCTGAGCGGAGCGGATTCATAGCGTACCGCGCAATGGCGCCCCGATGCGGGCCGCGCCAGAATCCGCGCGACTCCGGGACGCCAGTCGATTTCCGTGAGGTGCGTTCATGCAAGGCTCGACGGAACTGATGCCAGTTCCCGATCTTGTCGTGCGTCTGCGGATCCCGCCGAGGCTGGATGCCGATGTCATCATCGTCGGAGCGGGGCCTGCAGGCACGGCGGCCGCCGTGCATCTGATTCGCGCGGGCTGGCGCGTGCTGCTCGTCGATCGCCATGCCTTTCCCCGTGACAAAGTCTGCGGCGACTTCGTCGGGCCGGTTGCACTGGTCGAGCTGCGGCGATTGGGACTCAACGATCGTCCCGACTATCGCTCGAGTCATTGCATCTGGAGCGCTGCGCTGCATGTGGACGGCAGGGAGTTCATCGCGCGGCCACTTCCGGCGCATGAGGGCCTGCCGAGCTATGGTCGATGCATTCCGCGCCTGATGCTCGACGATTGGCTCATGGATGCCGCGCGGCAGGCAGGGGCAGCCATTCTCGAAAACGTCACGGCGATCAGCTACGAAGCAGGACACGACAGTGCGAGCGTGCAGGTGAAATCGAAGGACGGGAATCGGACGCTGCGGGCGCGACTCGTCATCGGCGCCGACGGCAGCAGCTCTACGATCTCGCGCCAGCCTCGCGGTGGCCCTCCACCCGACGGCTCGCGCATCATTGCGGCTCGGGCGTATACGAAGGGCCAGCCGACCGCGCCGATCTGTACTTCGCCGGCGAGAGCTTTCCCGGGTATTACCGGCTCTTCCCACGAGTGAGCCTAGTCGCGGTGAATTCGTCTGTCGCAGAACGTCGCAGACGGTGGCGCAATGTCGCAATGTCTAGCGGCAGCGCAAGGATCGGCGACTTAAGTTTGCGAGCCCTCTGAATGAGTTGCCGCTTGCAGCGGCGCCTTGAAAGAGTCAGGTAAGCAGGCGTCAGCATCCGATATATATGTGTAGCTCTCACCTGGAGCTGGTATCGCTGGCAGCCAATAAATCCCGCAGAATTCACACAAATGTCTTAGTGGCTTGTCGGGACGATTGCTATAGATATGAATGGCTTAGATCGAAGAGTTAGCGTGGCCCCCATGATGGACTGGAGCGACTGAGTGAGAAGCGCCTTCGGGGTCAGGTAGTTACGCAGTGCCAAAACTGCTTGTCCCCATTCTGTCTCCTCGTTTCACGATATT
>Ga0068862_100000640_pt1 | contig 36163 bp, 33 predicted proteins | sample KBSSwiS52_FD_66598 | JGI IMG/M metagenome (GOLD analysis project Ga0068862, IMG submission 66598) | Switchgrass rhizosphere microbial communities from Kellogg Biological Station, Michigan, USA - KBS Switchgrass S5-2 | ecosystem: Host-associated > Plants > Roots > Rhizosphere > Soil ... | reverse complement strand
TCGAGCCCGGCCATGGCCGCGTGGATCTCGTCGACGAAGCCGGCACGAAACGCATCGATTCCGCCGATGGGCTGACTTCCGGCGGCCTGTCCGCCGAGCAGAACGAGGCGCGCTGTCGCTCGTGTGGCGTCCGGCAGATGGCTGCCGATCGCGGCGAGCGTGGCCACGCCCTTCTCGGCCGTCATGGCGCCCACTATCCCGCACACAACCGAGTCCGCTGGCCAGCGACACTCGGCCCGCCAGTCGCGTGGCTGGACGACGTGCGGGCGGGGCACACCCGAGTACACGAGATCGATCCGGGACGCGTCGACGCCACCGGACACGAGCGCGTCTCTCACGGCACTCGAGATCGCAATGAAGCGTGCGACCCGCCGACCGTACTTCAGCCGGCCTCGCGGCACGAACGGGACGCGTCGCGTCACGATGAGCGGCAGCGCTCGCCGACCGATCAGAGCGGCGAGTGCGATGGCGTGGGCGCGCGCGTCGTGCGCGTGCAGGGCGTCCGCGTTCCACGTGCGCAGGACGGCGCGCACGCGACGTGCGGCTGCCAGATCCCAGTCGCCGCGCATGCGCACGGCGGCGGCGGCGATTCCCGCCGAGCGCAGGCGTCGGATGAGTGGCGCATCGGGGGCCGCAATCACGAGCGGCTCGTGACCCTGCTCACGCTGCCCGCGCGCGAGCAGGTATACTTGCCGTTGACCGCCGCGCCATTCTCGGCCGGAATCCAGGTGGAGGATGCGAAGGGGGCGCGCGGTCATCCCCGAACAATGGGCGCCACCGCCGCCCACCGCAACGGAACAGCGATTGCTCTCCAATTAGGTGAGCCTAACGTGAGACAATTTGTCGCAGCGTTGCTAGCACTCGCGGCTCCTGAGTGCCGCGCGGTTGTCACGACGATTCCCGTACCACGCGCACGATTCCTTCGTCAGAGGGTAAGGGAGTAGAGCGGTGGCCCGCTGACGCGGCGCACCGCAAACCGATCCCATGGCGGAGGGACCATGATTCTCGCGAACGTGCGGCAGCACCTAACGCGCGATGACGCGCAGCTCGCACTCCGATTGATCGCACGCAGCTCGAGCGGCGGCGTGGAGGAGACCGAGACCACGCTGCGTGAGCACGGCATCGACGCACTGCTCGACGATCCCCGCCTGCTCGCAGGTCTGATGGCGGCGCGTCAGGGCGCGCACGCGTCACTCCCGCTCTTCGCGTACGTGGTCGTGCGCCACGCGTTGCGCGAAGTCGGCGAAGGGGACCGAGTGCTCGCCGACTACGTTGCATCCATCCTGCTGCACTTCGGCCTCGGCGGTCGGGCCACGCGGATCTCCAACGCCGACGACGAGACCTACAGCACGCTCGCGGAGTTGAGCGGCGCTGCCGAGAGCGGTGATGCTGCGCGCAGTCTCCTGGTACGTGCCCACCTCGGGAACTACGCGCTGTGGATCAGCGGCGTGTTTCCCGACTACATCGAAATGCGACGATGGCGCCGAGGTGGTCCCGATCTCGAGTACTACGAGGAGATGGGGCGTCGTGGCTTCACGCTGGCCGCGGACCATCGGCTGGCTGCCGAACACGGTCTCACCGCGCTGTTCGCCACAGCCGCGGAGCGTTTCCCGGTTCTACGTCAGGCCCTCAACAATATCAGTGACGCGCTTCTGTTTCCTGACCATCACTCGCCGGAGAAGCTGATGCGGCAGGTACGGATGGAAGGGAAGTGGATGCTGAGCTGAGTCGGGCACGACACGCGTTCGCGAACGCGGCAAACAAGCGACGATCCCACGGCTCCGCCGTGGTGGTCAACTCCTCCGGGTGCCACTGCACGCCGATCATCCACCATCGTGGATCGTCGCTCTCGACGCCCTCGATCACGCCGTCGTCCGCGTGCGCGCTGATACGCAGTGATGCGCCGAGTCGATCGATCGCCTGGTGGTGAATGGAGTTCACGGCGAGCGCGTGCGCGCCGACAACGGTAGCGAGCCGCGACCCAGGATCAACGCTCACGCCGTGCACACGGGAGCCACGTTCCTCGTCCAGTTCGTGCGCTGCGACCGCTTCGCGCTGGGACGGGAGGTCCTGCACGAGCGTTCCGCCGAGTCCGACGTTCACCACCTGGACTCCGCGACAGATCGCGAGCGTCGGAAGCTCGCGCAGTCGGGCCGCCGCGAGCAGCGCGAGCTCGGTGAGGTCTCGCGCACAGTTCACGGGTCCGAGCTCCGGGTGCGCTGCCTCGCCGTAGTGCGCGGGGTCGACATCTTCGCCGCCCGTCAGGACGAGGCCCGACACCGCATCGAGCACGTGGACCGCGGCACCCGGCTCGGCCAACGGGGGTACCACGATGGGGACCAGTCCGGCCGACTCGAGCGCACGAACGTACGCTGCGTTGAGCCTGACTCGCTCGACGCCATCGACAATCCGAACGGTAGCAGTGACGGCCACGAGCGGCGCGGCGACGTGCGGGTCTCGAGCTAGACTCTCGTGCATTCGACGGCCAAGGGGCGACGTGTCTCGTGAACGTGAGTCGTCGACGGCAAACGGGTTGCTAGCGCGCGGACTCACGCGGTTGCGGCGGCCGCGTTCCAATCTATATCCTAATCCGCGGGACGGTCTCGACCGCCGATTCGCGGAGCTCTCGCGGCCGGAATCCCAGCCCGTCTCTCCCTTTCTCCGAACGAACGACACATCGAATGTTCGACGACGTCCGCCAAGCTTTTCGAGACCTGTTGCGCAGCACTCCGCCCAGCGGTGATGCGCGACGCTCCATCGTCGCGCAGATGCGTGAGACGCTCGTGCAGGCGCGGATGGGGCTCGACGATCTGCGAAAGGGTGTCGAGGAGACCCAGGGGCGGCTCAAGCGCGAGCGGCTGGAGCTCGAGACGGTGCGACGCCGAAAGCAGCTCGCCGTCGGCATCAACGACGGGGAGACCGTCGCGGTCGCGGAGCGCTACGAGAAGCAGCACACCGAGCGAATCGCGTTGCTCGAGCGAAAGCTGGAGACCCAGGAAGCTGAGCGTGCGATGGTGGAGCGCGAGGTTGGCGAGATGAACGCCGAGTTCAAGCTCGCCGCGAAGGGAGGAACCCCGGGCGTGTCAGCCGGTTCCCCCGCGAGTGGTGCAACCGACGGCGCAGACGCAGCGACGGCGGCGGTTGACGAAGCGCTGGACGACAACGCCGGCCTACGGGATGAGCTCGACGGGCTCGCACGTGCACGGCGCCGAGCCGACGCGGAGAGCACCGCCGACGAGAAGCTTGCGGCGCTGAAGCGCCGCATGGGGAAGTAGCGAGTCGTGCGTCGCGCGGCGCGCCTGGCTTCGATCGGCGCGCTCATTGTCGCCGGACGGGTCAGCGCACAGGAGGGGGTGGGTGGACGCGGCGCGTGCGAAGGGCGCATCGTCTCCGACATCGTGATCCGCGCGCAGGGACCGTCGTTCGGCGGCGTGTTCGCGCGTTCCGGGTTCATGTCGGCGCTCGTGAGCGGCGTCCACGTCACGACGTCGCCGGAGGTCGTGCGCCGGTTTCTGCTGCTCGAAAAGAACAAGCCCTGCACGTCGACGTTGCGCAGCGACTCGGAGCGCATTCTTCGGGGTCAGCCGTTTCTCGCGGGCGCAAGCGTGACCACGCTGGACGACGGGAACGGCGGCGTGCGCGTCGAGGTCGTGACGATCGACGAAATCTCGCTCGTTGCCTCCGCAGCGGTGACGCAGAGGTCGCCATACCTGAAGGCCCTGGGATTGGGCAGCTCGAACGTCCAAGGAATGGGCATCTTCGCCGCCGCGGAGTGGCGTGACGGAGGATTCTACCGCGACGCGTGGCGCGCGACGGCGGTCGATTATCAGCTGTTCGGGCGTCCGATCCAGCTCGGGTTCGATGGCGAGCGTCATCGGCTCGGTGGCGGCTGGTCGACGGAGCTCCGCCATCCATTTCTCACCGATGTCCAGCGCATCGCGTGGCGCGCGGCAGTCGGCGCGAGGCGCGATTACTACCCGTTCTCGTGGACCAATGGCGTTAGTCCGACGGTGCCGCTCACGCGGAACTTCGGCGACATCGGCGTGGTGCTTCGTGTAGGCGAGCCGGGACGATTGAGCCTGTTCGGTGCGTCGCTGTCCCGCGAGGAGTCGATTCCGTCGGCGGACATCATGGTGGTGACGGACAGCGGCCTGGTGCCGAAGCCGGGAACGGTGCTTACGGAGCGCTACACGGAGCGTCGCGCAGCGCGGCTGAACTTTCTTTGGGGCGTCCGCAACGTCGGTTTCAGGCGGGTCGAAGGCTTTGACGCGCTCACGGGCCAACAGGACGTGCGGACCGGGTTCCAGCTCGGCGGGTTGTTCGGACGCAGTCTGTCGGCGCTTGGCACGCACGACGATGACATCCTGGTGTCGACCGACATCTACGCCGGCGTGGGCACGTCACGCTCGTTCGCCGCCGTCCAGTTGTTAGGCGAGGGTCGCCAGAGCTACGATTACAACCGCTGGGACGACATTCTGACGAGCGGGCGCGCGGCGTGGTACTTCAAGCCGCATCCGCGGCACACGGCTATCGTGAGTGGGGAATGGAGTGGTGGCTGGCGGCAGCGGGCCCCGTTTCAGCTCAACCTTGGCGAACCACGCGGTGGGTTGCGCGGGTACTCGCAGGCGGTGGAGCCCGGTGGGCAGCGCGCGATCACGCGGCTCGAGGAGCGATGGGTCCTGGGCAACGTTCGAGGTAACGTGGATGCGGGCGTGGCCTTTCTCGCCGAAGCCGGCCGCGTGTGGGCGGGGGATGTGCCGTTCGGCGTCACATCGCCAGTGAGGTACGCGGTGGGTACGAGCGTGCTCGTAGCGCTTCCCCCCGGATCCAAGCGGCTCTGGCGTGTCGATCTCGTGATGCCGCTCGATCGCGCGAGCGGCGCGCGACTGGAGCTCCAACTTCGCACGGAGGATCGCACGCGCATGTTCTGGCGCGAGCCCCGCGACGTGCAACGGAGTCGCGCGCTCTCACTGCCGCAGCGGATCTTCCAGTGGCCGTAGCCGCGGCGCGTAGCGTCGCGGCAGCCATCAGCGATCAGCCATCAGCTCAGACGACGGCGTTCGTGGCCTCCCGGGGGTTTGAGCTGATGGCTGATGGCTCAAGCCGCTGCTGTCTGCTTCGCCATCATGGTCCGGATGGGAACGATTAGGATCGCGAGCACGACACCCGCGACGATAAGCGAGCCTGCCGTCATCGCGAATAACTTCGGCGTTTCCGGAAGGTTCTCCGGGTTCACGTTGCCGCCGACGAGGCCGGCAATGAGATTGCCTAACGACGTCGCAAGGAACCACACGCCCATCATCTGGCCCACGTAACGGCGAGGCGAGAGCTTGGTCATCGACGAAAGACCAACTGGGCTGATCGAAAGTTCGCCAGCAGTCTGGAGCAGGTAACTACCGACGAGCCACCACGGCGAAACCTTTACGGTCCCGTTGCTCGCGACGATGATGTTCGCCGCCACGAGCATCAGCAGGAACGCGAGCGCCGTGACCAAAAGGCCAATGGCGAACTTCGTCGGGCTCGAGAGATCCAAGCCGCCTTTCGCGAGCGAGCTCCAGATCCACGCGAACACCGGCGCAAAAATGATGATGAAGAGCGCGTTGATCGACTGGAACAAACCCGGCGGAATCGTCCAGCCGCCTAGCTGCCGGTCGGTGAAATCGCGCGCGAACAGGTTGAGGGATGTCGGCGCCTGCTCGAACGCGGACCAGAAGATGGCCGAAAAAACGAACAAGACGAGAATGACGACCATTCGCTTTCGCTCGTCCGCCGTTAGTCCTCCGGCCAGAAAGATGTAGCCGAAGTAAGCAACACTAAGGCCGACCAACACGAAGGTCATACTCCGCCCGATCTGCTGCGGGTCGAGCGTGATCACGCCTGACGCCGCGAGAATGACGATCAACGTCAACAGGCCGAGTCCAGCAGCAATACCCATCTTGGCCCGGGTGATTTGACGCGCCTGCACCGTGGGATCGGCGTGCTTCGCCGTCTCGAGGCCCAGCGTGCCTAACGTCTTCTTCGCATACGTCCCAAAGACGATGAGGCCGAGGAGCATGCCGACGCCCGCTGCCCCGAAGCCCCAGTGCCAGCCGACCCACGCGGCGAGAAGGGGCGTCACGAGTTGACCGAGGAACGATCCGGTGTTTATGCCCATGTAGAAGATCGAGAAGCCGGCGTCGCGTCGCGCACCGCCTTCCGGATACAAATCACCGACAATCGCGGAGATATTCGGTTTGAGGAGACCCGTGCCGAGTACGATGAGCACGAGCCCGACGAAGAACATCGGTCTACCGACGAACCCGGAGAGCCCGATCGCCAAGTGGCCGCAGCAGATCAACACCGCACCGAGGAAAATCGCTCTGCGAAGTCCGAGGAGCCGGTCCGCGATCCAGCCTCCGGGCAAGGACGCGAGGTACACCGACGACGCGTAAATACCGACGATAGCGGACGCTTGAAGACGCTCGAATCCAAAGCCTCCGTCCGCGAGCGCCGCGGTCATGAAGAGGATCAGGAGCGGTCGAATACCATAGTACGAAAACCGCTCCCACATCTCGGTGAGGAAGAGAGTGGGAAGCCCACGTGGCTGCCCGAAAGGCCCACTTCGATCCGGCGCGAGAGACGGAGGCGCGTCGACAGTTACCGACGCTTCCTGTACTCGCTTCGGCGGAACAGTTGATGTCACGAGGGGCCTCGCTGAGTGTGAGGTACGAGTGGGCGCGCGAATGCGGGTGCTCGCTTCAGGACGTGAGCCCGTGCGTGATGGCGGCCAATGGCAGATGTCGTTCCGGGGCGTGCGTTGCGCCAGCCTGCTGCTGCGCGTGCCACGGGACAGTGGTTGGCGGTTGCTTGATACACGCTGCCCAATGGGCTGGTGCCTTCTCCTCGAGCGGCGGCACGATGGCGGTGCAGGCAGTGTCCTTGCCTGGGTGGGGACATCGGGGATGGAACACGCATCCCGAAGGCGGATTCGCTGGAGACGGTACGTCGCCGGTGAGCACGATGCGCTCGCGCGACGCCGTGGGATCCGGCACCGGCACGGCCGACAGGAGCGCTTGCGTGTACGGCATGATCGGCTCGCGATACAGGTCCGCCGAAGACGCGAGCTCGACGATCTTGCCGAGGTACATCACCGCGACGCGCGTGGCGATGTGCTCCACGACGGACAGGTCGTGGGCGATGAACAGGTAGGTGAGGTTGCGGTCGCGCTGCAGGTCCTGCAGCAGGTTGATCACCTGCGCCTGCACCGAGACGTCGAGCGCCGAGACGGGCTCGTCGCAGACGATGAGCTCGGGTTCGACGGCGAGGGCCCGCGCGATCCCGATGCGCTGCCGCTGCCCGCCCGAAAACTCGTGGGGATAGCGCGACGCGTATTCCGGTCGCAACCCGACCTCATCGAGCAGCTGCCTAACGCGCCTGTCCGCGTCGGCGCCCGCCGCCAGGCGGTGGATCGTCAGGCCCTCCCGGACGATCGCGCCGACCGTCATCCGCGGATTCAACGACGAAAACGGATCCTGGAAGATGATCTGGACGCGGCGGCGCAGCCGGCGCAGCGACGACGCATCGAGAGCGCGGACGTCGATCCCGTCGAAGTGGATCTGTCCGGACGTGGGCTCGATGAGCCGGAGGATGCACCGCCCGAGCGTCGTCTTGCCGCACCCCGACTCGCCGACGATGCCTAGCGTCTCCCCGCGCCCGACCTCGAGCGAGACGCCATCGACGGCGCGGACGCTGCCGCCGTCACGGCCGAAGAGACCGCGCTTGATGGGAAAATGTTTCGTGAGCTGGGATACGGAGAGAAGCGGGGGGGCGGACGCGCTCGTGCGCGACGGGTCGCGAACCGCGGCCACGTCCGTCATGCCGGGCCTCCCCCGACCGACACTGCGGTGGCCGTCGCGGTCGCCGCCGTGCGCTTTGGCGTGCGGCGCTCGGGCTCGTCCGCGAGGTGGCACCGCGAGACGTGTCCCGCACCTATGTGATAGAGCGGAGGATGTTCGCGCTCACAGCGCTCCCACGCGTACGCGCATCGGTCGCGAAAACGGCAGCCGGTCGGCCAGGCCGTTGGTGGTGGGACGTTGCCGGGAATCACGGCGAGACGCTCCTGGCGACGCCCCACCCGCGGCATGGCGTGCAGCAGGCCCTCCGTGTACGGATGGTGCGGCTCGGCGAACAGCGTCTCGACGCGGGCTTCCTCGACGACTTCCCCGCCGTACATCACCACCACCCGCGACGCGACCTCGGCGATGACGCCGAGGTCGTGCGTGATCATCGCGATGGATGTGCCGAGCCGTTGCTGCAGATCCGCGAGCAGCTCGAGAATCTGTGCCTGGATCGTCACGTCGAGCGCCGTCGTGGGCTCGTCGGCGATGATGAGCGCGGGGTTCATCACGAGTGCCATCGCGATGAGGACGCGCTGCCGCATGCCGCCCGAGAGCTGGTGCGGATACTGGCTCGCCCGCTCGGCTGGTGCCGGGATGCCGACGAGCGTGAGCATCTCGACGGCCCGGCTCCAGGCGTCGCGGCGCGACGCACTCGCGTGCACGCGAGCGACCTCCGCGATCTGATCTCCCACCGTGAAGACCGGATTGAGCGCGGTCATTGGCTCCTGGAAGATCATCGCGATCCGGTTGCCGCGGACGCGCCGGATGCCGGCGTCATCGAGCGTCAGAAGGTCCTGGCCTTCGAACAGGATGCGACTTCCAGGCTCGATGCGTCCGGGCCGCTGGATGAGGCGCAGGATGGAAAGCGCCGTGACGGATTTGCCGCATCCGGATTCGCCGACGATGCCCAGTGTCTCACCGGCAGCGATGTCGAAGGAGACGCCGTCCACCGCGCGGGCGACGCCAGCGCCGGTGTAGAAGTACGTACGGAGGTCGGACACGGTGAGGAGAGGAAGCTGCGTCATCGCGCCGGAAGCTGGCGCGGGCTCAACGCCTGGCGCAAGCCGTCCGCCACGAGATTCGCAGCGAGCACCGTCGCGACCAGGGCGACACCGGTGAACAATGGAACCCACCAATGTGCCGTGTAGGCGTCCATCCCGTCGCGGAACAGACCGCCCCAACTCGGAGTGTCCTGCGGAACCCCCATCCCGAGAAACGTCAGACCCGACTCGATGACCACGACGTTGCCGATCGCAAGCGTGGCCGCGACGAGAACCGGTGAAGCCACCTGCGGTAGTATGTGAAGAGTGAGGATCCTGATGTGTCCCGCTCCGAGCGCCCGCGCGGCGGTGACGAATTCGTCCTCGCTCGCACCGATGACGAGTGAGCGAACGAGCCGACTCACGCCGAACCAGCCGGTGACGCCAAGAAGCACGACCAGCCCGACAACATCCACCTTGCCCCACAGTGTCGCGACCGCAATGAGAAGGAGCACGCGCGGGATCGCGAGCAGCGCATCGACGAAGCGCATCATGGCGCTGTCGATCCAGCCGCCGATGTAGCCGGCAATGGCGCCATAGGCTGTTCCAACTGTCGCCGCAGCGATGACGGAGAGGAACGCCACCGCAAGTGACACCCGCGCTCCATGGATGACCCGCGACAGCACGTCGCGACTGAACTGATCCGTGCCGAAGGGGAAGTCGAGAGACGGGGCGACGTTCTTGAGCCGGATGGGGTCGAGAAGCGCTCGCGGGTTGTACGGCGCGATGTGGTCAGCGAGAATCGCCATGACTGCGAGCAGCAGCAGAATGATCACGCCGCCAACGGCCGAGCGGTCACGTGCGAAGGCTCGCCACGCGACGCGCGCGGGCGGGATGGTGCCTCCGTCAGCAACTTGCGCGGGAACGCTCGCATCGTGGAGCGCGGCCGCGTCAAACCGCGACGGCCTCACCGCGAGCGAACTCGTGGATCCACGATCGCGTGCAACACGTCGGTCGCGATTCCGCCGATAGTAACGAGCGCGGTCCCGACAAGCGTTGCGCCCAGGACTATCGGGTAGTCACGGGCATCGTACGCATCCGCGGCCAGTCGCCCCATTCCAGGCCATGCGAAAACGCGTTCCACGAAGACGGCACCGCCGAGCAGCGCGGGAAGCGAGAGGCCCACGAGGACGATAGTGGGTACAAGCGCGTTGCGAAGCGCGTGCCGCCATACGAGCTGTCGCTCGCCGACGCCCTTCGCTCTCGCGGTTCGGACGTAGTCCTGCGGCAGGACGTCGAGCAATGCCGCGCGCTGGTAGCGCGCGATCGATGCGGCGCTCAGCAGGGCGAGCGTGAGCGCCGGGAGTGCGAGGTGGCGCAGTCGGTCGACAATGCGTTCTCCCGGCGACATCAGATCGTGCATGTAGTCGGTCGCACCGCCAGTCGGAAACAACCGAAATTTCCCGGCGAGGAGAAGCAGGAGCAGGAGGCCGAGCCAGAATTCGGGAAGGGACGCCACGACCAGCGAGGCCGTGTCCACCGCTCGATCGGCGCGTGACCCGACGCGCATCGCCTGCCACGCACCGAGTGCGACGCCCGCGATGAGACCAAGCGCGAGCGCGGTGCCCATGAGCACGAGTGTGTTCGGGATGGCGGCGGCAAGTGCGTCCTCGGCAGGACCGGCAGCGAGGATCGACGGGCCGAGGTCTCCCGTCACGAGCCGCGTGAGAAACCGCACATACTGTTCTGCGAGTGGGCGATCGAGACCGTACGCGGCGCGTCGAGCGGCAAGGACGCGAGGGTCGGTGGCCAGGCTCTCGAGGCTCGAAGAAAACGGGTCGCCCGGCGCGAGGTGGACGAGGAAGAACGACAGGGTGGTGGCGATGAAGATCACCGCCACCCCATGAAGGAGCCGTCGCAGGATGAAGCGACGCACCGCCTCGCGCCGCGCTCGAGGGCTATCTCGCGGCGAGCTTCAGACCAAGCCTGTCTCGCGGAATGCGCTCGTTCGAAGGGATCGACCAGTCCGCGAGACCGGCCCACCACGCGGTCGGGAGCACGTGCGCCGTGCGGAACCGCTTGTGGATCATTTGCACCGTGCGCACCTCGTAGACCCAGACGGCGGGGACGTCGGCAATGATGGTACTGAACGCCTGCTTCGCGTGTGCCTTCGCGGTCGCGGCGTCGGTGGCGCCGACCGCGCTATCGAGATGGGCGTCGAATATGGGATTCTCGTAGCGCGAGAAATTCTGGCCGTTTGGCTGCCTCGCGCTCGCCACGGTCCAATAGGCCTTGAGGCCGGACACACTCAGGTCGGCCTTCCGACCATCGAAGGCGACGTCGAAATCCCCAGCGCGCATTTTGGCGAAGAACGCATTCGGCTCGATGGCGTCGATGGACACGTCGACGCCGAACGGGCGGAGCGCTTCCTGGATGCGGACCGCGATCCCCATACGGTTGCGAGATATGGAGGGGACGAGGATCGAAAACGCAAGCGGCTTGGCGCCGCGTTCACGCACGTACTTACCGGCTGGGAGCTTCCACCCAAGCGAGTCGAGCAGGCGCGCCGCACCGCTGGAGTCGTACGGGATTCCCGCAATCGTGGAGTCGGCGAGTGCCTGGGCGCGCGTCATGGGGCCGATAGCCACCGCCGCCAGCGAGTCGAACTGTCCCCGCACGAGCAGATCACGGTCGAGGGCCATGGTGAGCGCCCGGCGCAGCGCCAGGTCCGAGAACAGCGGGTGCGGGCGACTTCGCTGGTTGCGCGCGCGGGTGTTGAAGAGGAGGAACGTGTAGTCGAACGCCGGGAGGATTTGTGCCTTGAGCTCGGGACGTGCGGCGAGCGTCCGGAAGTGCTCCGGACTCGAGACTGCGACAACGTCCAACTCGCCGCTCGCGACCCGTGCGGTCACTGCGTTCGCATCGGGAGTGACGGCGAAGATGACGCGGTCGAGCTTCGCCCGGCCACGGTAGTGCGTCGTATCCGCGACGAGCTCGATCGACGCGTTCGGTGTCCACTTCGCAAGGCGAAAGCGTCCGGACCCGATCGGCGCGCGGTTGAACGACGACGTCTGTAAGGTCGCCCTCGGCTCGCTCGCGAGCACGTGCTCCGGAACGATCAGCATGCGAGTGGCCGCGTCGAAGAACTGCTCCGGGTACCGTGACCTGAACCAGAACGCCACCGTCAGCGAGTCGCGAACCGTGAGCGAATCGATTCGCGCGAAGTACTCACGGTCCTTCCAGCCCACCACGGGGTCGACGCAGAGGTCATACGTAAACCGGACATCGGAGGCACGCACCGCCTTGCCGTCGTGCCACCGCGCGTTCGGATTCAGCCGGAAGACAATCGTGGTCGAGTCGTTCTCCCACGACCAGCTATCAGCGAGCGCCGGCCTGAAGTCGCGGTCGAGGCGGCCGTCGTCGCCCATCCGGGCGAGCGGCTCGAAGATCTGATCGCCTACCATCTGCTCGTCGATCAGCGAGATGAGCGGGGGCAGGAGGAAACGCGGCTCGGCCTGGATCGCCGTAATCAGCGAGCCACCCACGGTGTCAGCGTCGGCTGCGGCAGGCGTCCTTCCGTCGCACGCGGCTGCCGAAACGAGGACGCACGCAAGAAGTCGCGTTCCGGCGTGAAGGCGGATCGATGGGCGCATGGGGAGACTCCGGGTGTTCTGCTTGTGCGTTTCCTGACGCCGATCAGCGGCGCCAGGTCCAACGGTCATCGACGTAGCGGTCGAGTAGTCGCCGCGTCGCGATTTCGAGCGATTGGTCGACGTAGAATTCCGTCGCGGTCGGGCACTCGCGCGAGCGAACTGCCGCGAACAAGGCGTCGGTGACTTCGTGTACTGAAGGGGTCCTGCCGAGGGCAGCACGCAACGTCGCTGCGGGCGCGGCGGTCGGAACCGCGCGGTCGGCGAGCGCGGCGACCAACGATTGATCGTCCTCTATGAGAATGGATCCGTGCTGCAGCATTGCTCCCTCGTCGCGCCACTGTGCACTGCCCACGAGCTTCCGGCTGTCCACGACGAGCTCGCCGGCAGCAGGGCGCTCGAAACAGGGCGACGCCGACGGCGGGAGTGAGCGCTCCCGTGGTGATGCCACGTCCACCGCGACGCCGAGACGCTCCAACCCATCGACGAGAAGACGATTGATGCGGGCGTACGATTCGCGTAGCGACCCGCCGCTGTCGAGCGGTGCCGTGACGCTATACGTAATCTCGTGATGATGGAGCAACGATCGGCCGCCCGTGGGACGTCTCACGACGGCGACGCCGCGGTCCTGAGCCCGCTTCGGATCATAGGCGCCTCGCGTCGTCTGGTTTCGGCCGAACGACAACGTCGGCTGGGCCCAGGTGTAGACCCGAAAGACAGCCTGCCCGGTCTTCCTCGCGCGCTCGAGCAGTGCCTCATCCAACGCCATGTTCTCGGCGCCAGCGAGCGGAGGCGTGAGCAGCAGCATCCAATGCATCAAGCAGGTCAGGCGGCGTGGGTAAACGTGCAGCGCTGGCGCAGGGGGTCAAAGTGTAGGGCGAACTGGCCCGAAATGATACGCCGCGGCCGCTTCGCTCCCTAGCACCGCACCTGCATCGCGCTCGCTTCCGCCCGAGGATACGTTTACCGGCATCTCCGGCTCCGGCGAGATCTGGCGCGATCCATCGTGCTGCGCGGGTCACCCGCCGCCGGACTACGCCAGGCGATCGCCATTCCGCTCCCTTCCCGGACGCCGACGCGTCCCCGTGAGGACTGCATGACAACGACGAGCAAGCCGATGCCGCTCACCGAAGCCGACCCCTTCGTCAACCGGCACATCGGGCCGAGTGCCGACGAGCAGCGGGCCATGCTGGACGTGCTCGGATACTCTACGCTGGACCAATTCATCGACGCGGTTGTGCCGGAGAAGATCCGATTTCGGGGTACGCTGCGTACGGGCCGGCCGCGGACGGAGCATGATGTGCTCGGCGAACTGCGAGCGAAAATGTCCGGTAACCGCGTGTTCCGGTCGTTCATCGGGCTCGGCTACTACGATACGCTGACCCCGCCGGTGATTCAGCGGAACATTCTCGAGAACCCGGGCTGGTACACCGCGTACACGCCCTATCAGGCCGAGATCGCCCAGGGGCGCCTCGAGGCGCTGCTGACCTACCAGACGATGGTCATCGACCTCACCGGGATGCCGATCGCGAACGCGTCGCTCCTGGATGAAGGGACGGCCGCGGCAGAGGCGGTCGCCATGGCCCACGCCGTCAAGTCGAAGGAAGGGAAGGAGACGGTCATCGTCTCTCGCGCCTGTCATGCGCAGACGATCGATGTCGTGCGCACGCGGGCGGAGGCCCGCGGGTGGAAGGTCGTGATCGCGGACGACAACGTGACCCCGAGTGCCGATGCGTTCGCGGTCGTGGTGCAGTATCCCGCCACCGATGGCGGCGTGAAGGACTACCGGGAGCTCGCCGACGCGACGCATGCTGCGGACGCGATGCTCGTCGTGGCGACGGACCTGCTCGCGCTCACGATGCTTGCGCCGCCGGGCGAGTGGGGTGCGGACGTCGTCGTCGGCAACTCTCAGCGGTTCGGCGTGCCGCTCGGCTACGGCGGACCGCACGCGGCGTTCTTCGCGACGAAGGACGAGTACAAGCGGGTGATGCCGGGGCGGATCATCGGTGTGTCGCGAGACTCGTCAGGCAAGCCGGCGCTGCGCATGGCGCTGCAGACCCGCGAGCAGCACATCCGCCGCGAGAAGGCGACGAGCAACGTGTGTACGGCGCAGGTGCTCCTCGCCGTGATCGCGGGGATGTATGCCGTGTGGCATGGCCCCGAGGGCCTCACGAAGATCGCGAAGCGGGTCCACAAGCTCGCTGCGACGCTGGCGTCGGTGCTCGAACGGGCGGGTCACAGGATCCGGCACGACGTCTTCTTCGACACCGTCTGTGTCGAGCCTAACGGGAGGACCGCGCAGGACGTGCTGGCCGCGGCCCGCGAACGCCACATCAATCTGCGCGCCGATGGAGATGCCGTCTGCATCGCGCTCGACGAGACCACGAGCGCCGCGGACGTCGCGGATCTGCTCGCGGCATTCGGGGTGAGCAACGCGCAGGTGGAGGATCTCGCGGCGGATACCGACGACCGGTATGACGAGCGATTCGCGCGGACGAGCGCATTCCTCACGCACCCGGTCTTCCACCGCCACCGGTCCGAGACGGAGATGCTGCGCTACCTGCGCATGCTCGAGGCGCGGGACTTCTCGCTCACGCACGGCATGATCCCGCTGGGCTCGTGTACGATGAAACTGAACGCGACGGCGGAGATGATCCCGGTGACGTGGCCGGAAGTCGGAAGGCTGCACCCGTTCGCGCCGCGCGATCAGGCGCCGGGCTACGGCGAGATGTTCGCGCAGCTCGAATCCGACCTGGCGGACATTACGGGATTTGACGCGGTATCGCTCCAGCCGAATGCCGGGTCGCAGGGGGAGTTCGCCGGATTGCTCGTGATCCACAAGTACCATGAGTCGCGCGGTGAGAGACACCGCAACATCTGCCTGATCCCGCAGTCCGCACACGGCACGAATCCGGCGAGCGCGGTCATGGCCGGGCTGCAGGTCGTCGTCGTGAAGACCGACCCGAACGGGAACATCGACGTCGCGGATCTCAAGGCGAAGGCGGAAGAGCACAAGGCGAATCTGTCCTCGCTCATGGTGACCTATCCGTCGACGCACGGCGTGTTCGAGGAGACCATCGGCGAGGTGTGCGCGATCGTCCATTCGCACGGCGGGCAGGTGTACATGGACGGCGCGAACATGAATGCGCTCGTCGGCGTGGCGCGTCCGGCCGATATCGGCGCCGACGTCTGTCACATCAACCTGCACAAGACGTTCTGCATCCCGCACGGCGGTGGCGGTCCGGGCATGGGACCGATCGGCGTTCGAAAGCATCTCGCGCCGTTCCTGCCGGGTCACGCCATCGTGCACCTCGACGGACGTGACACGTTAGGCGCGGTGTCGGCGGCGCCGTGGGGGAGCGCGAGCATCCTGCCTATTTCGTGGGTCTACATCCGTATGATGGGCGGCTCGGGACTCACCGACGCCACGAAGGTCGCGATTCTCAACGCGAACTACATCGCGAAGCGGCTCGAGCCGCACTTTCCGGTGCTGTACAAGGGGAAGAACGGGCTGGTTGCGCACGAGTGCATCGTGGACCCGCGCGGCGTGAAGCCGTCGAGCGGCGTCGAGGTCGAGGATATTGCCAAGCGCCTCATGGACTACGGTTTCCACGCGCCGACCGTCTCGTTCCCGGTTGCCGGAACGCTGATGATCGAGCCCACCGAGAGTGAGTCGAAGGTGGAACTCGACCGGTTCTGCGACGCGATGATCGCCATTCGCGACGAGATCCGCGATGTCGAGGCGGGGGTGCTCGACAAGAAGGATAACCCGCTGAAGAACGCACCGCACACAATGGAAGCCGTGATCAGCGACAGCTGGTCGCACGGCTACTCGCGTGAGCGGGCGGCGTTCCCGATCCCGTCGACGCGCGAGCGCAAATTCTGGCCAGCGGTGGGGCGGGTGGAATCCGCGTACGGCGACAGGAACCTGGTGTGTGCGTGTCCGCCGGTGGAGGAGTACGCCTAGCGGAAGGGAACCGAAAACGGGGAACGGGGAACTGACAAAACCAACGGGACGCTTCTTCGCGAAGAAGCGTCCCGTCGGTTCACCTGATAGCCGATAGCTGAGAGCCGATAGCTATTCCCCCACGTGCGTCTTGTACGCTCCCGCATCCATCAAGCCGGTCTGATCCCCAGCGTTCGCGACGCGCATCTTGATCATCCAGCCGTCGCCGTAGGGATCGCTGTTGACGAGCGCCGGTTCGCCATCGAGCCGCGAGTTGATCTCCACCACCTCGCCCGCGATCGGCGAGTAAAGCTCCGAGACCGCTTTCACCGCTTCGATCGTCCCGAAGACATCGTGCGCCTTGAACTTGTCGCCGACCTTCGGCAGCTCCACGAAGACGACATCGCCAAGCTCGCCCTGCGCGTAATCCGTGATACCGATCTGCACGACGGTTCCGTCGGCGGTGGACTTCAGGTACTCGTGTTCCGCGGTATAACGGAAATCGGCGGGGATCGACGACACGAAAAAGCTCCCAAGGGGTGAAGGACGAGCGCGAAGTCTAGAGGTCCCCTGGGGGGCCGTCAAGAAACGGCGTGCGTGGTCGCGTGTGAGTTCGCCTCACGCTCGAGCGCCTGCCACACCTCGCTCACACGCTCCTCGAGCTCGCGCACGGTCCCGATGTTCTCGATGATGTAGTCGGCGCGCGCCCGCTTCAGCTCCGCCGGCATCTGCGCCGTGATCATGTCCATCGAGTCCGTCTCGCCGAGCCCGCGCTCCCGCATGAGGCGCTCGAGACGCACCGGCCGGGGAGCGTCGACGAGCACGATGCGATCGAACTGATCGACAATGCCGCGCTCGAAGAGCAGCGGGATGTCCTGAACGACGAGACGGTCGCCACGCTGGCGGGCTTCGTCCACCAGTCGGTCGCGGTACGCGGCGACTTCCGGATGGACGATCTCGTTGAGCTCCTCGAGCTGCTCGTGGTGCGCGAACACGAGTCGCCGCAGTGCGTCGCGGTCCAGACCGCCGTCCGGTGCGACGACTTCCTGTCCCCAGCGGCGAACGATCTCGTCGAAGGCCGGCATCCCCGGCTCCACGACCCGCCGAGCGAGGACGTCGGCGTCAATGATCGTCGCGCCGCGCTCCGAGAGCAGCCGAGCCACGGTCGACTTCCCGCTCGCGATATTTCCGGTGAGACCGATGAGAAGCATGGGCAGCGGCGTGTCGGCGGGATGGGGCTGGGATGCGCTCCAAGGTAGGAACCGCTCGGACGGAAAGTCAACGATACGACGTGCCGAGCGGCGTCACTATGTTGTCAGTAGCAATCGGTTCGCGAGCGGGATCGGTCGTCGGGTGGCTTGGCCCGGGGGGTGCGGCTAGCGCCGCTGGGGATCGCGCAACGTGCAACGGGGGGTCGGCGTGGCGAAGTCGAATCGGGGGAGCGGGAACGGCCGAAACGGCCGCGATGGGCAGCTGGCTACGCGAAAAGTTCGATCGGCGTCCGCTCGCCGGGCGACGGCAACCACCATCGCCGACAACGCGGTCGAGGTCGACGCGCCCGTCGGACGGATGGACGCGACGCCGACGCTGCTCACCGACGGCCAGGAGCATGAGTTCGAGGCGTTGATTCGCGAGCAGCTGCGGCTGCTGGGAGAGGATCCGGACCGAGAAGGGCTGCAGCGAACGCCGACACGTGTGGCTCGCTCGCTCGCCTGGCTCACCCGCGGGTATCGCCAGGACGCCTACTCGGCCGTGGGCGAGGGCGTGTTCGCCGAGGCACACGACAACATGGTCATGGTCCGCGACATCGAGCTGTACTCGCTCTGCGAGCACCACCTGCTTCCGTTCTTCGGGAAGGCGCACATCGCCTACATCCCGTCAGGCCGGATTCTCGGCTTGTCGAAGCTCCCGCGGCTCGTCGAGGTGTTCGCGCGGCGGCTTCAGGTTCAGGAGCGTCTCACGGGGGAGATTGCCGACGCCGTGAACGAGGTGCTCAAGCCGCGTGGCGTGGGCGTCGTCATCGAGGCCATGCACCTGTGCATGATGATGCGAGGCGTCGAGAAGCAGAACTCGAAGACGATCACGAGCGCACTTATCGGATCGTTCCGCGACGATGCCAAGACCCGCGACGAGTTTCTCCGCCTCGCCCACGGGCACGGCTAACGCTCTCTACGCGGCGGTTCGGCGCGGTCGGCGGTCCGACTCCGCCAGCAGCAGACTCACGACGTACTCGGCGCCGCCACGCTGACGAAGCTCGGTCGGCGTGGCGTGCATGTACCGCTGGCAGGTGTTCCTGAAGGCGCTGCCCGACGGGAATTTGAGCGCTGCAGAGACAGCGTCGGCGCTCCGATTCAGGTCATCGAGCATCTGCGCGGCGACGATGAGCCGCCCCCACGTGAGGAGTCGTGGTGGGGGTGGGAACCCGGCGTTCGTGAGGCGCTTGGTCAGAGAGCGCCGTGGAATCGACAGCAGCCGGGCAAGCCCGTCCCCGGTGAGGTTCTCGTGTGCCCTTGTTACCGCGACGAGCACCGCATCGCGCACCGTCGGGTCGCACGTCGCGAGAGCTGTCCTGAGTCCGCTGGCGACCGAACGCGTCTCCGCCCGTTCCAGAATCGCCCACAGATCGGCCGGAGCGTCGTCGCGATCAGCGATGATGAGGCCGTCTATGCCCGCGCGTCCGGCGTCGAACACGTCGCGGATGCGGTCGGGCCCGACCGCCACATAGGCGACGGTGACGAGCCGGGGGTAAAGCCTTCGAAGCTGCCGGACGGGGTCGAGGTCCATCGACCCGTTGGCATAGAGGTCGAGCACTGCGAGCGATACGGGCTCGGTGTCGCAGAGTCGCCGTACCGCGTCCCACCCGTCACATGGGGATACCGGATACCGCCCGCGAATGGCGGCACGTAGGCGGTGCAGTTGTTCGGGGCTCCTGAGGAGCGCCGCGACGATTCCCATGTGTGGTGTGTTGAGGAGACGGGCTCAGCATAAAGACGGCCGGCGCCAGAGGGGGGTCACGCTGGGAACTGGGAACTGGGAACCGGCAGCAGCTTGCAAGCAGCTGCTAGCCGCTCGCCGACGGCCGCGTGCTGGTGCTCCGAGCTGCTCGCTGCTGGCCACCAGCCGCAACGAGCTCCGGGCTCGCAACCCCGGTTCCCGGTTCCCGGTTCCCCGTTCCTGGTTCCCCGTTCTCCGTTCCCGGTTCCCTATAGCAGTCTTCCCTGATCCTCGTCCTTCCTGGGCACCTGATGGCACGCCCGGCAGCGCGCCTCGTATGACTCGCGGCCACCAATCTGGATCACCGGGGAGTCGTAGCGCGCGGGCTTACCCTCGACCAGTCGCTGGTTCCGGCTCGCCGGCCCGCCGCACAGCACACAGATCGCGTGCAGCTTGTCCACCACCTCGGCCACGGCCATCAGGCTCGGCATTGGACCGAACGGCTCACCCCGAAAGTCGGTATCCGTGCCTGCCAGGATCACTCGCCGCCCCCGCGCCGCGAGGGACGTCGCGATGTCGACGATGCCCTGGTCGAGAAACTGCGCCTCGTCGACGGCCACGACCTGCGCCATCGGGTCGAGGCATTGCGCGATCTGGGCCGACGAGTCGACCGGAACGGCATCCACCGTACGGCCGTCGTGGCTGGAGATCGCGTAGATGCCGGCGTAGCGCCCGTCCAGATGCGACTTGAACACCTGCACGCGCTTGCGCGCTATGATCGCCCGCCTAACGCGGCGGAGCAGTTCCTCGCTCTTGCCGCTGAACATGACACCGGCGATCACCTCGATCCAACCGCCGGTGAGCTGAAACGACGTCACGCGTCGTCGCGGCGCGGCCGGCGCGCATGGCGTACGCGGTCCGCCCGTTCACTCCACTCCTGCCGCTCACTCGTGGCGCGCGGGACGCGACCGTCGTCGGGTCGATCGCGGAACCCGCCGCGCCCGCCCGGCCGATCGTCATCACGCCGCGGGGGACGACCGCCCGCGCCTCCGAAACGCTCCTTCGCGGGACCGCGTGGCGGCCGGCCCTCTCGCGAAAAACCTCCGCCCTCCCGGGCTTCCCGGTCGCGCGGTGGACGATCCCGATCTCGCGCCCCGAAGCCGCTCCGGCTACCCTCGCGTGGTGCGCCGCGCCCACCCTCGCGGAATCCGCCGGGTTTACGGTCTCGGGCGCCAGGGCCGCGCGCGTTGCGAGCTGGCCCACGCCCAGCTTCCCGAGCGCGCGACGCGGGCCGGTCGTCGAGGCGCGCGGTAACACGGCGGCCCTTGAGCGACACGCCATTCATCTTTTCGATGACGGTCTCGACGTCCGCCGCCGCGATCTCGGCCACCGTATGACTGTCACGGATTTCGAGCTTGCCGATGCGATCGCTCGTGATCCCAGACTCGCCGGTGATCGCGCCGACCAGATCGCCGGCGCGCACACCGTCCCGCTCGCCGATGCCGAAGAACACCCGCGCGAACCCTCCGCTGCTGCGCGTCGGCGCGCGATCGCCCCCGATCGCGGCACGCTCCGGACGCTCCGGACGCTCCGGACGCTCTGCACGCTCCGCACGCTCCGGGCGTTCCGCCGGACGTTCGGACACCCGCTCCACCGACCGCTCGGCTTCGGCCCGGCGCGCCCGAGCATCCGTGCGCTCGCGCTCGATGACGCGCAGCGCCGCCGCCGCGATCTCGAGTCCGTCGAATTCCGCCAGCAACGGCTCGAGGGCAATCAGCTCACGCGCAGGGAAGCCAGCCTGGAGCTCCGCGCGCAGCGCAGACCGAAGCCGCTCATCGCGAGACCTCGCCTTTGCCGCGACCTGCGAGACGTCGAGCGGCTCGACCGCTCCGGTGGTCAGGCGCCGTAACGCACGGGCCTGACGCGGCGCGATGAGCGCGACGACCTGAGCCGGTTCCGTCGCGGCGACCTTTGCGACCTCGTCTGCGCTCGCCGGGAGTCCATAGAAAACGACGAGCGCGGCCTGTTCTTCGACGGGCTCGCTAGCCACACGCACGAGGGCATCGCCCTCATAGCCGAGCGCGCCGATCACTCGCCGGGCCTCATCGGCGGCGTTGGAGTCGCTCGCAACCAAAATCGCCGACGGCGGGTCGAGGTCATCGAGCAGACGACGAAGTGCCGCACGCCTGGTGGCTGCCGTCGTGCTCACGTAACGGATCGCGACCGTGGCGGTCGCGTCGTCGATGTCAGCCGACCCGTGGCGCGACGCCCGGCGCAGGTGCCGCTCCACCAGCGCCTCGACCGCTGGCGTCAGGCGGTCGGTGACCACGATCCGACTCGCTTCCTTCGGAATCTCCGAGAGCACGATCTCGAGTGCCTCGTCCTCACGCGCGTCGAACAGCTCGTCCGCCCACGCGATCACCACGGCCTGAACGCCGTCGAGCTTTACCGACGAGCTCTTCAGCAGTGACACCAGGGTCGTGGCTGTTGCCGCGATCGCCGGCACCTTGCGCGATGCCAGGAGACGGCTTCCGCGCGTCGCCGACGTGACTGGAACGATGGGAGCTGCGGAGCCCTCGACGAGCGAGCGGGCGGCTTCCGCGATTGCGAGCGCCGTGTCGGCATCGGCTGTGATGACCAGCAGCTGAGTTACGCCTGCATCGGCCGACACGCGATCGAGCGCCGGCTCCAGAAACCGCGATATGACCGAATCCGAATGCGGGAGCACGTGTATGGTGTGCGGCGCGCTGCGCCCGATGCTGCCTTGTTGTCGCTCTGACACGTAAACTCCTTACCGGACGAAGGCCGCGGCACGCGGCACGAGAAGCTCTCTGGGAGTCCGAAGTATAGTTCGGGAGCAGGGTTCACCGCACGCGCGTACCGGGCCGGTCTGGTCAGCGCATCACGGCGTCCGCTATCTTTGCCCGGCCGACGCGTCACCCAGGTGCTTGCGTTTCGACGTGTCGCGTTGCAATGGATCGTGTGCACGGCGGTAGAGAGGCGCGTGCAGATTGTCGCTCCCGACGCGGAGACCCTTCGTGAGCATCGCAGTCCGGATCGAGCCGTTACCTGATAAGCCAAGCGACGTGGAGTATCGGTGGGATACCGACACCGACATTCTCACCGCGAACCTGCGCACGCGTGCGGTCAGCGAAGGAACCTCTGGTTCCGTCGAGATCGAAGGGGCCGATGGCTCGTGGCTGATCCTCGACCTGAACGGCGGATCGGTGCATGGGGTGGAGGTCGCGGTCTGGCCGGAGGTGCGCAAGCGATCGTCGCTCACGCTCCCGACCGAGATCACCGAGGGCCGCGTGATGGTCGGCGGCAGCGACAACGGAATCGCGTCGATCGAGATGAACACCGCGCTTGCCGCCGAGGCGGACGATGCGGAGCAGACGATTCATTTCAAGCTCGGGCCGTTGCGTCAGACGACGACGGTGCGTATCGCGCGCGACATTCTCATCGACGTCGACGGCAGGAATCGTATCGCGGGCGTATGGCTCCTCGCGGTTCCCCCATTTCCGGAAGGGCAGTGATCACGACCATCGTCCTCATCAAAGCCGATCCGAAGCGCATTCCCGAGGCGGCGATGAAGCTCGCCGGCATCGACGGCGTGCAGGAGGTGTACTCGGTGTCAGGGGAATGGGACCTCGTGGCGATCGTGAAGGTCGCGGAATACGAGCAGATCGCCCAGGTGGTCACCGAGCGGTTTCCCGACGTGGCGGCCATTCAGCGTACGCAAACGCTCACGGCGTTCCGCGCCTACTCGAAGAAGGACCTGGAGCAGGCCTGGGACATCGGCGTCGAATAACGACGCCCGGGCGTTCACTCTGCGCGCCCGTGGCACGTTAGGCGCGCGTTTCCCTCACCGGGCGGCCTGTCGGTGGATCACCTCTCCGAGTACATCGTCACGCTGTTCGCGCCGGAAGACGAGCTGCTCGGCGCCCTGCGCGAGGAGGCGGATCGCTCGGGATTTCCGCCGGCGTCCATTGCGCCGGATGCCGGCCGGTTTCTCCAGGTCCTCCTGCGCACGATCGCCGCGCGACGCGTGCTCGAAGTCGGCACGCTGGGAGGCTACTCGGCCATCTGGATGGCGCGGGCGCTTCCGGCCGGCTCGTCCCTCGTGACGATCGAGCGAAACGACCGCTTCGCCACGTTCGCCGCACGGTACGTCGAGCGTGCGGGGCTCGCGTCGGTGGTGACGATACGTCGCGGGCGCGCGCTCGACGTGCTGCCGTCGCTCGATGGCGAAGAGTTCGACTTCGTGTTCCTGGACGGCGACCGGGTTCCGCTGCCGACGTACCTCGACTGGGCGCTGCGGCTGGTCCGTCCCGGCGGGATGATCGCTGCATACAACGCGCTGCTCGGCGGTCGGGTCGTGACCGCGGGCCTGAACGTCGAGGACGAGGAGCTGCGCGCGTTGCGGGAGTTCAACCTGAGAATCGCGAATGATCCGCGATTGACGTCCATCCTCGTGCCCGCGTACGACGGCCTGGTCGTCGCCGTGGTCGGCGCTCGTTAGGTAGCCGTGCGCTGCCGGCTCCAGAGCACCTCTATTCGGTCTTTGTCGGACGAGACAAGCACCAGCTCGACTGCCCGCGGAAGACCTCGCGCCATTCGCCGTTCGCATAGCCAAGGACCGAGACGAATGTCTCGCCCGCAAACTTCCAGCCCTCGAGAACGATCTCGTCCACGCCGTCGCCGTTGAGGTCGAGATGGTCGATGTACCGGCGAAACTCGGCGGACGCGACCGCACCATTCGCCGTGTGGCTGAGCGTGGACTGGTAGCCGGCGCCTTGATCGTCGGCGAGAGCGAATACGTGGGCGGTTGTCCCGTTCCGGTCGCTCGACTCGGGATCGAGGAATGACGCCACGAGCGTCGGCGACTTCGTGGCGCCGGTGTTGATCGCGACGTAATGAAACGCGGACGGCCGAAGTGCGGCGGTGTCGATTCCCGCTGCGCGCGCGACGTCAATGGCTATGACTCGTGCGCGCGCCTCGAGACCGGGCGCCGGCTTGATCGGCGGTTTTGGCTGAACCGCAATACCCGGTGTCACGACGAGGGCCTCCACCGTATAGCTGAGACGGACCTTCGTCTGGATCGACACCGCCGACAGCGGCGTCACGAGCCGACACCCGGGCAGGGAGTAGAGCGGCTCGTCCGAGCGCTCCCACATTCCGCGGCGCACCCGCACCTCGCCGATGGCCGCCCCGTCCCGGTACAGCGCGTAGCTTTTGTCCGAGCGCGTGTACATCGCGTCGAACTCGCGCCACCCGCTCGCCGTGAGCTCGATGGGCTTGAGAGCTCCGTCGATGATCGCCGCGATGGGAACCATGCGTGGATCGTCGCGCTCGCCGAACAGTTGGAAGACGACGTCCGGTCGCCTCGTGAGATCGAGACGCGCCTCGGGCGGCGGACCGTCGACTTCGGGCGGACGGCCCTCCCCAAGGAGTGATTTCGTCTTGTCACACCCAGCGGCGACCACTACGATGGTCGCGATGAGCGCAAATCGGTTCATGAACGGGACTTCCGCGAACGGCGAAGGTGCGACGCCGGTGCACACCGCGGCCGCGCCGCGCGAGCACCATCTCTCCATTGCAGTACCCACCATATCGGCCACGGCGCTGCGCGCATGATCAGTGCGTCCATGGCCGACGCCGGCTTTCGCGACGCGCTGCGGCTCTTTCAAAACGACGCCGCGGCGCTTCGTGATCCGGGTCCTACTCTTGAGACGACTGCCACCCCCCCGGAGCCACCGAGAGTCGTCAGCTCCGATGTGATCGAGAGCACAACGGTCCGCGCGCACCGGATCGCCGACCCTCCCGTCGCCGGTTTCGAGGCGTTTCTCGACGGCGCGCAGGAAAGCCGTGTCGTGCATTACTGCGATGGCATCCCGATCGTGTTCGGCCGCGTTGCCGCCGTCGTGCGCCAACGTGTGCTGCGACGGATGATCACATGGAAGCGCCCGGAAACGAGATCGCGGCTCTACGTCCCGCGAGGGCTCGTGCCGGCGTCGCTGTGGACCCGCATCGTCGCGCGCGGCTTCGATCCCGTCGACACCACTGACGCCGACGTCACCGAGTCGAGCGACTGGCCGGAGGTCGACGCGCACCCGTTCGCGATCGCCCAGCGTGCGCTGGATGCCGTGAAGCGCGAGCGTGAAAGCGCCGAGCGCAAGCTGGCCGAGGATTGGGTGGCGATACGATCGGAGCCGGTGTTCATCGATGGCAGCATCGCGACGAGCGATCGCGTTTCCGTCGCCCCCAACGCAGTCGGCGTCATCAAGAGCCACCGCACGCTCTACGTATCCGGGCCCGCGATGCGCGTCGTGCAATCGCTGCCGCTCAACCACCGCTCGAGCGTACTGCGGGTCGTCGCCTATCACCGCACCGCGGTGGCCAGCTGGTACCTGCGCATCCGCGACTGCGCCGGGCGCGACCCAATGTGGGGGCTGCTTCGCGTCGAGACGGCCATGCCGGACAGGAGCGCCTCACCTCAGCAGGTCGCCGACCACGCGAACCTCGTGTCCCGCTGGATTCTCGCCGAAATGATGCCGCTGTCGCTGCCGGATTCGCGGTGGGACAAAATGGTCTACGGCATTCACGACTGCGAGGAGTTTCTCAAGGCACTGCGCGCGTAGCGTCGAGGTAAGCCACCGCGCCGCGCGCCGCTGGTACGTGCGATAGCTTGCAGCCACCCGTCGCACGCGATGACATTCGACTCACCTTCAGACTCGCGGCCGCTGTCGTGACAGCCACCCCGGAATCTCCCGCGGCCCTCGGTCGCGTCGTCGCCACCGAGAAGCGTCCCAACACGCCGCACGAGTTTCATTTCTGGACGGCGCTCGAGTCGCCGGTCGGAATCGGAACCATCGTGCGCGTCGACGGACGTGTCGTGAACGGCCAGATCCCGCACATCTACGGTATCGTCGTCGAAGGGTTCAGCTACACGGACCTGATGTCACCGCTGCATGACGTCATCGGCCACGACGGAACGCCACAGGGGGCGGGATTTGCGTCCACGGATCGCGCGGAGATCCGTCTGTACACGGCGGCCGTCCTGCGTCAGATCCCCGATGAGCCACTGCAGCCGGTGCCCATGGGCCAGGTATTTCTCGCGACGGAAGAGGACGTTGCCGTCGCGCTCCGCATGGACGGCTACCTGCGCGATGGCAGCCACACCGGGATTCCTATCGGCGTGTACCGCGCCGGAGGGACCGATTCGGCGATCTATCTCGACGCGGAGTTTCTCGTCGGCCCCGAGGCGGCGCATCTCAACATCACAGGCGTGTCGGGGCTCGCCACGAAGACCAGTGCCGTCGAATGGCTGCTGGCATCGATCTTTGCGCACTTCCCGGAGAGCAAGGGATCGATAGCCGCCGTCTGCTTCAACGTGAAGGGTCCGGACCTGTGCTTTCTCGATCAGCCGGGAAGGCTCGACGACCGCGATCGCGAGCTGTACGACAAGATGCGCGTGCCCGCTCGTCCGTTCGATCACGTGCGGTATTTCGCACCCTACAACGCGAAAGGGTTCACGCTCAACACGCTTCGCTCCAACGAGGCGCTGCTCGACAACGTCACGCCGCTGACCTGGGGCCTCCGTGAGGTCCTCCAGTTCGCCGAAGTGCTCCTGAACAAGGACGACGTCGATGCGAAAGCGGATGCGCTCATCGACTTCATCAAGGAGCGCGTGATCGACAAGGACTTCTCGGATGAGCGGCTGGGTCCGACGCGCTACCGCGTGCAGTCGTTCGCGGACCTGGATAAATGGTTCCGCGATGTGCTGCGCGCGATGGAAGCAGCCGACGACCAGAGCTGGCGCACGCATCACGTCGCGACGATCCGCAAGGTGCGCAACCGGCTGTCCAACATCTCGACGCGCTGCGCCGGGCTCGTGACCGACGACGGTACCGTGAGTGACCTGCCGTTCGGCACTTTCGAGGATCGCGCGGTGTACGTGGTGGACGTCGCGAACCTCGAGGAAGATGCGCAGGACCTCATCTTCGCCCGCATCGTCTCGAAGCTGCGCGAACATCTCGAGCGCCGCGACCTCGGTGTGAAGCACGTGATCGTGTTCGTCGACGAGTTGAACAAGTACGCACCCAGCGATGGTCAGGACACCTACGTCCGCAAAATGCTTCTCGACATCGCCGAGCGCGGGCGCTACCTGGGGCTCGTCCTGTTCAGCGCGCAGCAGTTCCGCTCGCAGGTCCACCGGCGCGTCGTCGGGAACTCGGGCACGGCGCTATACGGCCGCATGGACGCGGACGAGCTGGCAACGCCAGGGTACATGGTGCTCAGCCCGGCCATCAAGACGAAGCTCGCCACACTGGACAAAGGGCAGTTGATGGTGCGGCACCCGCACTTCACGCAGCCGATCTTCGTGCGCTTCCCGCGCCCCGCGGTCATGCTCGGTCGCGATGGGGCCGAGCGGTATCCGCAGGCCGCGGAGGTGTCGCTCGAGCACGCGATCGTGCGATCGCTCCGGCAACTGGATCCCGCCATCACGTTAGGCTGGGTGAAGGATGTGATCGCCATCGCGACCGAGGAGGAGGTCGTTCGGGCGCGCAACGCCACGCTGCACGCGCGCCCCGAGGACGTGAAAGCGTTCTTCGCCGGTCAGTTCCGGCGCATCGTCCCGCCTCGGCAGGCGGCGCGGTCGCCCGCGCAGCCGCTGCGCACCACGCCGGCTGATGATCCGTACGGGTTCTGACGCGCACGTCGCAGGCATGCTGGTCCGGACTGCCATCGCGCTGGCGTGCGCGACCGCCGTCACGACGACCGCGCCGGCGCAGACTGTCTCCCTGCGCATCGCGCCGCCGGTGGGCGCGACCGTGCGCATGCGGCTCGACCAGCGCGTCGAGATGTCGGGGACCACGCGCCTTGGCGACGCGGATTCGACCGCGACGGTCGTCACGACGTTGCTGGTGATCTCCCGTGCGTTCGTGGAGCGACGCGACGGAGACGCGACCGTGCTCCTCACGTGGGCCGATTCGGTCGACGCGTCCAGCAGCGGGGCCGACTCGCTCGTGCTCGCGGAGGAGATGCGGCGCGCGCTGCAGAGTCGGCGCGTGCGACTCCGCATCGCGCCGGACGGTGCCACGGAGATCGTCGGACGGGACGCGGAGAGTGCGCCCGAGCTGCGGGCGCTGTTCGCGCAGATGCCGGCGACGCTCCCGAACACGCCCGTCGCCGTTGGATACAGCTGGTCCCGCGTGATGGTGGCGCCGATCGATCCCGCGCTGGCGACGAAGGGCGGAGGTGGAAAGCTCCACGCGACGTTCAGGCTCGACTCGCTGTCGAGGAATGGCGAGTCGGCATACGTATCCGTCATCGGCACCCTGAGCCGGCCGCCATCGTCAAAGGACCGCTGGGCCACGCTGACCATGTCGGGCTCGATGAGTGGCGGCCTCGTGATCGACCGCCGGCGTGGCTGGATCAACGATGCGCGCGTGACCTACGTCGTCCGATCGGTGCTCACGCCCATGAGCGGCAGCACGGCAGCCGCCATGCGGTTCCGGATGAAGGTGACGCAGTGGGTGCGCGCCCTGCCGTAGCCCGAACCTGACGCGAACCCGACACCAGCCGGCGGGGAACGAGCGTAAACAGGCCGTTGGCGCTGGTGTGGTAACGTGTTTCGGGACCTATATTTGGCCAATGCGGTTGATTCACATTTCCGACCTGCACCTCGGCTACCGCCAGTATCAGCGGCAGACGCCGACTGGCATCAACCAGCGCGAGGCGGATGTCGCGGCGGCGTTCAGGCGCGCGATCGACAAGATGATCGAGGTCGCACCCGACGTCATCGTGTTCGGCGGGGACATCTTCCACGCCGTCAGACCGACCAATCCGTCGATCCTGCACGCGTTCGCGCAGCTGAGTCGCCTGACGCGTGCCCTGCCTGACGCGCTCGTCGTGATGATCGCCGGGAATCATGACACGCCGCGCGCCACCGAGACAGGCTGCATCCTCAGTCTGTTCGCACAGCTCGGCATCTACGTCGTCGACCGGGAGCCGCAGCGCCTCTCGTTTCCCGACCGCGAGCTGTCGATCTTCGCGGTACCGGACGCGACCAAGGGGAACCATCCCGTTCTCGATCCCGATCCGTCGGCGAAGTACAACGTGCTGCTCATCCACTGCGAGCTCCCGGGCATGCTCGCCCCGACGGGCACCACGCAGGAACGGGCGGCCGTGGAGGTCACGCCGGAGGAGATCGGCGCGCAGCGCTGGAGCTACGTCGCGCTCGGGCACTACCACGTGTATCGACAGCTCGCGCCTAACATGTACTACTCCGGCTCGATGGAGTACACGAGCGTGAGCATGTGGAGCGAGCTCGCGGAAGAGCGGGCGGTGAAGCTGCCGGGCAAGGGGATGATCGAGTACGACCTCGCGACCGAGAAGCGGAAGTTCCACTTCCTGCCGGCGTCGCGTCCGATCGTCGATCTCCCGTTCATCAACGCGCGCGGCATGTCCGCCGCCGATCTGGACTCGGCGATCCAGGCTGGCGCCGAACGCGTGAGCGGCGGCGTCGACGACAAGATCGTGCGCCAGGTCGTGCGTGATGTGCCGCGGCACATCGCGCGCGAGCTCGATCACAAGGCGCTGCGCGAGCTCAAGCGTCGCGCGCTGCATTATCACCTCGACACGCGGCGCCCCGAAGTGATTCGCTCGAGCGCGAGCGGTGGTCCCGGGCGACGTCCATCGCTGGCTGACACCGTGCGCGAGCATCTGCAGCGCCGCGTGATGACGAGCGACATCGATCGCGATCGCCTCGTGTCCCTGGGGCTCGATTACCTGCGCGAAGCCGAAACGATCGAGTCGAATGCACCCGTCGCGGCAGGAGCGCTCGAGTGAGCACAGGGTCGCCTGCGCGCCTGCTGCGCCGCGTCTGCGCCCGGGTCACGGGCTGAGGCGCGAGCCGTGAGACTCCACCAGCTCCGGCTCCAGAACTTCCGCCAACACGCGGACTCGGTCGTCTCGTTCGACACCGGGCTCACGGGCGTCATCGGCACGAACGGATCCGGCAAGACCACGATCCTCGAGGCCATCGCCTGGGCGTTGTACGGCAACTCCGCGACACGCGGCACGCGCGATTCCATTCGGTTCTCTCGCGCGGCACCGCGGTCGCCGGTGCGTGTGGAGCTCGACTTCGAGCTCGCGGGGCATCGCTATCGCATCATCCGCGGCCTGACGAACGCCGAGCTCTATCTCGACGGCGCGCAGCAGCCGATCGCGAACTCCATCACCGGCGTGAACGAGCTGCTGCAGCGCCGGCTCGGCATGTCGCGATCGGAGTTCTTCAATACGTACTTCACCGGGCAGAAGGAGCTGAACGTGATGGCGGCTATGGGGCCGTCGGAGCGTGCGCAGTTTCTCTCCCGCGTGCTCGGGTACGAGAAGCTGCGCACTGCCCAGCAGCTCGTTCGTGATCGCCGTCGTCTCATCTCCGCCGAGACGGCGGGGCTGCGCAGTGGCATGCCTGACGCGGATGTCGTCGCGCGCGTCCTCGCGGAATCCGAGCACCGCCTCGCGACGGCGCGCAAAGCGGCGGCCGCGGCGGCTCAGGCGGGACAGGAACGTGAGGCGACGCTCGCGCAGCTGACGCCGCTCTGGGAGCGCGCCCAGAACCAACGAGACCGGCTGCAGGAGCTGCTGTCGGAGCTGCGCGTTGCGGAGACCGAGGAGACCGGGCTCGCGCGCGAGGCGGATCGTGTCGCACGCGAGCTCGCGAGTGTGAATGCTGCTCGAACGGAGCTCGAGGCGCTTGCGACGGAGCTCACGCCGCTCGCCGAGATTGCCGAGGAGTTCCAGCGGTACGAGCGGCTCGCGCGCGAGGAAGGTCGCCGACAGACGCTCGTCGAGACCGAGCGACTGCTGCATGATGAGCTCGCGCGGCTCCGTGAGCGGCGGGCGCGCGTCTTCAACGCGCCGGTGATGGAGGAGGAAGCCACCATCGCCGTCGAAGCGAAGCGCAAGGAGCTCGAGGAGAGTCTCGGCCGATTGGAGGCGCGGCGCACGGAGTGGGTGCGCGACCGCCAGGAGGCGGAGACGAAACGCGATGCGCTGCGTCGGCAGTACGCCGAGCTCAAGCTGCAGCGCGACCGCATCGTGGATCTCGGCGAGGAAGGCGCCTGTCCTGTCTGCACGCGTCCGCTCGACCAGCACTATCGCGGAGTGCTCGAGCACTTCGACGATCAGCTCGAGACCATCGCCGTCGACGGCAGGTTCTACAATACGCGCCTCGATCAGCTCGAGGAGATGCCGGACGAGGTGAAACAGCTGGATGAGGCGCGGCGCGCGCTCACGGCCGAAGTGGGCTCGCTGGAGCGTCGGCTGGCGAAGGTGCAGGCCGCCGTCCAGGAGCTGTCGCAGCTCTCGCGGGACATCAGCGTCAAGGAGCAGCGTCATGACGCGGTGCGTCGCGATCTGGGCGCCATTCCTGCCGGCTACGATGGAGCGAAGCACGCGTCGCTGCGCCGCGAGGTCGAGCGTCTGGTGCCGCTCAACGAGCGCGCCACACGCCTGAGCGCGCAGATCGATCGCGAGCCGCAGCTCGAGGCCGAGCGTCGGCGCGTCACGGAGGCGTTAGGCGCGGTGCGGGATCGGCTCGGCGCCCTTCGCGAGCGGCGGCAGAGCGTGGCGTTCTCCGAGGCGGAGTACGCGGCGCTGCGGTCGGCGTACGAAGGTGCGGCGGCGCAGGCGCGCGCCGCCGAGGTCGCCGCCGCCGCCGCGCAGGGCGACGCGAACGCGGCGCGCGCCTCCCTCGAGAACGCGGAGCGATCCCGGAGAGAGCTCGTGCGCATCCAGGGACAGCTCGACGCCCTGCAGACCGACCGGCGCCTCCACGACGAGCTTGATCGGGCATACTCGGATCTGCGCACGGACCTGAACTTTCAGCTTCGCCCGGAGCTGTCCGAGCTCGCGAGCTCGTTCCTGCTCGATCTCACCGACGCGCGCTACTCCGAGCTCGAGCTCGACGACAACTACAACGTCATCGTGCTCGAGGATGGAATCCCGAAGCCGGTGATCTCTGGTGGTGAGGAAGACCTCGCGAACCTCGTCCTCCGTTTGGCCATCTCGCAGATGATCGCCGAGCGTGCCGGTCAGCAGTTCTCGCTGCTGGTGCTGGACGAGGTGTTCGGCTCACTCGACGAATCCCGGCGCCACAACGTCGTCGAGCTGCTGCGGCGCCTGCAGGACCGGTTCGAGCAGGTCATCCTCATCACGCACATCGAGTCGGTGCGTGAGGGGCTGGACCAGGTGATCAGCGTTCGCTACGACGAGGAGACTGGTGCGTCGGTGGTGACCCAGAGTGGCGGCGGGGTGCTCGAGCTGCCTGCCGGCGACGCACCATCGCTCGACGACGACGATACGCTCGAGCGCATCGAGGCCGCCGGCTAATGGCGACGGCGCGTGACTGGAAGACGGCGCGGCATGCCGACGGTCCGCATCCTATTCGCCTGGCGGACGTCCCGGCGCTCAATCAGGTCTTCAGCGATGCGTTCACGGAGCGCTATCGTCGCGACGGCATGGTCGGCGTCCGCGTGCCGTTCCTCAACCCGGCGATCTGGCGCTACGCGATCGACGATGCCGACGGCGGCGCGTTGGCGTGGCGCGGCGAGCGCGAGGAGATCGTGGCGTTCAACATCGTGCATCGGTCCGGGATCGAGGGGTGGATGGGTCCGTTGGCCGTTCGCCCCGAGTGGCAGGGCGGGGGACTCGGCAAGGAGATCGTTCGCGCCGGTGTGCACTGGCTGAGCGACCGGTCCGCGGGGGTGATCGGGCTCGAGACGATGCCGCGGACGATGGACAACATCGGCTTCTATTCCGGCCTCGGCTTCCTGCCGAGCCGCCTGACGATCACCCTGACGCTGGACGCGACCGGCGGGGATGCCCCGGCGCAGCTGTACGGTCGCCTGTCCGCCCGGGACAAGGACGACGCGCTGGCGGAATGCCTAACGCTGACGCAGAGCATGGTGGCGGGGTACGACTACTCGCGCGAGATCATGCTGACGGACGCGCTGTCGCTCGGGGACACGCTGCTCGTGCGCGAAGCGGGGCGGCTCGTGGCGTTCGCGTTGTGCCACACGGCGCCGCTCGTGGAAGGTCGAACGCGCGAGGAGCTTCGCGTGCTCAAGATGGCGGTGAGCGATCCGTCGCGATTCGAGGCGTGCTGTCGGGCGCTGATGGATTATGCCCGTCGCAGCGGCACTCGGCGGGTCGCGTTTCGCGTGCAGGGGGCGTACGTGGACGCCTATGCCCGATTGGTCGCGATGGGTGGGCGGGTGCGCTGGACGGATCTTCGCATGACGATGGCGGGTTACCCGGAGCCGCAGGCGGAGCGCGGCGTCGTACTGTCGAATTGGGAGATTTAGGGAGCGATGCTGGCGCTATTCCTCGTTGACGTGTGGGCGCTGAACCTCGCCCTCGCCAAACGCGAGTGCCGTCAGACGGGTGGGACGCCGGTGGTCAGCGACGCGACGGTGGTTTGTCTGCGCTCGGGCGGAGTGCCCGATGGGTTCGTGCCCGCCGTGATGGGGAAGCGGGGCGGGCGCTAATGCCCGTGGCGCCCACGGAGCTGTGGCGGCGGTTCTTTACCCCGAGGCGGCGCCTCGGCTGTCGCGGCACTATCGTGTGGTTGGTCATCATGGCCGGGATCAGCATGGCGTTCTGCTGGAAGGCGACGCACTAGCGCGGTCCCGCGTTAGGTGGGTCCAACTCCGAGACCGACGGGCCAGTGGGTGTAACCCGCAGAGCAAGTAGCACGAAATGGGGAGCGACTATCTGATCACCATTCGTTTCAAGACAGTTTCCGATCGCAACCCTGCGGGCGACGGCGTTCACCTTCGCCGACCGCGGCAACCGCCTAACGGCGGACGACCCGTTCGGGTTCCAGGAGAGCTGTCGCTCAATTAGGAGGGGTGCGAAATGGTGCAAGCGGCTCATGGAGGGCTCTCGGTGTTGGTCGCGGCCGTGTCGACGTCGTAAACCGCGGCGACACGGCGGCCGCGGATTTTCTTGCCGGGCGGGACGGAATACCCGCCGTTCGACGTCATTGTCGTCGCGGCGTCCGGCGATACGGTATGGCGCGAGCCGCCGCCAGACGCCGCGCGGGAGGGAAGCCTGCAGATCAATCCGCCGATCGCGCCCGGCGAGACGCAACCCTACGGGCGCGCGCTGGGAGCAAGTCGATACGGGGCGGCGCCGAGTGAGTCCCGGCACCTACGCCGTCCGCGTGATGATCTTCGCGCCCGGGCCGTGGGGCAGCGTGTTCGTCGGGCCGGCGAAGGTCACGATCGTTCGGTAACGCCTTACGCGCCCACAACTCAGAACGTGAGTGCCCCGCCTAACCAGCGGGGCATTTGCGTGTCATCCAGCGAGTTCCTTCCGCCGCCGCTCGATCGCCCGCCGCAGGTCGCCTAACGACGCGCGGTTCCAGGTGGGCGAACCTGCGCTGCTCGAACGACTCGAGCTCGTCGGGGCCCATCGTGGCCACAGCCTTTACCCAGAGCGCGACCGTTTTCGCGGGTGCCGGGCCCACGCCCGTGTCGCTGGCCGGGAGGCCGCCCTCGGCCTCCCCGAACAGCCGATCCAGCGCCCGCTGCGAACGCCACGACTCACCACCTATCCAGTGCGCGAAGCGCTCCTCACCCTCCCGCTCGAACCGTATGACGAGGCACAGGTTCGGCCCGTCCATCGCCGGCGAGACGACGCGGAGCTGCGCGGCTTCCGAGGCGTGCCACACTCCGCCGTTTCGATCGTGGTAGACGATCGGCGGCCGTCTGCCTGCTTGGCGCGACCGGGCTGGCATGCTCAGGCATCATCGCAAACGAAAGGCCGCGCGCCGTGCGTGGCGCGTGGTCCGAGAACGACGTCATGGCAGCGGATTGAGCCAATCACCTCGCTTTCTACGCGTTAACGGAGGTCCTCACGGTGGGCGCACCTTGTGGCTGGTGGCGCACGACTGAGCCCGACCGAACACACCGACTGATCCTGTGGGTGGAGGAGTCGAGAAACGCGAATGACTTTGACGTCAGGCGGTTACCGGGGCTGCCTCGCGCGGCAACTCGTGGGCGGCGCTGGGTTCGTGGTGCTCGCGCTCGCCCTGGGTGGGTGCTACGCCTACCCGTGGCGACCCGCGGGCGCCCCCCTCGCGTCGGTCGCTGCCGCCGGGGCGCCGCTGCGCGTGACGACCCGGCCTCTCGCCAACGAGGAGACTCACCGCTACGTGCTCTCGTGGGCGCGGGTCGCCGGCGACAGCCTGGTCGGCGTCGTGCGCGCGGAGTACCGGAGAACCGGGGCGGGCCGGTGGAGCTTCGTACCGCAGACCGAGCGGGCGCGCCGCGTCGCGGTTGACACCGCGGACATCGCGGAAGTGAGTCGACAGGAGCGGGAGCCCAGCGGGCCGCGCACCATTGCGATCTTGCTCGCTTTGACGGCGCTGGCGTACGCGGTCCACTGGGCGGCCCTCCACCCAAAGGAGGACACCTAGTGATTGGAGAGCGCGTCGGGAGCTCGATGTACCTGCCGCAGACGTGCTCGCGTGGCGCTCGAGGCGCGAGTACGTTAGGCCTCCCCAACCCGGCCTGGTCGATAATGACACGGACTGCCGAGCAATGCTGCGCCCTGGTCGAAGCGATCGCCGTCGCTTCCTCCGTCGCGGGGCTCGATGAGCTGCGCCAGTCCGCGCAGCGTGAGTTCGGGCTCGACGTGCACGGCAGCTTTCTGGACGTGCTGATCGAGCTCCGACCGGCTACGAAGTAAGCTCCGCATCGC
>Ga0068862_100000637_pt1 | contig 36301 bp, 33 predicted proteins | sample KBSSwiS52_FD_66598 | JGI IMG/M metagenome (GOLD analysis project Ga0068862, IMG submission 66598) | Switchgrass rhizosphere microbial communities from Kellogg Biological Station, Michigan, USA - KBS Switchgrass S5-2 | ecosystem: Host-associated > Plants > Roots > Rhizosphere > Soil ... | reverse complement strand
TCCCCCTGTCGATCATCATAGCTATTCTCATCCACATGCACGGAAGGATTCAAGGGGGATTGGCGAAGCTCTGCGGCGGCGAGCGCAGGATCAGGGGCGCCCGCGCTTGGAGCCATCCGGGAACCGTCCGCTCCCTCCTGGATCGCGAAGCGGACGGTTCAGGAGGCATCGGGAGCCGCAGGAAACGGAAAGCGGACGGTTCGGGACGCATCGGGAGAGGCGTGAAGCGCGAAACGGACGGTTCGCGACGCGAAGCGGACGGCTCGCGACACGAAGCGAATGATCCGGAACGGGAGCGGAGCTGTCCGGAACGCGCCGCGGATGATTCACTCCGCGTCCGGAACCATCCGCAACACGTTGCGGATGATCCGTTTCGCGAGCGGAACCGTCCGCAACGCGCGCGAGCCGCGCGGAACGCGTTGCGAACCGTCCGGAACGCGTACGGAACGGTCCGGAGCTCAAGAAGAACCGTCCGGAACGCAGAAGGAACCGTCCGCTTCGCGTCGCGGATGATCCGCTTCGCGTCGTGAATCGTCCGCTGCGCGTTCGGAACCGTCCGGAACGCGCTCCCGGATCGTCCGGGATGCGTTTCGGACCATCCGCTCCGCATCTCGAATCATCCGCTTCGCGATCCGAGCCGTTCCCGTCGTGTCACGGATCATCCGCTTTGCGTCGCGGATCATCCGCTCCGCATCGGGGACCATCCGCTTCGCATTCGAGACCGTCCGTTGCGCGTGCGGAATTGTTCCATCCGCGCCGCGAGCCGTTCGGAACGCGTTGCGGACGATCCTCTGTGCGATCCGGATGGTTCGCTGCGCGCATCGGACCGTCCGTTTTGCGTCCGCGGTCATCCGCTCCGCCTGCAATGCCGTCAGTTCTGCATGCAGGACCGTCCGCTCCGCGCGCAATGCCGTTGCTTGCGCGTGCGGAGCCGTCCATGTCGGCTGGGGAGTCGTCCTTTGCGCGGGTCGTGCCTCTCTTTGCGTGTCCGCAACGGTCCGCTTTGGGTACGGGGCCAGGGCAGGTACGCGGGGAGAGGACCGGCCGGCTCCGGGGGGAGGCCGGGACGAGGGCGCACGCCCCTCCTTCCCCTCCCCCCTCGCGCTGAGCACGACATTCCCTTCCGAGCAGCGAGGTCCCGAGAGGCAGCGAGGGGTGTAGAATCCCCGTCGTGCCGGTAATTTCCCTATTCTTCGGCATCGTTCGACGGAGAGCTGTTGGCTGGCGCTCTCCAGTCTCGGACGGCCCTGCATCTCATCAAGGAATGGGCGATCACGCACCGCGGGGAGCTGGAAGACAACTGGAAGCGAGGCAGGGCAGGTGAGCCCTTCGAGAGGATCGCTCCGCTGGATTGAAGGAGATTCTCATGGCGTTTTTGCCGATAGTCGTCCGAGCCGAGTACCGTGGTGGACATAGGATTTACCTGGTGTTCAACGATGGAGTCGAGAGCACGGTCGATTTTTTGGACTGGTTGGCCGGTCCAGTCTTCGAGCCACTGAAGGAACCCGGGTACTTCGAGCGCTTCTTCCTGGACGGCGGAACCGTCGCATGGCCGAACGGCGCTGATATCGCGCCGGAGACGCTCCATGAGCGGGCACGGTCAAGCAAGGCCGCTTGAATCACGGTAAGGTCCTCTTCAACCAATAGCGTCGCGGGAGGCATGCGACGGTCTAGGAGGTCGGTCCATCCGGTCTCAGTCCCGGCTGCTCCTGCGGCCAAGAGGGTCGAGCCCATGGGCGTCGAGGGGATCCTGCGGCAGGATCCCCATATCCGCCCGAACCAGACGAAGAAGTCGCCGGCGCCGGCCTACCCTGCCGCGACGAAAGCTGCCCGGGAGAGTTTCTGGGAGTCGTATGCCGCCTTCGTGGCCGCATTCCGGGAGGCGGCCGACAAGCTGAAGGCGGGAGACCGGACGGCCAGGTTCCCCCTGGGCTCGTTCCCGCCCTCGTTGCCCTTCGTGAGCGCCTATACCGCGCAGCCTCCATAACCTGGATCTACGGCTGTCCTGACCTTCAGATCTACCGATCTGTCGCCTGCTTCGAGCTCTTGGTCGAGGCGGGAGGGGGGAGGTCTGCGCTCCGGCAGGCGCAGATGGCGTCTTGAAAGTGCGCAGGAGAGCCGGAAGCCTGGATCGAGGCGCCGAGCGGTGGTCGTGTAGGAGAAACGTCTCGCCAGGCCCGAGAGCTGGTCACTGGCCACTTCTGCCGCCGAGCTTACGCCCACGCCCGCCACCAACCCTACCCCCCTCCGGGATCCTTAGTGTATCCAGAGTCAATCAGACGGCGCAGTTCCCCGAAGCTGTCAGGTGAGCGTTCACTGATTTCCTTCCACGCACGCGAGAAAGCTGGTTTTGACATAGTGGTTTGAATGCCGTCGCGCCAGTTAACCCATGTTTCCGGGGAAATCCGGCCGCGTTGCCGCAGGAATGCTTGTTCGTTCGTTAGGTCGATATAGTGGTATAGCTCACTGAGATTGTCCCGGTAAGCCTCTTCATCAAGGTCTTCACCCAGGAGTGCTTTAACGGGGATGCCTTGCACAAGATTTCTATATTCATTCGAAAGACTGTCTTCAAAGGTTGTTTTAGCCTGCCGGCTAGATTCGCGGATTTGCCACCAGGCAAGGAACACGCCAACTGCTGTAGCGAACGACGCAATAAGATTGAACCAGTCCATCAGGTTCATTTCTTTATCCATGATATATACTCCGCGGTAGATCTTGAACTGAGTCAGCTATTTCTTTGTCCATGAGCCATCCCAGCGGATGCTACACCAATTCGCGCCAAGGGGAAACTCTATAGCGCGTCTGTCGGGGCGCGGTGGCGAATGCGTCACCGTATCTGGGCTTTCAGACTACTAAGCGGAGGGAGGACCAGAGGAAAGCTGGCCCTTTAGAATTCGGTCTATGAGCCGGTCAGGGAGGAGTAACTGCAGCCGTAACAGGAGGCCGGTGCCGGGACCCACTCCGACCCGTAAAGGGGGCCTTCGGCGGGTGAGTGCCTCCCGAACCACGACCGCTACCCTTTCGGGAGGTATGGCGTGGCGCATTGAGACGGCGGAGATCTCCCCGAAGCGACGTAAGGCCGGTCCATACGCTGTGTCTTTGAAGCGTTCCACCTGTCCCTCGATCTTCGACCAGAGTGAAGTTGCTACAGGCCCGGGCTCGACCAAGGTCACTGTTACGCCATGGCCGGCCAACTCGCGCCGCAGGCTATCGCAAACTGCCTCAACCGCGTACTTCGATGCGGTGTAGGGGCCGACGAAGGGAGCTGCCAACCGCCCAGAGACCGAGCTGATCATCACGATCCGGCCGCGGCCGGCGCGCAACAAGGGTAAGAGGGCCTGAGTGACCGCGATGGCGCCAAGCACGTTGACCTCAAAGACCTCCCGGATTTCCTGTAGTCCCAGATGCTCCCAGGGGCCTGTGATAGCGATTCCCGCGTTGTTGACCAAGCCCGCGAGGGAACTGTTCGGAAGGAAGGCCTGCAATTCTGTAACACCCTCGGCGATGCTCTCTGGGCGCGCGAGGTCCATGAGGAGGGGGACAACCCCCTCGTCTTCCAGCCGTTGGGCGTCCTCTCTTCGCCGAAGAGTGCCGAAGACCTGGAAACCCGTCCGTCGCAGCTCTTTGACGGTAGCGAGACCGATGCCGCTTGAGGCGCCGGTGACGAGGACCGGGCCGCGCGGCCAAGCTGGTATCTGGTTGGTCATTTGCATCCCTGTTGCTCCCTCCCCCCTCGAGTCAGGGCCCTTGAAAGCTCCCCGAGCAAAGGCGGTGCAATCCGTTATGATACGGTCAACTGCGGTTTTCACCGCTTCTCCGTTCCGGGCCGACCGTATTCCACGGAATGCTACGGGGAGTGGAGAGCTCGTGACCAGCGCAGACATGATTCCATGGACGGGGCACACATCGAAATGCGGCTGGGCCGCCTACGCGAGATCCTTGACGGGGAGAGCTACGGGCTTTGCTGCGGACCCGGCGATGTCGTCCATCGGCTGACAGCGGCAAAGGGGCGCGAGGTTCTTGAGCGGGTCTGGCTTTCGGGGCAGCGCCTCGGCGATCGGCAGAAGTCGCTCCTGCTCCTGTTCTTCTTCGGTAGCGAAGTCCCCAAGACGGCGATCGAGTCCGTTTTGCCAGTTTCAGTCTGCTCCGCTCTGGTTGAGCTCGGCCTGATTTCGGAGTCCGGTTCCGCTTTCCGCACCAACGGATGCTCGATCCTTCCCTTTGAGGGCTCGTATTTGTTCGCCCCTCAGTTGCTGCGCTCCTGGATCGGGAGCCGGCTATATCTGGGGGCCGACTCCTTGCGTCTGGTCGAGACGATGCAGCGGTCCCGCTCGGCAGGGCAGACCTTCGAGATCGGCGCCGGCACGGGTATCGTCGGGCTTGCGGGAGCAAGGGGCGCGTACGCGGCCTCGGAGATCGATCCTTGGTGCGCTCTGGTTGCCCAGACGAACTTCGTCCTTAACGGCCAGACAGGACGATGCCAAGTCACGCAGGGGAGCCTTTACGACGGCTGCCCGACCGAAGGAGTCGAATTTATCGTTTCGAATCCCCCCTATGTTCCCGAGCCACTGACCCTCCGGCTGCCTACGTTCGCAGGTGGCGGCGAGGACGGGCTCGTGGTCGTGCGCCAGATTCTGGAGGCGGCTCCTGGGGGTGCCTCCTGCGTCCTGGCGTTGCGGGTATACGGAGACGGCCGCGGGACTCGGCTGGAGGAGGAGTTGCGCCGGCTCTCGTCCGGCCGGCGTGCCGAAGTCTGGTACTCCAGTCGGACCCGGCTGCGGGAGGCTGACTTCACGGCGTTGGCTCTGGGAGCCGGTGTTCCTGATAGCGCTGTCTCATTCGCCGAGCACTACCGGCGCCAGGGATTTACTCATCAGTTCGATGCCGTCGTGACCGTACGCTCTGACAGCCGGCCGGGGCTCTCCATCGTGCAAGCATTCGACGGCTGGGACGACGATTCGGTACCGGTTCGTACCGGTCTCGGGCTGCCTGACGAGGACTCGGTCGCGCGTTCCGTCCTGAATGTTATCGACGGCCGCCGGACCGTGTCCGAGATCGCCGCCACCCTCCACTTCGAGACCGGCCGGCAAGACAGCGCAATCGAAGCCGTCCTGGCGGTCTGTCGGCAGGCCTCGCTGGCAGGCTTTTTGCGTTTGGTACAATGAACCTAGCGTTCGTATAGGAAGAAACAGCTATGAAAGACGAAGACACTTCCTCCGGCTCCCCTGAATCAACCGAGGTTGCCGCTACGGGAGCGACCAATCTGGACCGCCTGCTCGCCAGGGTCCGGCAGACCGGTGGTCTCCCTGAGCGTCCGAGGACGTCCTCAAACGAGGACAAAGGTACTTCGCTTCGCGACCAATGGGAATCGCTTCCCGATCGCGTGCTGCGGAGGGTGGATTTCCCATGGTTTCTGCGGCAGCAGTAAGAGCGTCTGATGCAGTCATTTCGCTGGTGGTCCGCCCTATCGGCGACACCTGTAATCTTCGCTGTACCTACTGTTACCTCGGCGAAAAGGTCAGAGCGCCGTTGCGGGTGATGAGCGGGGAGACCCTGGGCCGCCTGACCTCGGACGCCGCAAGTATGGCGGCCCGCGTCCAGTTCCTCTGGCATGGAGGCGAGCCCCTGCTGGCCGGGAGTACCTTTTTCGGGGAAGCTCTTCGGCTCCAGGGCTCGGGTGGGGCCATTTTCGAGAATCTCGTTCAGACCAACGGTACGCTGCTGGACGAGCACTGGGCTCGCTTCTTTGCCCTGCACGGCTTTCAGGTGCGTCTCAGTCTAGACGGCCCGCAGGTCGTCCACGACCTCCATCGGCGTAACGGCGCAGGCCGCGGCAGCCACGTCCAGGTCACGGCGGCGATCCGGTTGCTTCGGGAGGTCGGGATCGCCCCCCAGGTCTCTTGCGTGGTGACGGAGCAGACTGCACCCCGGATCACCGAGGTTTACGAGTTCCTCCGAGACGAGGGGATCGCTGAGATCTCCTTCATCCCCGCCTTCCTGCGCGTCGACGGCGCTGTCCACGAGACGACGCTGACCCCGGCTAGCTTCGTGCGGGTGTACTCGACTCTTTTCAATCTCTGGGCCGAGGATCGGCAAGAGGTGCGGGTCCGGGAGGTTGAGGCCATGGTCTCCGGCTTGGTCGGGCACCCAACTGGCGACTGCACCTTTACCGGGGCCTGCGCGCTTATCGTGCGCGTCGAAGCGGATGGCACGGTGTTGCCCTGCGAGCTCCATACCGGGGAGGATGCCGAGGCCTACGGCCGCGTGGGCGAGGAGCCGCTTTCGGAGATCCTTGCCCGGCGTTTCAACGGCCGGATCGCGCGGCTCTCCCGGCAGGTCCAGTCGAGCGTGGCGGTCCACAACTGTCGTTGGTCTCGCCTCTGCCATGGCGGCTGCTACGCAACCCATGCAGCCAGGCGGGACGGTCCCCAGGGCTACTTCTACTGCTGCGAGGCTCGCGGTGAAGTCTTCTCCTATATCTCTTCGCGGCTTGAGGCCCTAGTAGGGATCCCACAGGTTTCGGAAGCCTCGAATCGTCCGCCGGTCGTTGCCTGACGCAAGCGCCTCGCGCTCCTGTCGGGTCTTGCCTTCCCTTCTCAGCTCCTCTATCCTTTTGCGTTATCATTGATTAACGTCGATTCGAGGGATATGCTGATGACCGTATGGAAGCCCACCGCTGGATTCAAGCAGGCCTTAGAAGAAGCGAGAAGATTGGAGGATTTCTCTTTGCGAATTCATTGGTGCTGCTGGGTCGAGAAAGGTCAACGCGCTCTCGATCGGCGCATCTTCAAACTGATCGCACCCGGTGACGAGCACCGCGAATTGAAACCAAGGCTTAAGCAGCTCTTCGGACGTGGCTGGCCGGAGGACGAATTCCTCCACCTCGAACGTTTGATCTCCTCACCTCTGGCTCCGGACAGCCCGTTGGCCAAGTTGAAACTCAACCTCAAGCGATCTCTTCGTACCGATCCGTTCTATAGCGCAGATCCTCGCCACATGGGCCGCTTCGCGGTCGGAGATGTCGATGGAGCTTTCTCCGGCCATCCAGATGCCTTGGCCTTCTATACCCAGAGGGGATCTGCCGAGTTGATCGCCGGCCTCTGGCAGGGAGCAAGCCAGCCAGATTTCGAGTGGCTGCCGGAGATCAGCGTCTGTCGAAAATACATGGCCCCCGACCTTGTCTCTTACAGTGAAAAGGATTTGACAGATCTGCTCGCGCTCTTCTTGGTAAGAATGGAGCAAGATGCCATTTTCTTACGCATGTCCGTAGGCGAGCGGGAGTACGGTTGGTTATTCCTACAAGGAGATGACGGCAGCCCTTCTTACAGCTACAAAGGGTTGCTCCGCTGCTGGCGTCTACAATGTAATGTAGGAGGAAAAGGGATCGAATGGGGCGATCAGGCTTTTAACCTGCTGACTCTACTGCGACAAAGCGAGCGGGATGCTTGGGACAGCGATCAACTGAAGAGCATCGACGAACATGTCCTTCGGCAGGAAATGGCCGCCGCAGAGGAGGACAAAGGACTTGGCGCCAGTTTCAAGTCCGGCGACATTCCGGGAACGCTACATGTATTGCGCAGTGGTTCTCCACGATTTCTATTAGAACCGTTCTTCGAGCCTTGGGTTCCCAATAATCCAGAGTTGCTTCGCCGAGAGGTACCGATTCTCCTCGCGTCCGAGCCGCTTGACGAGACAACACGTGACTTGGAATACACGCTGTATCGCAGCGATCCCCAACACGGCCGTTGCTTATGCGGGAGGAAATACCCGCATCACCCTTCCCGGGAATGCCCGAAGGTCGCGCCTTTGCGGAATGCTCACGGAGCTTGGATTCAGGACCGTTACGTCGAGGACCCTGATTCACGAGGAACGAGATGGCGTTGGGAGCTGTTATCCTCCCCGTACTTTTACTTCTGCGAGGATCCGAACAGCCTCTTGGACGACGCTGACGGCTCGAAGGATGGTGAGGTGAGGGCAGAGGCACGACGGAAGTGGCGGGAGATCACGAGAGAGATGTATTCGGATGGCTCACCGGAGAGTCCTGGCTCAGAAGGAGCTGCCGAGCCCGGTCGAGCGGCACCCTCAAGTGACTCGCCGGGTTCCCCTGAGTATCGAGTCGGGCTTCGATGAATCGCCCCGAAGAGTGCTGAAGCCTGCAAAAGCGGACGTGTCCTTGCAGAAAGCTTGCTACAACTGGACCGTCCAGGTCGGCTGAGCCGGCAGGACCGGAAACGGGCTCGGCGACCAAGTCCTCCGGTCGGAAGAACAGCAACCGGCGTTCCCCGCTTAGGGGAGCATTCCCGCACAGAACTTGGGGCTGCAGCTCGAGCGACACTGAGAGCTCCTCGCAATGGAAACGGAGTCCTCCCGATTCGCCGCGGACCGTTCCCGAGAGTGTCAGCGGCTCCCGGAACGAGACAACCCGCGCCACGGAGGGCTCGGCCGGCTGCCGGTAGAGGGTTTCCCAGCTACCCGATTGCACGATTCTGCCCTGATCCAGGAAAAGGACAAGCCCTCCCGCCTCCTGGGCGTCCTCATGGTCGTGGGTCACGAGGACGCTCGTGGTGCCGAGCCGCCGCAGCTCTGAGAACACGAAGCGGCGGGCTTCACGCCGGAGAGGCGCGTCCAAGTGACTGAACGGCTCGTCGAGCAACATCACATCCGGCCCCCGGATCAACGCCTTGGCCAGGGCAAGCCGCTGGGCCTCTCCCCCACTCAGGGAGGCTGCGGGCCTGGGGAGGAACGCTTCGAGCCCGAAATGCGCCGCGGCTTGCCGCACGCGCTTCCGCGCCTCGGCGGAAGGGACACGCCGCGCCATGAGCGGGAGAAGAAGGTTCTTTTCGACTGACAGTTGAGAGTAGACCCCAAGATCCTGGAAAACGAATCCCATACTGCGGCGCTGCGGCGGCCAATCCGTGATTCTGGCTCCGGCGAGAAAGACCTCTCCCCGATCCGGAAACTCAAGACCCGCGACGATCCGCAGCACTGTTGTCTTGCCACAACCCGAGACCCCGAGCACCGTCGAGATCTCGCCGCGGGGGAACTCGCACGACACCCCGGCGAGCACAACCCGGCGTCCGAAACTCTTCTCTATCCCCTCCAAACGGAGCGTCAAGGAACAGGCTCCTCGGGAAGAATGCGGCGGGCAGAGCTCCGGGCAGCGAGGTGCAACCCCAGCACCAACGCCAGTGCCAGGGGAACGGGAGCAAGTCCGATGGTGCCGAGTGCGGAGATCTCCCCCCATTCGATCCGGCTCCCTGTCGTGAGCCCCAGCATGGCTAGAGGTAAGGTCCGGACTCGTGAGTCAGTGAGAACGCTGGCGAACAGCAACTCGTTCCAGGACCGCAGAAAAGCCAACGCGAGCAGCCCCGTCACCAAGTGGCGCAGGGCCGGCAGGTGCACCCGTCGCAGCGCTCCGAGACCCGACAGGCCGTCGAGCCAGGCGGATTCGTCCCAACGCCTAGGCTGAACATCGAGAGAGGGGGTCAAAAGAAAGATGACCAGTGTCGAGTGAAGAACGGCGTGAAGAGCGATCAGGCCGGGCAATGAATCGTAGAGACCGATCTGCAACATCCATAGATAAACTTGTAAGCTCAAGGCGATAGGAGGTACCAACCATGTGGTCAGGCAAAGCGCATAAAGAGTGCGGCCGAGGCGTCCTCCCTGCCGGGAAATGAAATAGGCGCACGGTAAGGCCAGAGCCACTGCGAGAAGCGAGCTGACCGACGCCAACATGGTCGTGTCGCCCACGAGCTGGCCCAGGGGAAGCCTCTCCGCCAAGCGGCGGTAGTGTTCGAGGGTGAGCTCGGACAGCCATGGAAAGCCGCGTAGCGCCGCCCGGCGGGTCATGAAGCCGGCCAGCACGAACCAGGAAAGCGGACCGACGACGAAGAGCGTCAGGATGATCAGCGTCATCCCTCGCAACACAACCTTCACGCGGGTCTCCGGCCTCACGATGCCCTCTCGTGGAGCAGCCCGCGCAGAAGCTGGAGGCGCCGGATCAGAAAGAGGATCAGCACATAAGCCGCCATCTCCAAGACCTGCAGGTGGGCAGCGCCGATCCCAAAGCGTTGTTGATTGAAGGTCACACGGTTGGCGTAGAGGCTGGCCATTAAAGTTGAGATACCTGGCCCTCCTCCCGTCAGGATTTGCGGCAAGTCGAAAGTCCGGAGCCCCTCGAGCATCCGCAGCAGGACGACCACCGCAATGGGGCCGGCCAAGTGCGGTAGCTCGACGTAGCGGAGCCGCATCAGGTCGGGAAGCCCGTCGACCTTAGATGCCTCGATTTGTCGCCGGGGGATGAGTTGAAAGGCCCACCAGAACAACAATGCCGTGAACGGCAGCCACTGCCATGCGTCGAGACAGGCGAGGGAGATCCAGGCACCGCGGGGGCTCCCTAGTGGCGCCTCTGTGCTCTCCAATAAGCCCATAACTTTCAACGCCCGGGAGACGATGCCGACTTGGTCGTGTAGATAGAGCCTCCCGATGAGTGCCACGACAGTTGGCGAGACAAGCAGCGGAGTGATCAACAGGACCACCAGCCCGGCCGGCAGCCGCGAAGGCCAGAGGAATCTTAGCCAGATGGCGAGTAGAAGTGCACAAGAACTCTGGATCAGCACGATGCTGATAAAGAGCACGCTGGCCAGGAGGCTGTTTCTGAACCCCGGCTCGTGCGTGAAGAGCTCTACGTAGTTGGCCAGACCGACAAATGTGCCATAGGACTCCGGCCGTGACGGGTCAAGTGCCAGCAGGCTCTTCCAAGCGGTGGCCGCAAACGGACCAAGCAGGAAGATCGCCAGCAGGATCGTCTCGGTCCAAGTCGTGAACACCGGCCCAGGGCCCAAGCTGCGACCGATCTTCATTCTAGTCTCGGCATCCGTGGAGGGCTTAGCTCCCCCGTGGCGACTGAACGATGCCGCGCAGCCGCTGCGCGATCTGAGTGAGCGCTTGGTCCGGAGTCAACTCGCCGGATACGGCCCGGGCGAGAAAGTCTTGGCCAATAGAGATCATCTGGGCACTGTATGGCTCGTTGGACCAGCCGACGAGATGGTTCAGCGCCGCGAGGTGGGCCGCGGAGCCCGGGATCTTTGCGTACTCGGGCGATCTGTACGTCGACAGCGTCGCGGGGATGCCCCCCACCTGAGCCCAGGCGATCTGAATCTCCGGCCGGTTGACCCATTGGATGAACTGGACTGCCGCTCGCGGGTGGCGACTCTTGGCGTTGACAAAAAGGCCCCAGCCCCCGAAGACCGAGGCGGTCACTCCTCCCTCTTCCAGCGTCGGGACTGCCGCGAAGCCGGTATGGTCCGAGACTTGGCTCTGCTTCGGGTCCATGACGGCGGTGATCGCATCGCTCCAGTTGATCACCATGGCTACCTGCCCGCTCTGGAACGTGGAGAGAGCCTCGTCCCAGTTGTAGTTGACCGTACCCGGCGGCGCGAACGGTTTGAGGCTGACGTAATAGCTCAGCGCCTCGCGGGCTTGCGGGCTGTCCGCTACGACGGTACCGTCGGGCGCAATGAAAGTGCCGCCGAAGCTGTGGAGGAAATTCGTGAATTCAAACCACAGGGCCACGTGGTTCTTGCCCTGGAGCAGGGTGCCGTAGAGATCCTGCTCCAGCGTCTTCCCTGCGGCTTTCTCGCCCGCCTTGCGAGTGAAGAACTGGGCCACATCCCGGTACTGGGCCCAGGTCATGGAGCGCTGGGGAGCCGGCTGCGGCAGGTCGTACCCGTAACGGACCCGGAACGCCGCCTGCTCACCTGGATCACCGAAGAGGTCGGAACGGTACCAAAGGAACATGCATTGCGCAGAGCAGGGCAAGGCCCACAACTTACCTTTGTAACGGCACGAAAGATTGAGAATCGGTTCGGAAAAGTTGTTCATGTCTACCTTCGGGTCTCGCCACCCGTCCCGCGACAACGACTCACCGACGTTGAGCACCCAACCATTAGCCGCGAACAGGCCGACGTCGTAGAAAGCACCCATGATGACGTCGTAGTTCGCGGCGCCGGCCTGAAAGTCGCCGATGCTCTTCTTGCGCAGCGTCTCGGCGTCGAAACGAGAGATCTCCACCCGGTGACCGGTCTCCGCGGTGAAGCGGTCTTTGATCTTTTCCAACCCCTGCATCGGCGAGTAGTCCTCGCCGATCACCTTCAACGTGACCTGCTCTCGATCGGGGGCATCGGAGCGGCGGAGGAACAGCACGGTCGCTACCGTGGCTACGACGACCAAAACCACCCACAACCATCTGCGCTGGCTCATATCATTCCTCCTCTATCGGGGGAGTCACGATCTTGCGGAGCTCTTCCTCAAGAGTCCGCATCTCCTCGCACAGAGTTTGATACTGTAGATCCTGTCTCGCGATCAGATTGCGTAAAAAAAGCCGGATGGAATCAATGCCTTTGCGGGCGCCTGGAAAGGCTGGTACCCAGTGGCCTCGCACAAGCCCGTCCCGCAATGACAAGAGAAAGAAGCGAAAGTTCGTCTCGTGTTGGTGATGCTCTCCGAACCGCTTTACCTCGAGCTCGTCGAGCTCAAGGTCAACGAGCGGCAGGCTCGGGGAAGGGAACCCCCGGGTGAGGAGGTCGCGCTGCTGGTTCGGTTGGTAAAAGAAATCTGCAAAGCTTACACCCGCACGGGTGGCAGATCCGATGCGCTTATCTCCACGGCGGGGGAAAGTCATCAACCAGCCTGCCACCAGGGGATTTCTCTGATGCCGGACATCGCGGGGGATCTGGCCCAAGACCATGTCCTCCACACCTACCTCACCGTTGTCCCAACCTTTGCACTTCGGCAGGCGGACGGGTTTCGACGTAAAAGCACCGTTCTCGTCAATTGGGGTGAAGAGGAAGTTGTCCGACCATGCAATGTACATCGACAGCCGACCCTGGTTGAATTCCGTTACCAAGCTCGACATGCTGCGCCCGCCCGGCCGCGCTTCAAACCCCGCCAGCCCACGGTAGATCTCCTGGAGGCGTTGGGCGAGACCCAGAAAAAGCCATGTGCCTTCCAGGGACTCGCATTCGCCGACGGCCGGTAGGGCAGAAAAGTTACCTTCCTCGGTTCGGAAATCGGCGCCTCCGCAGGCGAGCACCACGTTCAGCCATTCATAGTAGAGAGCCCTGTCTTCGTCGGCGAAGCCAAATGGACTTACCGCTTCCGGGCTCCTCGTCGCGGCGAACCAGATCAACAAACGGTAGAGCTGCTGCCAACTGGTAGGGAATAGATTGCCGTTCCTCTCGTTGCCGTAGATGTCTGCGATGTAGGATGCAAACTGTTTCTGGAAGAGCGAACGGTTCACACATAGAATCGTGGTGGCCATCGAGAACGGCAGCCCAAAGGTAGAAGGGCCGTAGGCGCACCACTTCCGCCATCCAGGGTAGTGAGTATCCAGGAAGTCGCTGCCAAGGCAAGCGACACGGAGCTGTCTTCGAAGCTCTTCCAGAGTCCACACCGATGTTCCCGTACCGAGAATTCCCAGGGAGCTCTGTGGGACCATCAGGATGTCCGGGAGACTCTTGTCCTCCGGCTGTGAAATGATCTTTTCCCACGGAGCCTGAGAGTTCGTGGCGGACCAGAGCCGCAGCTCGATCTCGGAGGGTAGCGAGAGCACGTCACTCTCCCTCTCGTCGAGCACGAAGCGCGCCACTGCCGGCTCGGAATGCTTCTTCGCTTCCCTCTCAATATACCCATGCTTCTTCAGAAAGACCTGCATGTGCTGATAATTGACATCCTCCAAAGCGATCGAGATACGCTGACGGCTGGGTGTTGGAGTGCCAGCGCGCCCCTTTTCCTCGGGATCGCTTGGGCTGATCACCAAGCGCTGAAGCTCCTTCGCGAGTTTCCTATACCCGTAAGAGAGTAGAGAGCTCGGGTACTTGTCGACGAAGTAGGTTTCCTGGTAGGTCGCCAGGTCGCAGTATGGGAGCTGCAGATCGAGCCGCGTCGGCAAGGCGAAGCGCAGGTGCCTCGGGTTCGCTTGCTGCTCGTCCAGCATGCGGGCGAGCTGATCGGTAATCCTTTGGAGGCCTGCCTCCAATCCCGCAGGGTTGACGGTAGGGACAGGGCTGGCAACGAGAATGACGCGTGCCGGACGAACCTTTTGAGGTGCCTCCTGGCTCAGAATCGAAAGGCTCCCATGGACGTTCTGCTCATTGAGGCCCAGGAAAAGAACGAGAGCCTGAGGGACTACATAGGTATAGGTAGGGAAGAAGTTCCCTGTACCTGTTCGGGCATCGATGAGCACGAAGTCGAGAGCGAAATGGTCGACAAAATGGGCAACGATCTTCGTCAGAAGCGCAGCCGATGTCTCCAGGCCCAGGGCCGAGGTAGCTTCATTGAACAGCGAAGCTCGCGCTCTGTACTCGTCGCCTTTCTTGAAAGCGCCTTTGCCTGAAGGCATTAGAATAAGGGCTCCAAGCCCGCGCACTTTTAGAGAAATTGCACATTTGTCTGAGTTCTCTGCGAAACCCGAGAGATCCCTCGCGCGATCAGCTAAATCGATCCCGGGCTTCGCCTGAGAAGCTCTAAAGAGGAATAAATCAGCAAACCCTCCGGCTTCATCGATTTCCTCTTGCACGCGATTGCGCTGATCCGAGCCTGGATCGAGGTCGACAGACAAGGCTTGATGAGGTAAACCAGGAGAATCGATGTCGAGATCAATGATCCCCACCCGGTAACCCGCCTCCTCGGCCAAGAAGCGGGCGACATTGCTCAACGCAAGAGTCCTGCCGGTACCTCCTTTGTACGCATAGAATGTGATGATCCATGCGTTCTGGTGAAATCGTTCTCGCTGAGAGATGATCATACTAAGCCGCTGCCTCTATCTGTGTCGAATGAGCAGACATTGCCCCCAAAATAGTTGCCCCATAGCGTCTGACCTCATTCATCGAAATTACATTCGACTCCCTTCCGGGTCGTTTTCGCTCGAAGCGAAGCTCATACCACATCTCAAAGACTTTTAAATAAGTGCGCCAGCCCTCGCGCACCTCCTTGGCGTAGGCCTGCAAGGCCGGATCGAGCTGCGGTGCTGCCTCCTGCTGCGTGTACACCCGTGGATGCTTCAGGAGTCCCGCGAGCTCCTTATTGGAGAGTAGGATGTGGCCCTGCTCGGAATTGAGCCCCAGTTGGAAGCCCACCAGCAGGTGTTCGAGGAGCGTCTGCTCCCGCTCGAGGCTTTCCTCGGAGAGGACGGGGAAGGGATCGCTACGGAGGTCGCGGGCCTTCTCGACCTCCTCGAGGAAGGCACGGGCGAACCGGTCGAGAATGTCGATGTCGTCAATCCCGTACTGGACACTGAGGTGCAAGGCCAAGAATGCAAGACAGGCGTCTTTCCGGTCCTGCGGCACCTCCGGAATCGGCGCGGGATTGCCGAACAGATAGCGTGTGGCAGCGGCGACCAACCGGAGGAGCTGGCGCTCGCGGACCGTGAAATCATCGACCGTTCGCACGACCGGGTTTTCTTCGAAGCTGCGGTCTCGCGCCTGAAAGTGGATTCCGACGAGCGTCAAAGAGAGCTTGGCGCAGGCCTCCTGAAACCGCTGGAGCTGGACCGAAGGTTCACCCTCCGACTGTGGGTCCCGAACTCGTGAAAACAGACGGGAGACCGTCGATTCGCTGAGATGCGCCGCGCGCGCCAGTTCCGACTGCGTATGCCCTCCCTCGAGATACCGGTCGTAGAGCACTCTGGCCGGATTGGCGCGCAAGTTCTCGAAGAAGCGGCTTTGCGCTTCCGGATCTCCTCCGGAGACCACCTCTGCGAGAAGACGGTAATAGCAGTCACGGTAGACCTCACCGATTGGACCGCGGAAGACTCTTAAGAAGTCGCTGTCGTGCGGGTACTCTGCCGTGATCCACTTCCTCGCGGCCACCGCGAAGCTGTCTGGGCGTGGGCCTTCGCTTGCAGGAGGTTCGTGCTTCCGCTTCTCCTCAAGAATCTCATGGATAACACAAACCTGGTTGGTGGGCAGACTCCCGAAGTGAAGGGTCTGGCCGAGGACTGTCCTGTATGCGTTCAAAGCCATACCTCTCCGGCGCTCTGCCGTGCTTGAGCTCTCCTGGCCATTAACGGCTCGGGGTGTCGCGTTCATCTTGCGAGTTCCGCAAGGCGGACTGTAGTCGCGATGCCCGGTCGCCGTCAAGGCTCTCGAATATGGTCAACCCGAGCCAGAGGTTAAAAATTTCTTGCGGATTGAGCAAGGCGCTCGGGGTTCGCTGAACTCGTTCTCGGGATAGCGAGAACGCGCCGCCCGCCCATCGCGTGGGCCGCGTGGCCCCCCGGCCACTCGGTCACCTTTCCGACGAGGCCCTCCTTGCCCCGTGCGCCAGGAGGTACTTCAGCCTCCCGACCTGGGCCTCCTCTTCGTCGCTGACCGGGATCGAGTGATACCTCCCCGCCCAGATCCCGTGCGGCCAGTTGTGCAGCTCCGGCCGGCCCACCTCTCCGCCCACCCCCTCAGCGCTGACGCTGCGCGCCCAGTAGTCGCGGAAGGCCCGAAGCCGGGGAAGGACCTCCCGGTCCTTGGCGCGATTCGATGCCGTCTTGCTGGCGATGATGTCGTCGGGGTGGCAAATCGGGAATCCTCGGCCTCGACGTGGCGAGCCCAGGCCTTGGCGAAGGTCTCAATGCCATCCGGTGCAAAAGATGAGGTCGATGTCGAAGGGACCGTTCTTGGACCTGGATGAAGTCCTTCCCCTGCCGGATCTCCTCTTCCTGATCCGCGGTGAGGGAGAACCCCAGCTCTCGCAGGGCTGCTACGGCCGCAGCTCCGTTTTCAGGCTCTGGATGGCTCCGGATTTGCCGAGGAAGAGATAGCGCACACCGTGACGGGCGAAGGCGTCGCGGATCTCCTCGGCCTGGGGGTATTCAAATCGCGGGGCCATAGCCCAACCATTCCGGGAGGTTGACGGCGCACCACGCGCGATAGTCGGCTGTCGTGTCGAAGGACCGGTAGGGAGCGTCATCGAGGACCGGCTTGTAGGTGTGGACGTAAGCGTAGCGGAGGCGCGTCTTCAAGGGACGCCGTGCCGCCGCCTCGAACTCCTCCTTCCATTCCCGCAACTGCGCCGGTGTCGGGTCCATACAGCAAAGTGTATCCGACTCCGGGACGCGCCACATTTGCGAAGGCGCTCCCGCCCGCCTGCGTCGAGGCCGGCCGTCAAGGCTGCTCCTTCTTCTCCTCCCGCGCCTGGAGCCTGGCCACCGCTTTCTGGCCGATCTCTTCGCCCCATTTCATGCCGGCGGCCATGGACTCCTGTGCGATCGCCGGCAGCTTTTCGATGAGCTTGGCGCCCAGCGGGGTGTGGTAGAAGGCGATCATCCCCCGGATCTCTTCGTGAGTGAAGTGCTTGTCGTAGATCGGGATGGTCATGCGGACCAGTTCCTCGGTGTTGATCTCCGCGCGAAATCCGTCCCAGAACTCCTTTTCGATCCCGGGAGCGTTCTGCTGGAACGCGGCCATCATCTGGTCCATGATCTGGTCGGCCAGCTTGGTGGAGCCGGTGAGCTCCAGGAGCTCGCGGATGTCCTGCTCCTTGGTGTTGGCCTCCTGCGCCTGGAGAGGGTTCGCGAGGACGAGCAGGCAGAGGACGGCAAGTCCGGTCAATGTCTTCACGGCGTTTTCCTTTCTGGTCAGGACGCCAACTGCCTGAGCGTCGCAATCGCGTGGTCCAGCTCGGCCTCGGTGTTATAGAAGTGCGGCGAGAGACGGATGCCGGCGCGGGGACGGTAGTCGCAGATGATCTCGCGCTCGATCAGCTCGTGGCAGAGGCGCTCGGCGTCCTCGTGCCAGATGGAGACCGTGCCTCCCCGGTGCTTGGGATCGCACGGAGTGCGCACCTCGAAGCCCGCTTCTTCCGCGGCCTGGATGAGGTGGTTGGTCAAGGCCAGCGAGCGCTCGCGGATGCGCTGCGCTCCCACTCCGGCCACGATCTTGTAGCCCGGGCGGCAGGAGTAGAGCGCGGGGATGTTCGGCGTGCCGGTCAGGAAGCGCCAGTTGGCCTCCTTCCGGCAGCGGATCGGGCCGGGACGGAACAGGAACGGCTCCTCGTCCGCCTGCCAGCCGGTGAAGGTGGGCTGGAGCGTCTCCGCGATCTCCGGATTGACCCAGAGGAAGCCCGCGCCGGGACCGCCGCAGAGCCACTTGACCGAGCCGCCGGTCGCGGCGTGCACGCCCCAGGCTTCCAGCTCCAGGGGGAGGACGCCGGCCGACTGGTAGACGTCGAGGAGCAGGATCGCGCCGACCTCGCGGCAGCGCTTCGCGATCGCCTGGGCGTCCTGCACGAAGGCGCTGCGGAAGAGCGTGTGGGAGATGGGCACGAGCCGCGTGTGCTCGTCGATGGCCGCGAGCAGCCGCTCGGTGGGGACGCCGATGCCGTCGTCCGACGGCACCGTCACGATCTCCGCACCCTTCCGGCGCTCCCCTTCCATGATGTACATGACGTTGGGGAAGTTCAGCTCGGTGTAGACGATGCGGTTGCGCTCGGCCGGGTAGTCCAGCGCGGAGATGAAGAGGGCTGCCGCGACCGCGACGTTCTGATGCATGGAGACCGCTCCCGGCCGGACTCCGAGGAGCGGCGCGAGCAGGTCGCCGGTCTCGGCGGACATCTCCCACCACCCCTCGCTCCAGGCGCGCACGCCGCGCTCACCCCATGCACGGGCGAAGGTGGCGAGCTCGTCCTCGACTCCCCGGGGCATGGCCCCGAGGGAGTTGTTGATCAGGTACGTCGTGCGCTCGAGGATCGGAAACTCGGCGCGCAGCGAGAGCAGGTCCTGGTGAGGGGAGATGGTTGCGATCATGATGGTCCTCAGCGGCCCGTCCACTGGGCGGGGCGCTTTTCCAGGAAGGCCTTGACGCCTTCCTCTTTGTCCTGGGTCGAGAAGCAGAGGCAGAAGAGGTCGCGCTCGTAGGGCAGGCCGTCCTCGATGGCCAGCCGTTCGCTGGCGCGGAGGGCCTCCTTGGCGACACGGATCGTGAGCGGGCTCATGGCGGCGATCTTGTTCGCCAGCTCCAGGGTTTTGGCGCGCAGCTCTTCGGCGGGCACGACCATCTCGACGAGGCCGATCGCCTTGGCTTCGTCGGCGCCGATCATGTCGCCGGTGAGGATGAGGCGCATGGCATGGCCGAGCCCGACGAGGCGGGGGAGGCGCTGGGTGCCGCCGCCGCCCGGGATGAGGCCGAGCTTGATCTCCGGCTGGCCGAAGCGCGCTTTATCGGAAGCGATCCGCATGTCGCAGGACATGGCCAGTTCGCAGCCGCCGCCCAGGCAGAAGCCGTTGATCATGGCGATGACCGGCTTGGGGTAATTGGCCATGATGTCGAAGACGCGCGGGCTCGCCATGGCCTCGCGCTGGTCGAACGGGGTACGGCCGGCGAACTCGCCGATGTCCGCGCCGGCGATGAACGACTTCTCGCCGGCCCCGGTGAGGACGACGACGCCCACCGAGTCGTCCTTCTCGATCTCGGCGAGGGCCTGCAGGGCCTCGTCCCGCACCTGCTGGTTGAGCGCGTTCAGCTTGTCGGGACGGTTCACGGTGAGGATGGCGACGCGGCCTTCCTTTTCCACCAGGATGGTTTCGGGCATTGGGAAGTCTCCTCCAGAAGAATAGATGAAGCCTACCGGTGCTTCCACACCGGCTGCCGCTTTTCCAGGAAGGCGGCGATGCCCTCCGCCATGTCGGCGGTGGGGCAGAGCTCTTCGAGGTAGAGGCGCTCGGACTCGGCCAGCGCCTCGGAAAACCCGTGATCCCGTCCGGCCCGGACCGCCTTCTTGGTGAGCCGTGCCACCGCGGCGCTCTTCGCCAGGATCTCGGACGTCAGCTTCGCGAGTCCCTCGTCCAGGTTCCCGACCCGCCGGGCGATCAGGCCCATCCGCTCGGCCTCCTCGCAGGGGAGCGTGCGGCCGGTGAGGAGCAGTTCGAGGGTGCGGCCCGGTCCGATCAGGGACGGGTAGAGAGCCGCCGCGACCGGCGGATAGCAGCCGAGCTCGATCTCGGGCTGGCCGAAGCGGGCATCCTCCGTGGCGATCACCAGGTCGCAGGCGAGGGCGAGCTCCATCCCTCCCCCGAGACAGTGCCCTTGCACCGCCGCGACCGTGACAGCGGAGAGGTCGCGCAGCTTGCGGATGGCGCCGTGCAGGCTTTCGAGCATCGGCCCGACCAGCTCGGGCGTGTGGTCCTGGACCGCCACCCCGGCTGAGAAGGCGCGGTCGCCAGCGCCTCGGATCACGACGAGATGGAGATCCTTGTCCCGGTCCAGCTCCGAGACGGCCTCGCCGAGCCGCTGGATGGTCGGGATGTCCAGGATGTTCAGCGGCGGACGGTCGAGCGTAATCGTCGCGGTGCGCCCGTCCCGTTCCAGCAGGAGGGTCATGGACGGACCGCCCGGACGAAGTCCTCCCAGAGGGCGCGGTGCTGGGCATGGGCGATCAGGTTCTCGGGGTGCCACTGGACGGCGTGCACCCACCAGTCCGGACGGTCGAGCACGAACGCCTCGACGAGGCCGTCCGGCGCCTCGGCCACGGAGACCAGGCCGTCCGCCAGGCGCTTGACCGCTTGGTGATGACGGCTGTTGACCCATGCCGTCTCCGTCGCGAGGATCTCGCCAAGCGGCCTGTCGGGCTCCAGCACGGTGACGGTGTGGACCAGGAGATCCTTGGGATTGTCCCGGCTGTGCGGTATGTCGGTGGGGTGCTGGCTCGGGAGGTCCTGCCAGAGCGAGCCGCCGAGGAACACGTTCAGCACCTGGAGGCCGCGGCAGACTCCCCAGACCGGCACCTGCGCCTCGCGCGCGCCTTCGAGCAGGGCCCACTCCATGGCGTCCCGTTCGGGGTAGACCTCGACCGTGTCGTTGAGGACCTGCTCGCCGTAGAGCTCCGGGGCCAAGTCGACCCCGCCGCAGAGGACGAGCCCCGAGGCCTGGCTCGCCAGCGTCCGGGCCTCCCCGGGAGCCATGGAGCCGGGCATCACATACCGGAAGTCCTCGAAGCCCACGGCCTTGAGCGCCTCGCCGTAGGGAAGCGCCTTCTCGTCCGAAGCGGTGGCGATCAGGATCAAGCGGCCTCCCTCTCGACGAGAGCCGCGATGCCCATGCCGCCGGAGACGCAGAGCGTGGCAATGCCCCGCTCTCCCCCCCGTTTCTCCAGGCCGTGGAGCAGGGTGACCAGGATGCGCGCGCCGGTCGCGCCGATCGGATGGCCGAGGGCGATCGCGCCGCCGTCCGGGTTCAGGCGCTCGGTGGCGATCGCCAGCTGCTTGTTGCAGGCGAGCACCTGGGCGGCGAACGCCTCGTTGAGCTCGACCTCGTCAATAGCCTCAATGTCGAGGCCGGCCTTCTCCAGCAGCTTGCGCACGGCGGGCACCGGTCCGATACCCATGATCCGCGGCTCGACGCCGACCACCTGCCAGCCCGAGAGCCGGGCCACGATCGGCAGCCCCAGCTCTTTCGCCGCGGCCCGGGAGGCCACCACGATCGCTGCCGCGCCGTCGGTGATGCCGGAGGAGTTGCCGGCGGTCACCACGCCGCCGTCCCGGAAGACCGGCTTGAGCCTGGTCATGGAATCCAGGGTGGCGCCGTCCCGCGGATGCTCGTCCCTGGAGATCGTGATGTCCCCCTTCTTGCCGGGGACGGTGATGGGCACGATCTCGCTGTCGAAGCGGCCCTCGGCCCGGGCGCGCTCGCAGCGGAGCTGGCTCTCCAGGGCGTAAGCATCCGAAGCGGCGCGGTCGATCCCGACCTCGCTCGCCAGCTCCTCGGCGGTCTCGCCCATGACGAGGCCGGAGAGCGGGCAGTTGAAGCCGTCCTTGTACATGCCGTCCACGATCTCCGCATTGCCCAGGCGGTAGCCGGTGCGGCCGCGGGGGAGAAGATAGGGGGTGTTCGACATGCTCTCCATGCCGCCCGCGAGCACCACCCGGGCCTCGCCCGTGAGGATCGTGCGCGCCGCCGAGAGCACGGCCTGGAGGCCGGAGGCGCACGCCTGGTTGACCGTGTACGCCGGGCGGTCGACCGGCACTCCGGAACGGTAGGCGACCTGGCGGCCGGTGTTGGGTCCGCCGCCCGCCTGCCGGCCATGGCCGAAGATCACCTGGTCCACGTTCGCCGGGTCGAGCCCGGCGCGCTCCATCGCGGCCCGGGCCGCGGCAGTCCCCAGCTCCACTGCCGTCAGGGACGACAGGGAGCCGAGGAACTTGCCGATCGGGGTCCGCACCGGAGCGGCGAGGACGATGTCGTTGTCGCTCACCAGCCGCGGAACTCCGGCTTGCGCTTGGAGACGTAGGCGTCGAGGCCCTCCTTGGCGTCGGGGCTCTCGAAGAGCTGCTGCTGCAGCTCGCGCTCGATGGCGAGGCCGCTCTCGAACGGCACCTCCCAGCCGGACTGCACCGACCGCTTGATGCGGCCCGCGGCCTTGGCGGCCTTGTTCGGCGGGGTGAACTCCTTGGCGTAGTTGTGGATCTGCTCGGCGAAGCTGGCGTTGTCGCCCTCGAAGATGTAGTTGATGATGCCGAGCTTCTGGCCCTCCTCGAAGTCGATGAGGCGACCGGTGATCATGAGGTCGATCGAAATCGTCTTGCCGACGCGGCGGGCCAGGCGCTGGGTGCCGCCGGTGCCGGGGAGCACGCCGAGGTTGATCTCGGGCAGGCCGAGCTTGCCCGAGCCCTTGCGCGCGATCAGGATGTCCGCGGCCATGGCGATCTCGAGGCCGCCGCCGACCGTGTGGCCGTCGAGCGCCGCGATGACCAGCTTGGGGGTCTGCTCCAGCCGGTTCAGCGTCTCGTTGGCGTGCAGGCAGAAGTAGTACTTGAAATAGGGGTCGGACGACTTCAGCATGTTGATGTTGGCGCCGGCGCAGAAGAACTTGTCGCCCTGGCCGCGCAGGACGATCACATAGACGTCCTTGTCGAACCGGGCCTTCAGGATGGCTTCATCGAGCTGGCGCATCATCTCGTGGGTGTAGGTGTTGGCCGGCGGATCGTCCAGGGTGAGGTAGGCGACGCCGTCCTTCACCTCGAGGTGGACCAGGGTGCTCTGGGCCGCGGTCGGTTCCGCGGTCGATTCCGCGGTTGATCCCGCGGTAGTGGGCTCAGCCATCTTCATCTCCTCCCGTTCGGGTTTGGGCAATATGGGGGACCGGGAGGCGGAGCGCCGCCCGGAGAGAGTCCGGGGCATTCTAGTACACTGCCCCCCGAGGAGGGGAACCATGATCCGCCGGCTCACCCTGTTTGCCGCTCTCGCGATCCTGCTTGCCGTCTCTGCCGCCGCCCGCACCGCCAAGCCGCCTCTTCATGGCCGCCACTGGATGGCGATCACCGGCAAGCCGCTGGCGGCCACGGCCGGGGCCATGATGTTCCAGAAGGGGGGCAACGCGGTCGACGCCTCCGCGGCCATGCTCGCCGCCACCTGCACCATGTGGGACACGCTCGGCTGGGGCGGCGAGACCCAGGTGCTCCTCTGGCACCCGGGACTGAAGAAGGTCATCGCCATCAACGCCCTCGGCGTCGCCCCGACCGGCGCCACGCCCGACTTCTTCCACGGCAAGAACATGCCCTACCCGCCCGAGTTCGGGCCGCTCTCCGCCGTGACGCCGGGCACCCCCGGCGGGCTGCTGGTCATGCTGGCCGAGTACGGCAAGCTGAGCCTCGCGGACGTGCTCGCCCCCGCGATCCAGATGGCCGACGGCTATCCCATCGAGGCGCAGGTGATCGGCCGGATCACCGCGGAGCGGAAGCGAATCGAGGAGTGGCCCTACTCCAAGGCCGTGTTCCTCCCGGGCGGAAAGCCGCCCGAGCCCGGCCAGGTCTTCAAGCAGCCCGACCTCGCCGCCACCCTGCGCAAGCTGGTGGACGCCGAGAAGCAGGCGCTCGCCGCCGGCAAGGACCGCAAGGCCGCGATCCTCGCCGCCTACGACCGCTTCTACAAGGGGGACATCGCCGCCGAGCTCGCCCGCGGCACGCAGGAGGCCGGGGGCCTGATCACGAAGGAGGATCTGGCCCGCTGGCAGGTGCACATCGAGGAGCCGGTCAAGACCTCGTACAAGGGGATCGACGTCTACAAGCTCGACGTCTGGACCCAGGGCCCGGCGATGCTCCAGGCGCTCAACATCCTGGAGCCGCTGGATGTCAAGGGCATGGGGCTCAACAGCGCCCGCTACATCCACACGCTCTACCAAGCCATGAACCTGGCCTTCGCGGACCGCGACTTCTACTACGGCGATCCCTACTTCCCGCCCGACGAGCCGACGCTGGGGCTGCTCTCCAAGGAGTACGCGGAGTCCCGCCGCAAGCTGATCAACCCCGAGCGCAACGACCCGGCGGTCAAGCCCGGCGACCCGTATCCGTTCCAGCGCACGAAGAACCCCTACCTCCCCCTGCTGGAGAAGTGGGGAACCCCCGGCGAGTCGACGAAGTACACCCAACCGCACAACGCTTCGATCTCCTTTGACGAAAGCTTCCGGCTGGGCACGACCTCGGTCATCGCCGCGGACGAGGAGGGCTGGGTGGTGTCGGCGACGCCGAGCGGCGGCTGGGTGCCGGCGTTCATCGCGGGCCGCACGGGGGTCGGGCTCTCCCAGCGCATGCAGAGCTTCGTGCTGGAGGAGGGCCAGAATCCGTTCAACGTGCTGGTCCCGGGCAAGCATCCGCGGGTGACGCTCACTCCGACTCTGGCGCTCAAGGACGGCAAGCCCTGGCTCGCCTTCGCGGTGCAGGGCGGCGACACCCAGGACCAGAACCTCCTCCAGTTCTTCCTGGACGTGGTGGAGTTCGGCATGACCGTCCAGGAAGCCGCGGAGGGGCCAAACATCACGAGCTACCAGATGCGCAGCTCCTTCGGGGGGCACGAGTCGCAGCCGGGGAGGGTGACGGTCCACGCCAGCACGCCCGAGTGGGTGAGGGCCGAGCTGCGCAGGATGGGCTACAAGGTCGAAGCCGAGGAGCGCACCTCGGGGCCGATCAACGCCATCCTCCTCGACCACGAGCACGGCACCCTGTGGGGCGGCTCCAGCGACAACGGCGAGGACTACGGGATCGGGTGGTAGGGTAGATCAGTTGTTAGCTGACTCAATGCAAGATATCATCTTGCCTGAGGCAAGTTGGAAACTGGATATCTTGCATGATCTTCCAAGCGCCTGAGCTCACCTCCGAGGAGCAGGAGGTGGTGCACCGGATCGATGAGCTGAAGCGGGCACTCGGCTACCGCGTATCGGCCACGCCGAAGCGCTGGTACGGCTTGCTGCGCCGGATCACCTTCGCGCGGGCGGTCCGAGGGTCGAACACCATCGAGGGCTATGATGTGGCCCTCGATGACGCCATTGCCGCCCAGGAAGGGGAGGAGCCGCTCGATCCCAAGACCGAGGCCTGGGCGGCGGTGACGGGCTACCAGTCCGCCATGACCTACGTCCTGCAACTGGCCGACGATCCTCACTTCCGCTACTCTCCGGACCTCCTTCGGGCGCTGCACTTCATGATGCTCCAGTACAAGCTGACGAAGAACCCGGGCCGGTGGCGTCTGGGCCAGGTCTTCGTCTTCGACGAGGAGAGGGGCGAACGCGTCTACGAGGGGCCTGACGCCGGCCAGATCCCCGGGCTGATCGACGAGCTTCTCGACGCCCTGAACCATCCGCCGCCCGAGATCCCCGGCGCCGTCAAGGCGGCGATGGCCCACCTGAACCTGGTGATGATCCATCCCTTCTCGGACGGAAACGGCAGGATGGCCCGCTGCCTTCAGACCCTGGTCCTGGCGCGCGACGGCGTTCTGGCGCCGCCTTTTGCGAGCATCGAAGAGTATCTGGGCCGGAACACGCAGGCCTATTATGAGGTCCTCGCGGAGGTGGGCGGAGGCTCGTGGCGTCCCGAGCGGGATGCCCGCCCCTGGATCCGTTTCTGCCTGACGGCCCACTTCAGACAGGCGACGACGCTGCTGCTGCGGACGAAGGAGATCCAGAGGCTCTGGGATGCCCTCGAAGAGGAGATCGCCAGCCTGGGTCTCCCCGAGCGCACCCTCTTTGCCCTGGCGGATGCGGCGGTCGGCCTGCGGGTGCGCAACGCAACCTACCGGCCGATCGCGGAGATCAACGACAACCTGGCGAGCCGCGACCTGAAGAAGCTCGTCGAACAGGGGCTCCTGATTCCGGACGGAGAACGGCGCGGCCGGTTCTACGTGGCCTCCGACCGCCTGAAGGAGATCCGCGCCAGGACCCGGGAGACCCGGCAGGTCGAAGACCCCTTCCTCAGCCCCCGAACTGCATGAAGCTCACGAGATTCCCGTAGTCGCCGCGCGCCAGCCCATGCTCCTCGGGCTTGTCCTGGAGGACGCGGAGGATCTCCGCCTCGATAGCGGCATCGGGGTTCTTCTCGGCGAGCAGCGGGCGGAGCGGATGGTACTTGTCCGCGAAGAGGCAGAGGCGGAGGTCGCCGCGGGAGGTCAGGCGCAGGCGGTTGCAGTCCGCGCAGAAGGTGTGGGACATCGGCGTGATGAAGCCCACGCTCCCCACGGCGCCGGCGAAGCGGAACGCCTTGGCCGGTCCCGTGCGAGGGCGATCGTCCTCGGCGGGCGCGAGCGGACCGAAACGGGCTTCGAGACGGTCGCGGACCGCGTCCGCGGAGAGGAACTGCCCTTCCAGGTGTCGGTTGGAGGCGGTCGCCATCAGCTCGATGAAGCGGACGGCGAGGGGGCGGTCCAGGGTGAGGGCGGCCAGGCGATCGAAGTCCTCCAGGCCGTCCGCGAGGAGGACTGCGTTGAGCTTCACGGGGTGAAGGCCCGCGTCCAGGGCGGCTTCGACCCCGTTCCAGACCTGTTCCAGCGTGCCGCGACGGGTGATCTCCTGGAAGCGCTCGGGGTCCAGGCTGTCCACGGAGATGTTGACCCGGTCGAGCCCGGCAGCCTTGAGATCGGGCGCGAGGCGCGCCAGCTCGGTGCCGTTCGTCGAAAGGGCGAGGTCTTCGAGGCCGGGGAGCGCCTTGAGCCGGCGGACGATCTCCAGGATGTCCCTGCGCACCAGCGGCTCGCCCCCGGTCAGGCGCACGCGGCGGATGCCCAGCCGCACCAGCGCGCCGACCAGCGTCTCCATCTCGCCGGGCGAGAGGAAGGCCCTGTCGCCGAAGGGGAACTCGGCGTCCGCGGGCAGGCAGTAGGTGCAGCGCAGGTTGCAGCGGTCGGTGACCGAGACCCGGAGGTAGGTCAGGCGGCGGCCGAAGGCATCCACGAGGCGGGTGCCGGGCTCCGCCGGAATGGGAATCGGTCGCGGTTCGGGTTGAAGGATCGCCAGGGGGCTCATGGGTGTTTTCTCCACGCAGAGGCACCCCGAGCCGATAGGCTTGCCCGACCTTTCCAAACACGGGAGGCGGCCCGGTTTCCCGGACCACCCTGTCGGCCAGCCCTCCCGCCGGACTTGGCCGGGGAGGGTCAGGACTGGCTCGGTGGGCCTCTGCTCCATTGTAAGTCAGATCGGCTTTGCTTGATTCCAGGTCCACCTGTTCTAGAATCGTCGCCTCCCGATGATCACCGGCTACAACACGGACATCCGCCACAACGAGGTGGTCTTCCACGTCCAGACGGAGGACAAGGGGCTCGCCAACCCGTACATCGAGAGCCTGGTCTACGTGGGCGGGCAGGTGCTGGCGAGCAAGCGCGCCAACTACGCCGAGATGCTGGCCGAGGGCAAGGAAGAGAAGGACATCGTCGCCCTCATGGACCACCAGCACCGGACCATGATCGCGGCCATCCGGCACGGCAAGCTCGACGCCAAGCTGCAGTCGCTCATCGCGGGCAAGCAGACCGGCCAGGTTGAGGTCCCTCTGACCCGGCAGGCAACGGGGACGTCGGAGGTGCCACAGCCGCCGCCTCTCCCGCCCCCGGTCGCCGCTCCCGCCGCCCGTCCGGCGCCGGCCCAGCCGGCCCGGGAGCGCACGCTCGACCAGGTGATCCTGGAGTACCTGACCAACGAGGCCGACCAGGAGCAGCTCGTCCTCTTCCTGGAGGAGGAGAGCAATCTCGCCCTCGGCTGCCAGGCGCAGCTCGTCCTGCGCACCCGCTCGAGCAAGAGCGGCATGCCGGTCGTGGCGGCCCAGGTCTCGGTGAAGATGATCTCGACCGTCTCCGATCCCAAGGTCCTCGCCATGGGCAAGACCGACGACCAGGGGCTCGCCGCGCTGACCTTCGACATCCCCGCCATCGGCCGCGGCACCGCCGCCCTCATCATCACCGCCGTCGGCGCGATCGGGCGGGCGGAGCTCAAGCACCTGCTGTAACATTCCCCCTCCCCCGCACACCTACAGGATGGAGGAGGTGTTCCGGCGTGTTTCAGATCGAGCTCCTGCCAGCGGCCCACGGCGATGCCTTGTGGATCGAATGCGGCGGCGACCCCGCCCGCCCGACCCGCATCGTGATCGACGGCGGTCCTGCGTCCACGTACGAGAAGGGGCTGCGCGAGCGGCTCCAGAAGCTGGACCCGGACGATCGCCGCATCGACCTGTTCGTGGTCAGCCACATCGACGCCGACCACATCGACGGCGCCATCCTCTTCCTGCGCGAGGCGGAGCAACTGGGGATCTCGCTGGGGGAGGTCTGGTTCAACGGCTGGCCCCAACTGGACAAGGTGACCGACGAGGGGCTCCAGCCGATCCAGGGCGAATTCCTGGGTGCGCTGCTGGCCACCTCGGCGCTGACCGACCGGATCTGGAACACCCGGACCGAGGGCAAAGCGATCGTGGTCCCCGACGAAGGCAAGCTGCCAAGCTGGGAGATCGGCGACGCCACGCTGACCCTGCTCTCGCCGGGGATGAAGCAGCTCCGCCGCCTGCGCGCGCGCTGGAGCGCGGCCATGCGCGAATTCTGCGGCGACACCAAGGAGGCGCTCGAGCGGCTCGAAAAGAGGCGCGAGTACCGCCCGCCGGTCATGCCGCCGGTCTTCGGCGAACGCTGCTACGGCGACGACCGCACCGCTCCCAACGGCTCCAGCATCGCGTTCCTCCTGGAGCACGATGGAGCCTCCTGCCTGCTGGGCGCGGACGCCCATGCCCGGGTGCTCGCCGCCTCCCTGGCCCGGCTGATCCAGGACCGCAGCGGCGGGCGCGAGGGCCGCGTCCGTCTCGACGCGGTCAAGGTGCCGCACCACGGGAGCCTGGGCAACGTCAGCGAGGAGATGCTGTCCCGGATCGACTGCCCCCGGTGGCTGATCTCGACCAACGGCGCGATCTCCGGCCACCCGGATCTGAAGACCGCCCAGTTGGTGGCGGACACGTCCGCCAGCCGCCCCACGTTCCTCTGCAACTACCGCAGCGCCACGACCCAGGCCTTCGTGGACGCGAAGTGGGACACCCGGTACCCCGATGACCGCGGCTCGCGCCTCGGTCCCGGCGGCGGCCTGCTGGTCGAGCTGAAGGCCGCCAAGAAACGGAGGCGAAAGGCATGACCGCCCCCGGGGAGGGCCAGTTCGAGCTTTTCGACCTGACGGTCCAGCTCGGCCCGGGCATGATCCCCTGGGTCTCGGCGGCCTCCCGGCTGGGCCACGTGCATGGCATCCCCCGCAAGGACCCGGCGGTGCCGCTCGTCGACGACCTGCTCGACGGGGTCTACGACTTCGTCGACGCCGTCCGCTTCGCCGAGCGCGAGCCCGAGCCGGAGCTGGCGCAGCACCTGGCCGACCTGGTGTTCGGCGAGCCGGCGGTGCTCGAGTTGTTCCAGGCCACCCGCGGCGCCGCGGCCGACCGCGGCAAGGAGATCCTCCTTCGAATCCTCGCCTCGCCGCACCTGGCGGCGCTCCCCTGGGAGCTGCTCCCCGATCCGGCGCACCGTTACGTCCACAGCGAGCGGCGCTACCTGACGCTGGCGCCCGACGCGCACATGGTGCGGCTGGCCCGCGGCCGCACCTACCCGGTGCGCAGCCACCCGCTGGAGCCGCCGCTGAACCTGCTGGTGGTCCTCTCGAGCCCGATCGGCCGCGATCCCGGCGACGATTCGCTGGCGTTCGACATCTACGAGGAGAAGCGCAGCCTGATCGCCGAGCTCCAGCCGCTGGAGGATGCCGGCCTGCTCAAGGTGGACGTCGAGGACCGCCCCACCCTGGAGAACCTGCGGCGCCGCATCGGCAGCGAGCGCCGCGGCTACCACCTGTTCCACTACCTCGGCCACGCCCAGCCCGACGGCCTGATCCTGGAGGACGCCGAGGGCCGCCGCGACGACAGCGCCGGAGCGCGTTTCATCGAGATCCTGCGCCTCTGCCCGGACCTGCGGCTGGCCGTGTTCGCGGGCTGCGAGACCGCCCGCGCAGCGGGCGACCCGATCGCCGTCGACGCGGCCGGCGCCATCGGCTGGAAGGACCTGCTCAGCCTGTCCGACCGCAGCGTGCAGGAGAGCTCGCCCATGGTCGTGGGGATGCAGGCGGTCCTCCCGTTCCGCACCGAGCGCCTGTTCACCCGGTTCTTCTACCAGGGGCTGGCCAGCGGCTACTCGGTTGCCGGCGCGGTCCGGCTGGCCCGCGGCGCCACCCGGGGGGACCGCCACGTCGGCAACGACCTGCTGGACTGGTCCGTGCCCGTGCTGTTCGTCAGCGGCTCGGACCCGGGGCCGCTGCTGTCGCGCTCGGCCGCCGGCATCCCGCCTCGGAAACCCGCGCGCCACGCCCTGAGCCTGGGGCTGCGGCAGCAGGAGACCCGCTTCTTCGCGCGCGATGTAGCCCTGCGCCAAGCCATCGAGGTGCTGGCCGGGCATACCTCCGAACGGGTGCTGATCTTGACCGGCCCGGCGCGCGTCGGCAAGACGGCGCTGATCGACCGCGCCCTGGAGGAGATCGGGGGGCCGCTCCTGCAGCTCTACGTCCGCTTCGAGGACTTGGTACCTTCCCTGGAGGGCCACCTCGAGCGCGCAGCGAAGGATACTGGCGAGGGGCCGCGCGGATGGACGCTAAAGAGCCTCGAAGGAGGCGAGCCGCTGAAGAGGCTGTGCGAGCTTGTCGCCGACCTTCTCACCCGGGCCAATGGCCGTCCCCGGCCGCGCCCCCCGGAGCAGTCCTCGGACAAGGAGCGATTCGACTGGTGGCAATCGCTGGTCGAGGACCTGGTCCAGGTCCGCTGCGTGATCGTGATGGACAACGCCGAAGGGCTGGCCGACCTGGAGAAGGCGATCGTCCGGCGGCTGCTGCCGTTCTGGCTCGGCCCCCTGCTGGCGCGCCCCGAGGCCGGGGCGGAATACGACCTGGCCGCGGCGCTGGAAGACTTCGTCGAATCGCTGCGCGGGCCCGCCGCGGATGCCGACGGCACCGCGCAGGAGAAGGTCCGCTGCAACCTCTTCCTGGACGAGCTGCCCCGGCTCGCCGGCAAGCTCCTCCTCGACCAGCCGGGCGAGCTTCAGCCCGCGGCCAGGGAGGCGGTCGCGGGCTGCGTCGAGCTGCTGATCGACGAGCTGCGGCGCCCCGAGGCCGAGATGGCCGCGGCAGCAATCGAGCGCGTGCAGGTGGCGGGGGCGAGCAAGGAGGAAGAGGCCCTGCTCGCGGAGCTCAAGTACCTGATGGACGCCCGGTGCGATCTCGACCGCGCTCTGGAGAACCTGGCCTCCCGGCGCTCGCAGTGTCGGCTCGCCCTGGTCGCGCTCTCGATGCCCGATTGCACGCTGGCCCTCAAGCAGCCGGACCTGCGGTTCGTGATGCGGCTCGGCCACCTGACCTGGTCCGAGACGTGGCGCTGGATCCGGCGCAACCTGCCGGGGCTGCTGCGCTACGGAGAGGACTACCTGAGCCGGCTCTGGCCGCGGCTCGGCTCCGAGCTGTCGCGGTGGGAGGAGCTCGAACGCCGGATCCTGGCGGACACCGGGCGCCCGGCCGTCGATATCGATCGGATCGTCAGCCAGATGGTCCCCCGGCGTCCCCGGGGTGGGGCCCCGGACCGGAAGCGCGGCGAGCGGCCGCTGCGGCTGGCGGTGGCCGGGCCCCACTTGGCCGGACCCGCCGAGTTCGCCGCCGCCGTGACCCGCCTCGCGGGCATTCACCGGGTCGGGGGGCGCGTCGTTTCCGCCGAGGAGGCGGAGGACGGCGCGCTGGCCACCCTGCTGCCCCTGACCACGCCCTTCAATAAAAAGGGTCGGACCTCGGGAGGCAAGCTCCTGAAGTGGATTGAGAAAGCCGCGCGCCTCCAGCCCGACGTGATCCTGCTGGACTACGGACGCGACGTGCCTCCTCCGCGGAGCCTGGAGGAGAGGCTGCCGGAGTACTGGGCCGGCGATGTCGCCGAGCGGCTGCTACTGGCTAGCCTGAGGCACCGTGTCCTGTTCATCGCCGCCGGCGGAAACCGTCTCTCGGATACGGACGACCAGATTACCTTGCCGGCGGCCCACCGTGGGGTGCTGGCTGTCGGGCCGCTGGGCTCCGACGGGAAGATGCAGACCTACGCGCGCTGGAATCCCGTCCTGAGGAAGCCCGACCTGTTCATGCCCGACGAGCTCGTCGGCACTCCCCTGGGAGACGCGCTCAAGAAGATCGAACAGAGACAGGAGCTGCTGAAGGGGTCCTCCTTCGCGGCCTTGCACGCCGTGGCGGCGGCCATCCTCGTCTGGTCGACGCTGCCGCAGCTGAGCCCACGGGGATTGGCCCGCCTGCTCCAGGAGGCGGCCGAGCCGATGGCAGGGCACGGCGACCCGGCCCCGAGGCGCCTCACCGTCGACCGGGCCCTGGCCGTGGCGCGCCAGCGGCTGATGGTGCGCACCCTCCGCGACGGTCCCTGCTCCCTGCAGGCGCTGGCCGCCATCACCGGGCTGGACTTCGGGGTCGTGTCCTCGACCATCCAGCAGCTGCAGGCGGACGGCACGGTCCGCCCCCTGCCGCGCGGGCGCCTGGAGCGCTTCGAGCTCACGTTCGCATGATGGTGATAGGCTCCCCCCCGGTGGAACGAAACATCTTCCCGCCGGAAAACACCTAATAGGATGGGAGAGGTGACACAGACGCTCCTGGACGTCCAGCTCAACGGGGAGCCGCATCAGGTCCCGGCGGGCTCGACGGTCCTCGACCTGGTGGCCGGCCTGGGGCGCGATCCCCGCACCGTGGCGGTCGAGCGCAACGGCATCATCGTGCGCCGCGCCGAGTACGGCGCGACCGGGCTCGAAGCCGGGGACCGCGTGGAAGTGGTCCACTTCGTGCAGGGCGGCTGAGCGTCGCAGGAAGGGTGGGAATGCGGACAGGCTCGCGGAGGTTGCAATCGACGCGGATGGGTCGGGGGCGTTGTCTTCCACGGATTCCTCGGCTATCATCCCGCCTCGACTGGGCCGCTAGCTCAACTGGCAGAGCAGCAGACTCTTAATCTGCGGGTTCGGGGTTCGATTCCCTGGCGGCTCACCATCTTTCCCCCGCGAAACCACACCCTTCCCCCACAGGAAGCAGGAGGACTCGCTGCGAAAGTGGCGGAATTGGTATACGCGCTAGACTTAGGATCTAGTCCCGGGAAACCGGGTTGGGGGTTCGAGTCCCCCCTTTCGCACCACAGAGGCTCATGAACCTGAATAGGATAAAGATCGGATGAGCGTCGTCGTTTCCCTACAGGACGTCGGACCCTGCCGCAAGCAGCTCACCGTCGAAGTGCCGGCCCCCGCCGTCGAGGCCGAGACCCAGCGCGTGGTCCAGGAGTACGGCCGGCGCGCCAAGATCCCCGGCTTCCGCCAGGGCAAGGTCCCGGCCCACGTCGTGCGCCAGCGCTTCGCCAAGGACATCGAGCACGATGTCATCGAGCGCCTGCTCCCGCGCTACTGGAAGCAGGCCCAGGCCGAGAGCTCCATCGACCCGCTCCTTCCCCCCGAGCTGGCCGAGGACCCCGTGCTCCGGCCCGGCGAGCCCTTCACCTTCACCGCCCTGGTCGAGACCCGGCCGCAGGTCGAGCTGCGCAACATCAAGGACTTCGAGCTGCCCGACCCGTCCGTCGAGCCGGGGACGATGGAGATCGACGACAAGATCGACGAGCTGCGCAAGCAGCTCGCCGAGTGGGTGCCGGTCGAGCGCTCCGCCGCCCGCGGCGACCTCGTGGTGGCCGAGATCACGGAGCTGACCCCGGGGCTGCACGGCGAGGAGCAGAAGACCGAGACGATCCAGGTCGAAGTGGGCGACGAGCGGGTGTGGGAGGAGCTGAGCGCGGTCCTCCAGGGCATGTCCGCCGGCCAGGAGGAGACCTTCGAGCGCCACGAGGAGGCGGTCCAGCACGGCGACCACGAGCATCCGGCCCGCGACCGCAGGTTCAGCATCCGGGTCACCGCGGTCAAGGAGCGCGACCTGCCGCCGCTCGACGACGAATTCGCGAAGCGGGTGGGGGCGGACTTCGAGACCGCCGAGCAGCTCCGCGAGGCCGTCACGATGCGCCTGCGCTCCGTAAAACAGGATGAGCGGCGCGAGACGCGCCAGCGCGTGCTCCTCGACCAGCTCCGCGAGCGCCATCCGCTGGAGCTGCCCCAGGGCGTGGTCAAGCGCGAGGTCGAGGGCCTGGTGCAGGACTATGCCGAGGGCCTGGCGCGCCGCGGGGTGGACGTGGAGCACGCGGGCATCGACTGGAACGCCATGGCCAACGACATGCTGCCGCTCGCCGAGCGGCGCGTGCACGCCCGGCTGCTCCTCGACGCCATCTCGGACGCCGAGTCGATCGAGGTGAGCGAAGAGGAGTTCGAGCTGACGCTGGCGGCGCTGGCCCGCGCCCGCAAGACGACGACGCCGGCGCTGCGCAAGTCCATGGACGAGAGCGGCCAGCTCGCGACCCTGCGGTCGCAGCTGCGCCGCGACAAGACGATCCGCCACCTGCTCGGGGAGACGCCGACGTCGGCAGATACGCCGGCCGAGCTCGAGCTGGCGGGCGAAGCTTAGGGAGATCTTTGAAGCATGCTGATCCCGATGGTGGTCGAGCAGTCGAACCGGGGCGAGCGCGCGTATGACATCTACTCGCGCCTCCTCAAGGACAACATCATCTTTCTCGGCCGGCCGGTCGACGACGACGTGGCCAGCCTCATCATCGCCCAGATGCTCTTCCTCGAGGCCGAGAACCCCGAGAAGGACATCGCCCTCTACATCAACTCCCCCGGCGGCTCGGTCTCCGCCGGCATGGCGATCTACGACACCATGCAGTACATCAAGCCCGATGTCTCGACCTACTGCGTGGGGCAGGCGGCCTCGATGGCCGCGGTGCTCCTCGCCTCCGGCACCAAGGGCAAGCGCACGGTGCTGCCGAACAGCCGCGTGCTGATCCACCAGCCCTGGCTGTCGGGGCTGCAGGGCCAGCAGTCGGACATCGAGATCCACGCCAGGGACATGTTCATGATGCGCGACCGCCTCGACGAGATCCTGGCATACCACACGGGCAAGTCCAAGGAGGAGGTCCACCGCGACACCGAGCGGGACCGGATCCTCGGCGCCACCGAGGCGGTCGAGTACGGGATCGTGGACAGGGTCATGTCCAGGCGCAAGGACGGGCTCACGCTCGGACCGCGTGGCTGACGGGGCTGCCCGGTGCGACGCGGTTCCTGCGCGAAGCGCCAGGGTGACCCTTTCGGGGGCTCTCGCTGCACCTTATTAGTGCAGGGAGCCCCTGAACCGGCAGTTGGCACGCTCGATGCGAGCGATTTTGCAGGGTGTGACACAGGGGAAATGCCCGGCGCGGGCCCTCTGTTGAAGAGGACAAGGTTGACAGGGAAGAACGAAGGCTCCTAGAGTCGGTGCAACCCCCGGTCAGCCTTCCGCGTACCACGGAGGAGAAATGCCGAAGAAAGACAGCGGCGACGAAGTCCTGAGGTGCTCGTTCTGCAACAAGAGCCAGCGGGAGGTGAAGAAGCTCATCGCCGGCCCGACGGTCTTCATCTGCGACGAGTGCGTCGACATCTGCCTCGACATCATTGCCGAGGACAGGATGCTCGAGCAGCAGCAGGACACGACGCTGCCCAAGCCCAAGGAGGTCAAGACCCTCCTGGACGAGTACGTGATCGGGCAGGAGCAGGCGAAGAAGAAGCTCGCCGTGGCGGTCTACAACCACTACAAGCGGATCGACTTTGCCGAGAAGTCGCACGGCGAGGTCGAGCTCCAGAAGTCCAACATCCTGCTCATCGGCCCCACGGGCACGGGCAAGACCCTGCTCGCCCAGACCCTGGCCCGCCTCCTGTCCGTCCCCTTCACCATCGCCGACGCCACCACCCTGACCGAGGCGGGCTACGTCGGCGAGGACGTCGAGAACATCATCCTGAAGCTCTACCAGGCCTCGGGCAACGACAAGGAGAAGACGCAGCGGGGCATCGTCTACATCGACGAGGTCGACAAAATTTGTCGGAAGAGTGACAATCCGTCGATCACCCGCGAC
>Ga0068862_100000633_pt1 | contig 36441 bp, 31 predicted proteins | sample KBSSwiS52_FD_66598 | JGI IMG/M metagenome (GOLD analysis project Ga0068862, IMG submission 66598) | Switchgrass rhizosphere microbial communities from Kellogg Biological Station, Michigan, USA - KBS Switchgrass S5-2 | ecosystem: Host-associated > Plants > Roots > Rhizosphere > Soil ... | reverse complement strand
ATCACCGGCCAGGACATCGGCTACGACAAGAACCAGACCCTGATCCGCGGCAGCCTGCGCGCCGATCCCACGAACAATGTGCGGGTCGACCTGAAGGGCGAGTGGTACCGCTCCCGCGAGGTCGGCTTCATCAACGTGCCGCGGAATGTCGATCCGCTCGGCGTGGCGCCGTTCGAGGCCGCGATCGAGACCGGCGCCCTGACGCCGGCCGGCCTTGGCCGCATCTTCGGCGGGACGCCGACCGCCGCGGATCTGGCGGGCCTCGGCGCCGGTCTTGCGGCCTTGCAGCGCTACACGACGCTGGGCGGGCAGGACCCGTTCAGGACCTATTATGAGTCCGACCAGCACGACTGGTTCGAGGGCTACACGCTGGGCGGCACGATCGCCATAGATCTCTCCGACAACGTCCAGCTCAAGTCGGTCACCGGCTACCGGCACTTCCTCAACGAGCAAGTCTTCGACCTCGACGGCACGCCGTTCCGCATCCTCGAAGTGGGCATGGGCCACTTCCCCGACGTGTCCGTGGTGCAGGGCGCGCCCGGCCAGCCTCTGGCGCCGTTCCAGATCGATCCCGGCCCCGAACAGCGCGACAAATTCTTCTCCCAGGAGTTCAACCTCTCCGGCCAGGCCTGGGACGGTCGCCTGAACTGGCTGGGCGGGCTCTACTATTCCAAGGAGACCGGCTCCGACACCCAGCATGCGCAGGCTTTCCCGGCCATTCTGCCGAACACCTTCGTCCACGACGGGCACAGGATCCTGAACGCCAGCTGGTCGATGTACTCGCAGAACGACTTCAAGCTGACCGACCAGCTGACGGTGACCTTCGGCGGCCGCTATACGGAGGAGCGGAAGGGCCTGGCCTCGCGGTCCCGGAACTTCTTCTGGCAGACCAACACCATCACCTGCCTCACCGGGGTCCCCGGAACCTTCCCCGCGAGCAATCCCGACGCCTGCCTGGTCAACAATGAGAAGACGTTCACGGGCTTCTCCTACCTGGGCAGCCTGAACTGGCAGGTCACGCCGGACACCCTCGTCTATGTGAAGACCGCCAAGGGCTTCCGCGGCGGCGCATTCCAGCTCCGCTCGCCCACGCTGGCGCCGGCAGGTCCCGAGACGGCGCGAGACATCGAGGTCGGCTTCAAGAAGGACTGGCTGGACCACCGCATCCGCACCAACCTGGCGGCCTACACGACGAAATACACCAACAAGCAGGAGAATATCATCGTGGTCCTGCCCGGCGGGGGGTCTGCGACCATCATCCAGAACGCTGCGGACGCCACCCTGCGGGGCTTCGAAGGCGAGTTCACCGCCAAGCCGATCGAGGGCCTCACCCTGAACGCCACGGTCGCCTACGTCTGGGGCAAGTACAACAAGTTCCCGGGCGCCATCCCGGTCGACAACAGCGCGCCGGTCGACGCCTCCGGCGAGCGGTTCTCCAACCCGCCGTGGACCTACAGCCTGAGCGGCCGCTATCAGTTCCCGGTCGGGCCCGGCACCCTGGCGCTCCAGGCCGACTGGGCCTGGACGGACCACGCGCACCCGCCGCCGCGGCTCATCAACCCGGCCTTGCCCGAGGCCCTGGTCAACGAGTTCGTGGCGTCGTGCCAGACGGGCAGCTGCCAGGACGGCCGCGCGTCCCTGGGCCTGCTGAACGCGCGCATCGACTATGAGGTGGAGGACCTGGGCGCGACGGTCTCGGTCTTCATGACCAATGTGCTCGACAAGAAGTGGCAAGTTCCCGGGCCGGACGCCGCCAGCCTGGGCGGCCTGCAATACGGGATCACCGGCGAACCGCGCCTGTGGGGCGTCACGGTCCGCAAGACCTTTGGCTCGGGCGCCTGAACGGCGTCGGCGGCGCCGGGAGTCGATGATTGTCTAGATCATCATAATGGCTGTAGACTGTGAGGATCGAGTTCGGACGGTCGGCGGATGAGGTGATTTTGCGTCACCGCGTCGTCCCCAACCACAGGAGCTCCATGATGAATAGACCCGGCGCCGCCGACCGCCTGGCCCCTCTGTTCGCACCCATCCGGCTGCCCGGCGGTCTGGCGCTGCGCAACCGCGTCGCCGTGCTGGCGATGACCCGGACGCGCGCGGAGGTCGACGGAACGCCCACCGAGCTGATGGTCGAATACTATGCGCAGCGGGCGCGCGACGCCGGATTGATCATCACGGAGTCCACGGTCGTGAGCGCGGTCGGCCGCGGTTTCATCAACGGCCCCGGGATGTACACCACCGAGCATGCGCTGGGCTGGCGCCGCGTGGTCGACGCCGTCCACGCCGAGGGCGCGAAGATCATCCTGCAGATCAACCACGTGGGCCGCGCCAACAACCTGCAATACCTGCCGCGCGCCATACCGCCGGTCGGGCCCTCGGCCATCCGGATTCCGCGCGACAGCCGCAAGATCACCATCAACATCCCGCGGGTGACCCCCTACGAAATCCCGCGGGCGATCGAGACGGAGGAAGCGCCGCTGATCGCCGCCGAGTTCGCCCACGCCGCGCGCCTGGCGGTGTTCGCGGGCTTCGACGGGGTGCAGGTGCATGCGGACTCCGGCTATCTGATCCACCAGTTCCTCTCCACAAACGCCAACCAGCGCACGGACCGCTACGGCGGCTCGCCGCAGAACCGCGCGCGGTTCGCGCTGGAGGTGCTCGACGCCGTCATCGCCGTGAACGGCCCGCAATACGTCTCGATCAAGCTGACCCCCGGCTTCCAGGTGCACGAGATCGAGGAAGACGATATCGACGAGAAATACGCCTACGTCGTCGACGAGCTGAACCGCCGCAAGGGCCTGTCGTTCCTGCACCTCTACTTCGGCGACCTCGACACCTCGGCGGTGTTTCGAGACCTGCGGGCGCGGTTCGAGGGCGTGGTGCTGGCCGAGGGCAGCCTGCCGGCGGACGTCTATGCGCAGATGCTCCAGGAGGGCCTGTTCGACCTGACCGGCTTCGCCCGGCCCTTCATCGCCAATCCGGACTTCCTGATCCGGCTGCGCCAGGGCCACGCCCTTTCGAAGACCGACCCGGAGACCGTCTATTCCGCAGGCCCCGCCGGCTACACCGACTATCCGTTCTGGAACCCGGACGATCCCGAAGGCTCGGTGGTGGGCGCCGACGCCCCCGAAGACCAGCATGTGATGCTCAAGCAGGAGGCCAGCGCCTGATCGGCTGACCCTAGCTGAGCCTGGCGCCGCAGGCCTCGATGGCGTCTCGGACCCTGGTGCTTCGGTGGGAGCCGAGCCACTCCAGGACGACGATCTCGCCGGACTTCAGGGTCGGACAGAGCCCCTGCTCGACGTAAGCCAGGAACCACTCGCCGTTGATCGGCCCGTCCAGCACCGTCGGCGCTGTCAGGCCGTCGCAGCGGAGCGCGGCCACGAAGGTGGTGGTCTGCCAGCGGGCGAGCGGGACCTTGTCCAGCAGCCGCTGGCCACGCGGGCTGCGGCCGTAGAGGCGGACCATGTTGTCCTTGGCCCAGGTCTCGTCGCTGAACCCAGCCGGCTGACGTCGAAGCCGGGCTGCGCCTCGCGCCCGGCCGCCCGCGCCTCGGCGACGTCAGGCCGCTCTTGCTGCGCGGCGTGCGGAGTTTTTTGAACGTCAGCTTCTCGCGCTCGCAGAAACGCCAGACCGCGCCGTAGCCCGCCGCCAGCCCCCGCTGCGCCAGCAGCTCCCACCGCAACTCCTCCAGCGTCAACTCCGGCTTCTCGACGACCCGCGCCGAGAACCACTCCCGATCCGCGCCCGCGATCCCACACCCCCGTCTGCCCCCGATCGGCTTCGGCGAGAAGCTGCCCGTCGCGCGACGCCGCTGACCCAGCGGATCACGCTCTACGCCCCCACGCTGAACACCTTCGCCGCCTGATGGCGACTCATCCCTCCAAGCACCGCGGCCACCGCCCGCGCGCGCAGATCATCCGAGTATGGTCGGCTCATCCAGGCTGGCCTCCGCCCAGCCAGCATCTTGAATCATGATCTGCTCAAGCCGTGAGTCGCTCGCGATTCACTCAGCCTGGATCACGCTCTAGGTCAATTCGCACGACGCAGCGGAAGCCGACGTGCGAGGTGGAGGTGTCGACGGGTTGGGGGTAGCGGGCGGCCGGACGGTATCGCTGGCAGTAGCTCTCGGCGCAGAGGTGCGAGCCGCCCTTGAGCACCTTGCGGCCGATGTGGATGTCTGGCGCGCAGGGATCGTAGCTGTCCGCTTCCCGGCCGCCGCGGGGGTTGCGCGGCGCGCAACAGGGGCTCTGCAGACTGGCGGCCGCGGAATACCAGTCGCAGGTCCATTCCCAGACGTTGCCGATCATGTCGTGGAGGCCGAAGCCGTTCGGCGGGAAGGCGCCGACCGGGGAGGTGCGCGCGTAGCCGTCGAGCGCGGTGTTGCGCCAGGGGAACTCGCCTTGCCAGTAGTTGGCCAGCATCCGGCCGTCGGGCGCGAGTTCCTCGCCCCAGGCGTAGGCTGCGCCGTCGACGCCGCCGCGGGCGGCGAACTCCCATTCGGCTTCCGTGGGCAAGGCCTTGCCGGCCCAGGCGGCGTAGGCCTCGGCGTCGGCGTAGGCGATGTGGACCACCGGGTGATCTTCCAGCCCCGAGAGGTCGCTGTCCGGGCCCAGCGGCCTGCGCCAGTCCGCTCCGATGCGGAACGACCACCATTGGGTGAAGTCGTGCAGAGGGACGGGCCGCCCGGGAGACTGGAACACCAGGGAGCCGGGTTGAATGAGCTCGGGACGGATGCCCGGATAGTCGGCGGGGTTCGGCGGCGTTTCGGCGAACGTGCGGTATCCGGTCGCGTCCACGAAGGCGGCGAACTGGCGATTGGTCACCGGCCCCACGTCGATCCGGAAGCCGTCGACGGTCACCGTGCGCGCCGGCGCCTCCTCGGGATAGTGGCGATCCGAGCCCATGCGGAATCGCCCGCCCTCCACATGGATCATGTCCGGGCTATCGGCGACGGTTTGCGTGGAGAGGTCAGACGCCATGTAGTGCCTTGAGCTCTCCAGAGCGGCCCGCAAAAGCCTTCCGCACCGCTTCGGAAGGCGGCGTGATCAAGGCTGCGGTCGCGACGTCCAATGCGTCACCGATGAACGCGTCTTCGCTCAGGACGGACGCGACGCCCTGCGCCTGGTCGCGGTCCAGATCCGCCACGGCGTTCACGAAGATGGTCGTGGCGTGCAGCATCCGCCGGTGGAAATGCGCCTCGGGGATTTGCGGGGTGACGCCGCGAATGAGCTGCACCACGTAGCTCGTCAGCGGCCTGAGCTCATCCATTTCGGTGGAAAGGTTGTTCAGGGACTCGAAATGACGAATGCCGGCCAGGAAAGCCGCATAGCTGCGGCGCCCCTCGCCATTCTTCTCGTCGGCGATCGGACGGAACAGAACTTCCATCAGGGCGCGAACGTCGGCGAGCCGGCCGGCCTCGGTGACCTCGTTGAGCATCTTCGCCCGTCTGGCCTCCAGCGTCCGGAGGCGGCGCTCGAAGATCGCGCGGACGAGCTGGTTCTTGTCGCCGAAATGGTACTGCACCGCGAAGTGGTTGGCCCCCCCGGCGGCTAGGCCGATCTGGCGCAGCGACACGCCTTCGAGGCCGTATTGGCCGAACAGGCGCTCGGCCACATCGATCACGAGCTCGGGCGTGTTTCGCTTTCGCGCCCGCGGCGCCGCGCGCCGCGCGCCCCCCTCGTTGGTCTTCAGTGTCCCGGCCAATCGACGCCTCCGAAATTCCACCCGAACCGAGCTCACCCGGGAAGGTCAATCCCTCGCGGTGCATTCGACCATATCGAACTATATTTCTACTATATGACTTAAAATTGTTGACGAGTGAAATCGGCAGCCCTAGGGGAGGGCAACGACAAGCAAGGGAGGCGAGGGGCATGCGGGCTGTGCAGGTTGCTGGCGGCTTCGGCGTTGGCCTGGATCAGACGATGCGCCGAGCTCGGAGGTCCGCGCTCGCCGGAGCCGGCCTGGCCGCATTGGCGGTCGCGCTCGCGCCGCAGGCGGCGACAGCGCAGTGGGGGCCGGCGCACGGGCTCACGCCCGCTCCACAGTATCAGCCGGTCCCGGCGACGCGCGGCCCCAACGTCCTGATCATCCTCACCGACGACCTCGGCTACTCGGACATCGGCGCCTTCGGGTCGGAGATCGCCACGCCGAACCTCGACCGGCTCGCGTCACGCGGCCTGGTCTACAGCCACTTCACCTCGACAGGGATTTGCTCGCCTACGCGCGCGGCGCTGCTGACGGGGCGCAACCACCACTCGGTGGGAATGGGCTGGCTGGCGGGCCAGGACTGGGGCTATCCCGGTTACCGGGGCGAACTCGCGCGCGACGCCGCGACGTTGCCGGAGATTCTCAAGGGGCAGGGCTACGCGACCATGATGGTCGGCAAGTGGCATCTCGCCCACAACGAGGACGCCAACCCGAGCGGCCCCTTCGACGAGTGGCCTACGGGGCGTGGCTTCGAGCGGTTCTGGGGCTTCCTCGGCGGCGAGACCAGCCAATGGTTTCCCGACCAGCTGGTGTCCGGGACGCAGGTGATCCCGACGCCAGCGGACGGATCGTTCTATCTGCCCGACGCGCTCACCGATCACGCCATCGAGATGATCCGCGACCTGCGACAGGCGCAGCCCGACAAGCCGTTCTTCCTCTACTACGCGACCGGTGCGCCGCATGCGCCCCACCATGTAAAGCCGCAGGATCGCGCCAAGTACGCCGGCCGCTACGACGTCGGCTGGGACAAGATCCGCCAGGAACGCTTGGCGCGGCAGGAAGCCAGCGGCCTCGTCCCCAAGGGGACGAAGCTGGGCGCCTACACCGAGGGCTCGAAGCCCTGGGCGCAGCTCACGGCCGACCAGAAGAAGATGTACGCCCGGTTCCAGGAGAACTACGCTGGCTTCGTCGACAACATCGACCAGAACGTCGGCCGGCTGCTCGACTACCTGGCGAGCACCGGCGAGCTCGACAATACGATCGTCGTCTTCACGGCGGACAACGGCGCGAGCCGCGAGGTGGGGCCGGAGGGCTCGACCAACGTCGTCGCCGACTTCTACCACAACCGAAGGACGACGACGGCCGACAACCTGAAGGCCTACGACGACGTCGGCACGTGGCGGACCCATCCCCACTATCCGCAAGGCTGGATGCTCGCGTCCAATACGCCGTTCACTTACGGCAAGCGCAGCATGTACGGCGGCGGGATCAATTCGCCGCTGGTCATCTCGTGGCCGAAGGGCATCGAGGCCCGCGGCGTCCGCAGACAGTTCCACCACATCGACGACCTCGCCCCGACGCTTCTGGAGGCGCTGAAGATCGCGCCGCCGACGTCGGTCGAAGGCCATGGCGTCAAGCCCATGGAGGGCGTGAGCATGGCCTACAGTTTCACTCAGCCGAATGCGCCGACACGCAAGGACAGCCAGTACTACGAGGTCGAGGGCCAGCGCGCTTTCGTCTCCGGCGACTGGAAGATCGTCACCTACCGCGTGGACGGCGTCCGCTACGACGCCGCGCCCTGGCGGCTCTACGACCTGGCGAAGGACCCGTCCGAGCGCGTCGACGTGGCGAGCGCCCATCCCGATGTCGTCGCCCGGCTCGCCAAGGGGTGGGACGAGGCCGCGGCCCGGTACAACGTCCTTCCGGTCAACGACAACCCGCTGCTGAACCGGGCGCCGTGGGTCCCGGCGTCACCGACCGCACGGCGGACGCACTTCGAGTTCACGCGGGACCAGCCGACCATCGAGCGGGCGCGTCAGCCGGCGCTGGTCGGCCGCGAATATGCGATCAGCGCCACCATCTCCCGTGCCCGCGCGGAGCAGCAGGGGGTGATCGTCGCGGCGGGCGACGCCTACACCGGCTGGACCCTGTTCGTGAAGGACAACCGCCTCGTCTACGAAAACAGCCTGCCCGAATTCGGCGGCCGGCTGGTCGCGGAGACGCCGTTGCCCACCGGCGACGTACAGGTCGGCTACCGGTTCAAGCCCACCGCCCCTGGTCACGCCGACGGCGTCGGAACGCTGATCGTCAACGGCCAGCCCGTTGGCTCGAAGACGTTCGGCAAGCCGCCGCTGATGGTCTGGGAAGGCATGGATATCGGGCAGGACCGGCTGACACCGGTGTCGCGAGAATACGCCTCGCCCAACGCGTTCGAGGGCGATCTCGGCAAGGTGGTTTTCGACCTCGCACCGCTGCGGAGCGCGACCTCGGGCGACGACCCGCGGAGCTAGGTGTCCAAGACCAAGACAAATCAAAAATCCGGAAACTGGGGGAAGAACATGCGCGAAGTCCGGTCTGCTGCTCACAGGGGCGAGAGAACGCCGAGGTCGAACTGTCGCTCGGGGTTGTTGGGCTCGAGCGCCTTGGCGATGCATTTCGTGCTGGCCGCGCCATCGGCGGCGTGGGCGCAGGACACCGCCGGCGGCGAGGCCAGCCTGGAAGAGATCGTGGTCACCGCCCGCAAGGTCGCGGAGAACCTGCAGGATGTGCCGGTCGCGGTGACGGCGATTTCCGGCGAGGGCCTGCAGCGCCAGAACGCGGTGCGGGTGTCCGACATGGCGAGCATCGCCCCCGGGCTGACGATAAAGCCCTCCAGCAACAACGCCTCCAGCATCCAGCTGCAGATCCGCGGGCAGTACCAGAACGACAATCTTGCGACGTTGGACCCTTCGGTCGGCGTCTACGTCGACGGATATTACTGGGCGCGCGCCTATGGGATGAACGCCGACTTCCTGGACGTTCAGTCCGCGCAGGTCCTGCGTGGTCCGCAAGGCACGCTCTTCGGGCGAAACACCACCGGCGGCGCCCTGCTCATCCAGACCCGTGATCCCCAAGTCGACCAGTTCTCAGGCCTCGTCTCCGGAAGTTATGGGCGCTACGACGAGCGCGCCGCAACCGCCGTGCTCAATGTGCCCATCGTCGCCGACCGGGTGGCGTTGCGGGTCGCCGGCAACATCTTCAAGCGCGACGGCTACCTCCTCGATGCGCCCTTCGTCTTCAATGGCGTCACCCTGCCGACCCCCGTCGGCGGCGCCGTGCCGCTGACGGACCCGCGCTCGGTCAAGGGCGCAACCGGCCGCAAGCTTGGGGACCGCGACAACTGGACCGTGCGTGGCAAGCTGCTGGTCCAGGCGACGGACAACCTGAGCCTGCTGTTCTCGGCTGAGCAGTTCAAGTTCGACTCCTTCGCCCAGAACTGGCGCCTGGCCGCGGTCGACCCGAACTCCGCGGCGAACACCGAGGCCGGGCTGGAGCTCGGCGCGCCGGCGGCGAGCGCGGCCGCGCTGGGGCGCGCCTTCTTCGCCGCCTACATCCCCTACGCCCAGTCCGGCGACCATGTCTCCATGAACGAGGACCCCCGGACCTACGCCAAGACCCAGACCTATACGGGCACGGCGAACCTCGCGACCGGCTTCGGCGCGGTGAAGTTCATTGGCGGCTGGCGCAAGATCCAATCGTTCGGCAGCATCGATCTCGACGGTTCCCCGACCTATCTGTTCGGCACCCTGGGCGACCAGGACCTGAAGCAGTATTCCGGCGAACTGCAGGTCACCGGCAAGGCCTTCGACGACGCCGTCGATTTCGCCGCGGGCGGCTTCTACTTCAAGGAATACGGCTTCGACCGGGCCGGCTCGATCTCCCTGCCGGTCGCTTCCACGCTCGCGCCGGGGACTCGTCTGGCGCGCAACCGCACGTATGGGGTGATCGACACCCGCAGCAAGGGGATCTACGGCCAGGCCACCTGGCGCCTGACCGAAGCGCTCAGCGTCACCGGCGGCCTGCGGTATTCCGTCGAGGACAAGGGGATCACCACCTACAACGGGCCTTCGGTGGCGGCGACTGGCGTCCTGATCGGCTGCTCGATCACCAACGCGGACCCGAACTCCACGCCGCCGTGCCGCCTGCAGCGCAGCGACCGGTTCGACGGGGTCTCGTACACGGCGGGCGTCAACTACAAGCTGGGCGACGACACCCTGATCTATGCGAAGACCAGCAAGGGCTTCCGCTCGGGCGGGCAGAACCTGCGCGCCCAAGGGGTCGGCGGGGTGGCGTTCGTGCCCTTCGAGCCCGAGGTCACGCACGAGCACGAGGTCGGCCTGAAGACCGAGCAGCTTGACCGGCGGCTGCGCTTCAACGTGGCGGCCTACTACAACCGCGTGAACGACATCCAGCGGTCGACCCTGGTCACCTTCATCAACCCGCTGACCGGCGGGCAGGGCCAGGCCACGATCGTCGGCAACGCCGGCAAGGTGCGCAACTACGGCGGGGAAGCGGAGGTGACGGCCCTGCTGTTCGCGGGCTTCACCCTGTCGGCCACGGCGTCCTACACCAAGCCGAAATACCTCGAATATCTGGGACGCACCGCCGCCGGCGCGATCGTCGACCGTCGCGGAGAACGGTTCGAGCAGGTTCCCGAATGGACCGCGACCCTCTCGGCCGCCTACGACCGCCAACTCGCCTTCGGCAAGCTTAGCCTCAACGCCAACTACGCCTGGCAGGACACCACGCCGATCGGGACGTTCAACTTCTACACCGACGCCGCCGGCGTCACCCGCGACGTCTCGAGCCAACTGCCGATCACCCTGGGAACGGCGCGGGTGGTCTACGCGGCCCAGACCCAGAAGGCCGGCGGCCAGCTCAACCTTCGGGCCGCGCTGGCGTTGCGCGGCGGGGCGCTGGAGGTCGCCGTGTGGGGGCGCAACGTCAACAACTTCCGGCCGAACGTGAGCTCGCTCTTCTTCGCGCCCGCGGTGAGCATGCTCGCCGTCCAGAAGCGGGATCCGGCGACCTACGGGGCGACGGTGACGTACAGGTTCGAATAACGTCCGCCATCAGGTTCGCCGTGAAGGCAGGGCGGGAATTGAGTCTTGTCGGAACCAAGCAACGCCCGTTCCCGGCTGGCCGCGTATTGGCGCCGCAATCGCATCAGAGCGAGACGCATTGGGGTATTCCGGCAGGCCCTAGCGACAGGGCTGGAGCTCCTACGCGCGCTACGGCCTCACGACGCAGCGGAATCCCAGGTGCGACGTGGTGGTGTCAACGGGTTGCGGGTACCGGGCCGCAGGGCGATAGCGCTGGCAGTAGCTCGGGGCGCACAGATGCGAGCCGCCCTTGGTCACCTTGCGCGGTGTGCCAGAGCCAGGATCGGCGCTACCCTCTGGCGTGCCCCGCAGACCCTCGCCACAGCAGCGCGGCGCCCCGGCCGGCTTGGCGCTGTCGTACCAGTCCTCGGTCCATTCCCACACGTTGCCGATGAGATCGAACAGCCCATAGGCGTTGGCCGGATAACTGCGCACCGGGCTGGTCCGCTCCAGGCCAGCCGGCGCGTCGTTGCGCCATGGAAATTCGCCATGGAAGATCTTAGCCCGGGGCAGGCCGCCCGGTTCCAACTCGTCACCCCAGGCGTACTCGGCGCCATCCAGCCCTCCGCGAGCGGCGTACTCGAACTCTGCTTCAGTGGGCAGAGCCTTGCCAGCCCAGGCGGCATAGGCCTGGGCGTCGGAGATCGCGACGTGCACAACGGGGTGATCCTCGCGCCCGGGCGGACCCTCCGCCCCCAGGGGGCGGCGCCAGTCAGCCCCCAGCAAAAATCGCCACCAAGCGGTGGAGTCGTTCAACGGCACAGGTCTCGCCGGTGGGCTGAAAACGATAGACCCGGGCTGCGCCAGCGCCGGATCCATGCCCGGGTAGTCGCGCGGGTCTGGAGCGATCTCGGCGAAGGTGACATGACCGGTGGCGGCCACGAACCGAGCGAACTCAGCGTTGGTCACCGCGATCTCGTCCATCCAGAAATCGCCGACGGTGGCGGGGCGCACCGGCGCCTCGTCGGCGTAGAACCGCTCTGAGCCCATCAGGAATCGGCCGCCGCGCACCAATCGCATGCCGGCGAAGTAGCCGACCTTCCGACCAGAATTTGGATTAGTCTTCATGCGCTCCAGAAACGCCCGTTCGCCGGCGTCGCCGCTTGTGCTGACAGAGTGCGAAATCTCACTGCGAGCAACGCACCCGAGCCAGCGGTGACAACCCGCTCCTATCGTCGGGGAAGGATATCCACCACCACCTTGTCGAGTCCGCCGGTGAAGCGGAATGGCGACGTGTAGTCATCGCCTGCGGGACTGCCGGAATCCTCCCCGATGTCGAATACGTCGTTGAGGCCGCTCGTCACACGCTGTGTGCGCGGGATCTTCACTTCGCCCACCGAGGCGCCGCCGACAAACAGGCGGGCTGTGGCCGTTCCGCCGTCGGACAGTTCGTACGAAACCTTCAGCGTCGATCGTCCCACCGGCAGCGGCTTGTCCCCCCGGACCGAATATACCGCTTCGCCGAAGTAGTTGTGGGCGAAGACCGGCCGGCCGTCCTTGATGTAGAGGGTGAAGCCGCCCGTGTTGCCGCCCTGGGCGGCGATGACGCCGTCGCCGCCGCCGGCCGGAATGTCTACCTCGGCGTTTATCTCGAAGGAGTTGCCATAGGTTGGCGCGGCCTTTTGGTAGGGAATGCGGCGCGCCCCTGGGGTATAGAACACGAACCGCCCATTTCGCGCCTTCAGCTCCGCCGCCTCCAGCTCGGCTCCCCTCGCGCGGGTGTCCGGCCGGATCGGATAGACATTGTAGCGCCGCGCCTCCTCGTCGAAGATCTTTAGCATCTCAGCGAGCTTCTTCGGCTCTTTCTGGGCCAGGTCGTTTCGCTCGTTGAAGTCGCGGGCGACGTTGTAGAGCTCCCATTTTACCTTCGTGTAGTCTATCGGACCACCGAGGACCCAGGTCTTAGGGTTCGCCAGAGCGATGGCCTTCCACCCGTCGGCATAGATTGCCCGGTTTCCGAACAGCTCGAAGTACTGGACGTGCTTGCGGTCGGGCGCCTTCGGATCGGCGAAGGTGTAGGCGAAGCTGATTCCGTCCATCGGCTTCTGCTTGACGCCCGCAAGCTCTGCAGGCGCTTTCAGACCTATGACGTCCAGCACCGTGGGAGCGATGTCGTCCACGTGCTGGAATTGCGGGCGGATGCCACGGGTGGAAATTCCCTTGGGCCAGGAGATGACTGTCGGAGCCTTCACGCCGCCTGAGTGGGTGGTCTGCTTGTAGTATTTGAACGGCGTATTGCCGGCCATCGCCCAAGCCACGCTGTAATGCCAGTGGCCATTCGGCCCGCCCCAGTCGTCGTAACGCTTGGCGTTCATCTCCCAAGTGGCGTGCGATCCAACGAGATTGCGGATCTCGTTGTAGGCGCCAGGTGGGGCGCCCTCGCCCGATGCGCCATTATCGGTTGTGACAAGAATTAGAGTATTGTCGAGCTGGCCGGTGCGGCGCAGCGTCTCAACTACTCGACCGAATTCGTGGTCGGCGTGGTCGAGCTGGGCCGCGAAGACTTCCATCTCGCGGGCGGCGATACGCTTCTGCTCCGGGGTGAGGCTGTCCCAGGCGGGCAACTCAGCGGGCCGAGGCGGAAGTTGTGCATCGGCGGGGACGATTCTCAGCTTCTTCTGTCGCGACAGGATCATCTCCCGCGCCTTGTCCCAGCCCATGTCGAAGTGGCCCCGGTACTTCTCGATATAGGCCTTCGGCGCCATGTGCGGGGCGTGGTTCGCGCCCGTGGCGAAATAGAGGAAGAACGGCGTCTCGGGCGACGTGGAGGCCTGGGACGTGATCCAGGCGATCGATTGATCGGCCATATCCGTGGACAGGTGGTAGTCAGGGCGCGTCAGTTGCGGCTCCACCGGGGTTTGGTCCGACCACATGGCTGGCAGGAAGTTGTTCGTATCCGCCGCCAGGAACCCATGAAAGTGGTCGAACCCCTGGCCGGAAGGCCACTGGTCGAAGGGGCCTGCTGTGGACGTCGCCTCGCCTGGCACCTGGTCCCATTTGCCCGCGGCGTAGGTGACATAGCCATTGGCCTTAAGGATCTTCGCTAGCGAGCCGGTCTCGGGCGAGACCACCCCATAGTAGCCAGGGAACCCGGCCGGCGCCGCCGAATGGGAGCCGACGCCTGTGCTGTGCGGATTGCGGCCGGTTAGGAGCGACGCCCGCGTCGGGGAGCAGAGCGACGTGGAGTGGAAGTTGGTGTACGTCAGGCCGTTCGCCGCGACGGCGTCGATGTTCGGGGTCTCGATCAGTCCGCCAAAGGCTCCGATCTGGCCATAGCCAACATCGTCGAGCAGGAAGATGACCACATTGGGTGCGCCGACGGGTGCGCGCACTGGGGCCGGCCACCATGGGCGGGAGTCTTTGCCGAACTCCTCAATATGACCCTGGAAACCCGGCGGATTGGGGATCGGCGCGGCGCCCATCAAAAGTACGCTGACGCATAGTGCGCTGGCGCCGCCGGCAAGCTTTCGCAGGTTCATTGACACCTCCCGTTACGCGCGAGTAAACCGGAGGCGCAGGACTAAGTCAATTGACTTAGGCGATATGTCCAGCCACTTCCTGCGACACCGGCGCAGAAAGCGCGCCGAAGGCTGCGTCGAGGGCGCTCGCCACCATGACCTCGCGAGGCAAGACGGCCCGGCCATCCGCGTTGCGCCGGTCCCAACGGACTAGGGCCGAAAAGAAGACGGTCCACGCAGCCATCGACCTTTCCTCAAAGATCGCGGCCGGGATGTGCGGAAGAGCGCGCGCCATCAGGCTGGCCACATGATGGGTCAGCGGCGCCAAATCCGCGGCTTCCGACCTCGGGCTATAGTCGCCTTCGAAATGATTCAGTCCGAGGAGAAACGCGGCGTAACTGCAGCGACCTTCGCGATCGAGCGCCCGCGCAATCGGGAGAAGGATGACTTCGAGGAGCGCCCGCGGATCGCCGTCCTTGCCGGCCGCGGTGACCGCGCCCAAAAGACGAGCGCGCTGAACTTCGAGCGCTGGCAAGCGGCGCTCAAATATTGCGCGGACGAGCCCATCCTTGTCGCCGAAATAATATTGAACAGCGTAGTTGTTCGACGAGCCCGCGGCGACGCCTATTGAGCGAAGAGAGACGCCATCCAAGCCATGCAGGCCAAACAGCTGCTCAGCGACATCCAGGATCTCCTCGCTGGTCGCGGGGGAGCTTTCCAACTTTCTGCTCCCCCTCCGCTTCTCTGCCGCCACTTCACTCTCCAAGCTCTACTGTCTAACATCGAGGTCGAGGCGCCTTGAACGCTGGGCTCCCGGATATCGGCGGCCGCAACCGTCCCCGACTCCGGCCCAGGTATGATATGACCCGCGCCGCGCACGCCAGAGCTTAGTCGCCGCTTCTCCTTGGTGGCGCTTCACCGATGCAGGTCGCTCACGGTCAATGGGGACCAAGGCGCGCAGTGAACGTCACACCGTAGGTCCGAGGCTCTCTGAAGCGGTTCGACAGATAGCCGACGGGATCCACCAACTGGGCGTTCACCAGATCGCGATTGTCCGTCAGATTGCGCACCCAGGCGGCGATCTCATAATCCCTATCGGCAAAGTTGAGCGCAACCCTTGCATTCACCACGCCGCCGGAAGGCGCTGTTGTGAAGCGGATGATGTCCGCGTTGTTGGGATCAAGGGGATTGTTCCAGCTGTTCGCAGGCGTGGAGTCCGACCAGCTGTAGTCAGCGCGCACCATCAATTCGCCGAACGACAGATCGCGTCGGTAGGTCCCCGCGACCGAGAAGCTGGCCTCCGACACCCCATCGAAGCGTTCGTTCGTCCGGTCTCCCGTCGGGTTCTGCGCACTGGGCGCTTCCGAGTAGCGAACGTACTTCGGTTTCGTCAGAGAGCCGGTGACCGCCGCCTCGAAGCCGTTGAACAGTATCGCGGTGGCTTCGGCTTCCATGCCCCAGACCCGGACCCGCGCGGCGTTGCCGAGGATCGTCGTGATGCTGCCTGTCGCTGTGGGCACCAACGTGCTGCGCTGAGCGCCCTTCAGCGTGCTGCGATACGCCGCCACGTTCAAGCGCAGCCGCCGGTCGAACAATTGGGTCTTCGCCCCAGCTTCGTGCTCGCGCACGGTCTCGGGGAGGAAGGGAACGAATGCGGCCACGCTGGTCGCTCTGAGGTTCTGACCACCTGACCGGAATCCTTTGCTGGTCTTTACGTAAAGGAGCACGTCATCGGTGGGCTTGTAGTCGAGCCCCGCGGTGTAGGAGGTGTCGCTGAATTTATCCGAGCGCGACAGTGAGCAGAGGGGCGCGACCGCTGTCGCCATGAAGCACCTTGGAACAGGGTTGCGTCGGTCAAAATTCAAGTTGCGGGTCTCGATGCCTTTGCGATCGGTCGAGTATCTGATCCCGGTCGTTAAATTGACGGCGTCCGACAGCTTCGTAACCGTCTGTGCGTAGGCTCCTACGCTCTTGTTATCGATATCACCATAGAATTGGTTACTGTTGAAGTTGAGGCCTGGAACCTGATATCCCAGCGAACTATCAAAGCCACTTTCCTCGAAATAAAATGTGCCGATGGCGTATTGAACTCGATCGCTGAGCGCGTTTCCGGTAAGCTGTAGCTCGGTAGACCAATTCTTCAACGACTGAAGGCTTCCGGTGTAATTTATCTCCCACGGGCTACCGTCCAGATCGAAATTAGATAGCGCCCTGACCTTTCGATACCCGGAAATCCACTTGAGCGTACCGATTGGGCTGTCATATTTCACAGTCCCGGTGAAAGTCTCCGTCCTAACCTTAGTATATGGGACATTAGTGGGACTAGAGCTAAGACTGATGTAGTCGTGATCCGCCCTGGCCCTGGCCATGTAGTCGTCGACGTTAAGCCCGGGAATTGGAAACATATTTACGAAAGTGCGGGCCACAGAGCTGAACGCAGGTTGTGTAGGGCTTGTGACCACCGGTTGTCGCAGGAAGACGAGCGATTGCGCCTTGTCCCGCGTTTCCATTCGAGACTGTTCACCGGAGAGGACAATGCTGACGTTGTCGGTCAGTTGTGCGCCAAGTTTAACGCGCCCCGTGAAGTTATTTCGATTGGAGTATTTTTTCCGGGAGATGAAATCTTCTAGATATCCATCGCGTTTGTTGTTTTGGAGCGCAACTCGAACCGCCAAGCGATCCGCGACGATGGGGGCATTCAACACACCTGTCAGGATACGCTCGTTGAATCTGCCGTAGCTGACCTGGCCCATTGCCGATAGAGCGGTTGAGCTGGGATCGTTGGTCTCCATCAGGACCGCGCCGCCGGTTGTATTGCGCCCGAAAAGCGTGCCCTGCGGCCCCTTGAGCACCTGCACGCTTTTCAAGTCCACCAAGTCTGTGTTGAGGCCGTAGGCGCGAGCCCAATAGAAACCATCGACGTAGGCGCCCACGGAGGGATCGAGGGTGGCAAGCTGGTCGGTCTGGACCTGCGCACGCAGACCAATGATAAGTCCCGTGGGGTTGTTGCTCCCTTCCCGCAACATCAGGCCAGGCGTCAGGCGGGCCACGTCCGAGAGGCGGACGGCGTTCTGACGCGCCAGTTGTTCGCCCGTGAAAGCAGTCACCGCAACCGGCACGCTCTGCAAGTTCTCTTCAACCTTGCGGGCGGTGACGAGGATCTCTTCCAGTTCGTTCACGTTCGCAGCGCTGGTCTGGGCGGAGGCCACTGACGCAACGAGTTCCAAGCTCGCGGTCATGCCCCCCGCGGCCAACCACCGTAGCCGCCGAGTGCGGGAAAGGTGCGCCTTGCCGGAGTCTACGCGAGTCTCTGCCGTCATTTTGTCCCCCCGTTGCATGAGCCGTGTCCGGCCAACCGGAAAATATCTGCGTGACTTATTTTGATCAGTCAACTGTCTTGACGAGAATTTTGTGACGGCTCGCATCGACCTGCGCCATCGTCCGAGTCACTGCCCGCCCGACGAGGGCTTCCAAGGAAGCCCCGATTTGTGATGCGTTGGTGTTGCAAAGCTGCTCGCGTTCGAGCCTGCTGAATTGTGTCCCCGGCCGGCCCGGGACCGCCCCGGCAGGTCGCCCCGTTCGGTTCAAACTGAGGTTTTTGTCCGCACAATAAGGCGATTGTCTTAGGCGACGGGCGTGATACTGGCCTTGGGGAGGATGGCGCTCGGACTGGTACGTCGAGGGGTAACGCCACCGACGGATGCGAAGTAAGAAGTGTAATAGACGCGCATGGTCCGCGGGCCGAGGCTCCGCGGGTTTTTGAACAAGGACGGAATCAATGGCCTTCACGCTCGACCAATTTCGTCTCGACGGAAAAGTCGCGATCGTCACAGGCGCAGGCGGCCGCCCGAACTCGATCGGCGAAGCCTACAGCCTGGGGCTGGCCAACGCAGGCGCCAGCGTCGTGTGCGCGGATCTGGTGAAAGAAGGGGCCGAGGCGTGCGCCGAGCGCGTGAAGGCGGCCGGCGGCAAGGCGATCGGCGTGCAGGTCGACATCTCGAAGGAAGATTCCGCGCATGCCATGGCCAGGGCCGCTAAGGATGCGTTCGGCGGCGTGGACATCCTGGTGAACAACGCTGCGCTGATGGTCGAGATGGGCAACCCCAACCTGGGCGGCACCACCCTGACGGTGCCGCTGGGCGGCTGGCAGACCTGGTTGGACGTGAACCTCACCGGCGCGCTGCTGTGCGCCCGCGCCTGCATCCCGGAAATGCTGGCCCGCGGCGGCGGCCGGATCATCAATCAGGTTTCCGCCGGGGCTTACCCGGCCTCCGGCGTCTATGGCGTCACCAAGATCGCGCTGGTCGGCCTCACCACCGCCCTGGCCCGCGAGGTCGGCAAGCAGAACATCAACGTCAACGCCATCGCCCCGGGGATGACCGCGTCCAGCGCCGGGGCGAGCCTGACTCCGGCGGGCAGCCCGTTCCGCACCTACGTGGAGGCCTCGGCCGCCGGCAACGGGGCGGGCGAACCGGACGACCTCGTCGGACCGCTGCTGCTGCTCTGCTCGCCGGCGGGCAAGTGGATGACCGGCCAGGTCCTGCACGTCGATGGCGGCCTGATCCTCACGAACTAGCTGAAATGGGTGACCGTGCCTACATCGAGGGCGTGGGTCGACCGCCGCTCGGAGCGGACGCCGAAGCAGTAGCCCATCGGCAGCATGCGGATCAGCAGCTCAGGATCGATCGAGGGTCGTCCGATCGGACTGTAGACCGGCGCCACGTGCGCCCGCACGCACTCCGGTTCACGAAGCGGTCAATGGCGCGGAGCAGGTGGTCGGACGGCGCCTGCCGCTCCAGGGAGAACTCGTAGAACAGCGCCGCCTGATCCACTTGTCGCTCACCCATCATCGCCGCATCTCCCGTCGTCGAAAGAAGTGAATCAGGCCCGAGTCCCGGCCTCAACCGGCCTTTTCAACGAAATCGGCGCACAGCCGACATCACCGAACGCGCATGCTCACTGGATTCCGTGGGCCCTCAGGAGCGCTCGCTCGTCGCCGGTTATCCAGCGAAGACCTTGGCGGCCTTCTCCAGTTTCTGGATTAGGTAGCGCACAGTAAAGTCGATCTCCTCGACGACAGCCTGGAGCCTATACGACTGTGCGCCGAGGAACTAATCGCCTTTAGGAACACCTGGAAACGGCGATGACCGCGGCGACGGCTGGAAAACATGGGGGCCTTGTCGGGACGCGCCGCCTTCGGCCGTCCTGGGGAGGCCGGCCTTCTTGGCCGGCGGTGGGAATAGTGGAGGCAGTGATGTCACAGGTGCGCGTGGGGGGCTTTTCGATCTCGCTCGACGGCTTTGGCGCCGGACCGGAGCAGAGTCTGGAGCATCCGCTCGGCAGGCGCGGGCAGGAGCTGCACCAGTGGATGTTCGGCACGCGCTTTTTCCGGACGATGATCGGTCAGGACGGCGGCTCCGAGGGCGTTGATCAGGCCTATGCGCACCGCGCGATGACCGGGTTCGGCGCCTTCATCCTCGGCCGCAACATGTTCGGCCCTATCCGCGGTCCGTGGCCGGACGAGAGCTGGAAGGGCTGGTGGGGCGCCAATCCGCCCTATCATGCGCCGACCTTCGTGCTGACCCACTATCCGCGGGATCCAATCGAGATGGAGGGCGGCACGACCTTCATCTTCGTGACCGAGGGAGTGGAGGCGGCGCTTGAGCAGGCCAGGGCGGCGGCCGGCGATCTCGACGTCAAGATCGGCGGCGGCGTCGAGACGGTGCGCCAGTATTTGCGCGCCGGCCTGATCGACGAGCTGCACTTCGCCTTGTCGCCGGTCGTACTCGGGCAGGGCGAGGCGATGTTCGCCGGCATCGACCTTCCGGCGCTCGGCTTCCGGGTCACCGCGCACCAGGCAAGCGAACATGCCACCCACATCGTCCTCGCCCGATAGGCCCGGCGACCATGTAGACCTCTCGGCGCGCGCGTTCGAAGTGCGGCGCACGCTTTGAACGCGACCACCGTGATAGTTCGTGGGGCGTCGCATCGGCGTCGAAAAGCCTCGTCGCTCTTCCGGGGCGCGAACCGATGCCTGGGCCAGGCGCGTTACCAACCCTCTTGAAGCGTCAGACGTGACCAACCAAATCGACGTGCGCCGCCGCGCGTTCGCGGCGCTTTGGGAAAGGAAACAGCTGGAGATACGCCCGTGCGCCTCGCAACCACGGAACACCTGATTCACAGCCAAGGCTTGAGGGCAGCGCTCGCCCGCGGAGTTCGCCCCGCCGTCGGCTTCACGATCCCCGATGATGTCCTGAAGGATGCTCACCTTCCACCCCGGGAAAAGCGCGCGATCCTGGCGTCTTGGGCGTCAGACGCCTCGGCCGTCCAGGACGCACCCACCCTTCGCTGGCTGCTGGGCGCGCCGGAACCGGTCCTGTTCACTGACGTTCGGGATGCGCTGCTGCGCCTCGAGCGCCGGCATGGGTAGGGAGGGCGCCATGCAGACCGTGGACTTTTGCGTTTCTCCGATTGAGGGAGGCTGGATGGTGGAAGGGCCCCCGGCGCTGGCGCCCCTCGTGTTCCGCTCCGGCGGTCGCGCCGAGGCGAAGGCGGAAACTCTCGCGAAGGCTATGACGGCGACCGGCGCCGATGCTCGCGTCGTGCTTTTCGATCGGACAGGTCAACCGATCGGAACGAAGCGGTTCTGGGCGCTCGAACCCAGTGAATGCCAGGTGGAGATCGCCAGCCCTCCAATCCTGTCGCCGGCCTGACGGTGTCGCAGCCCTTCACGAGTGCAGCTGTAGGAACCGGGGGGCATCGTCATGAACGTTTGGAAGCTGGAGAGTGTGGGGGTCTGACCTGCCCCCGTTAACGTGTCAAACCCCGTGGCGCTGTCGGAGCCTTCAATTCGATCGTTTAAGTGGGACCTGCTCAGCGGACTCCAGCTGGGCCAGCGACCATCAGCGTTGCGCCAACAGGCCGGAAAGATGACCACACGCCCGACAGATCGTCACCAAAGACCAATTTCACGCTTGCAGCGCAGGGCCCGCCGAAAGATGACAGTGCCCTTATAAGTTGTAGCGACACCGAGGGTTTGTGGAGTCGTTCAGGCGTGAGCCGATCAACCGGGTGATAATCAGGTCCTGTCAGCCAGCGACGTGGCGGCTAAGATCGGACGGTCTACGGTTCGTGGCGGTGGGATTGGGCCAGTCGCCAGAACTTGCCTTGATGAACGGCATGCTGGTTCGCGCGCCGGCGTAACAGGTTGACGGAGATCAACGGCGAACCTTCCAGAGGCTTCAACATTGCTTCGCCATAGACTGGAAAGTCGAATTCCTCCGGCGTTATGGTAAATATCAGCCGGCGATCGGCCATATCCTTTTGAAGGATCATCGCGTCGTGCAACTCCCGATGACGTGTAACGTGCACGCCAAGGGCAACAGCTTGCTCTATATAGTTGTCGATTTCGTGATGAAGTGAATGCGAATAGACAGCGAGAGTGCGGCCAACGAGATCGCAGAGTGAGATCCTGTCGCGCGCGGCCAGCGGGTCCCCTCTGTGCATCTTCACGCCGACGCCATGGTGCGTAAATGGCATCGCCTCCAGTTCGGCGTCGCTGGTCGCTGCGCTGAAGATGAAATCGCAACGGCCCATGCGCAACGCGTACAACAACGAGCTTGAATAACCTCGTTCGATCTGGAGATTTGAGTTAGGGAAAGCCGCCTCGTAGGCATCGAACAGCCTTGCGAGTTTCAGATCCTGCGCGCTGAGCGCCGGGCAGCCGATCCGGATCCTGCGCGACCGACGGCGCTTGAGCTCCTGGAATTCGATATCAAACGCAGCAACGGCCGCGAGCATTGGACGGAGCGCATCGTAGAGCCGCTCCCCTTCGGGGGTCAACGATGCTCCACGCGAACTACGCTGAAACACAGGCGAACCGAGATCGTCTTCCAAAGTCCGCATTCGTGCCGACAGCCAGGGCTGCGCCAGCCCAAGCCTCTTGGCGGCGCGGGTGAAGGAGCGCTCCTCCGCGATCGCAGCGAACTGCAACATCAAACGAACGTCCAGCATGACGGCCCATAAGTGTTTCGTATGGAAATGCCACATTGCGGCTTGGACGTCCAACCGCCCTCGGCGGTAGGGAGTCACATTGTTATCAGGGAGTTGTAGCCGATGGATCTGGTCAGGGGCCTTGAGCGTGGCCAGACGGCCGCCCTGCTGATTTCGGAATGCCAGAACGCGATGACGAACAGCGCGACGGCGCACGGACCGCCGCCGCAAACATTCGACGTCGGCTACCACGCCAACCAGCGGGGCATCATTCCGAAGATCGACGCGATGGCCGACGTATTCCGGTCGTTCGGCCTTCCGGTGGCGTTCTGCACGATATCGGCGCTTCCGGACTTCCGCGGCTTCAAGGTCAACTGTTCGCTCGCGGCCGCGGTCAAGAGGCGCGGGGTGCTGATCAAGGGTTCGTGGGAAGCCGCGATAGACGACCGCCTGCCTGTTCATGCGACCGATCTCCTTAGTGATCGCATGCACGGAATGGCGCCCTTCACGGGCTCCGATCTCGATGCGTTGCTTCGGGGGTTCGGCGTCGAGACTGTGGTCCTGAGCGGGATTTCCACCAACATCGCCCTGCCGGGCGCCGCCACGGAGGCGGTGGCCTTGGGCTACAACGTCGTCCTGGCCGAGGATTGTACGGCCGGCGGGACCGAGGAGAGCCACGAAGCTCAGATCCGGTTGCATCTCCCGTTGCTGGCGACGATCTCCAACAGCGGGGCCATCGCGGACAGCTTGCGCGCGTCGCAGCGCGCCGCCCTCGTCTGACCTGACCGCAGTCCACAGCAGCAGAATCGGAAATCCCCATGGCGCCGCCGCCGTTGAAGATCGGCCTCAACATCGTCTGGATGAAGCCGGAGCTGCAGGTGCGGACCGCGCAGCTGGCGGAGGACCTGGGCTTCGAAGGCGCCTGGTCGGGCGAGCACCTGGCGCTGCCGTCGGGCGACCCGAACTGGTGGCGCAAGTATCCCACGGCCGTAGCGCTCGCAGACCGCGCCACCGAGGACGTCGTCAACTTTCGCCCCCGCTCGCCCTTCGTCGATCCGCTGATCGTCCTGGCCGCCATCGCCTCGGCGACGAAGACGATCCGTCTGGGCGTTGGCATCTACATGCTGCCGCTGCGCGATGCGGTGCTCGCCGCGCGCATGGTCGCCTCGCTGGACGTCCTGTCGGGCGGTCGGCTCGACCTGGGGGTCGGGCTCGGCTGGAGCGAGGAGGAATACCGCTTCACCGGCAACGACTTCGCCAAGCGCGGCCGCAAGATGGACGAGTCCATCCTCGCCCTGCGGGCCTGTTTCGAAAGCGATGATCCCGAATTCCACGGCGAATTCTACGACTTCGGCCCGATGGGCTTCGAGCCCAAGCCGATTCAGCGCCCGCTGCCGATACTGGTCGGGGGCGGCACGCCGGCGGCCGAGAAGCGGGCGGCGCTGCTGGGCAACGGCTGGCACGGCGCGGCGTCGAGCATCCCCCGGATCAAGGCGCATCTCGTCGAGGCAGGGCGCGGCGGCGAGCCCTTCCAGTTCAGCAGCATCACACTGGGTCCGGCGCCTCGCGCCGACCTCGAAGCCTTGGCCGCGCAAGGCGTGCAGCGCGCTGTGGTCACGCCCTGGGTCGGACGCAAGCTGGGCGAGATCGGCGAGGAAGGGTTCGCCGACCTCGAGCGCTACGCCAAACAGATCGGGCTCGCCTAGACGACCGGCTTGCCGGTTCGACCGGTCTGACCGCACCGTTGCGTCAGCTAAGGTTCGCGCTTCGAAGAAACGAGAATCTGGAGGAAAGCCATGGATTTCGGGATCAAGGGCAAGGTCGCGCTGAGCGGCGGCGGCAGCAAGGGGATCGGCCGGTCGATCTCGGAGGAGCTGGGGCGTGAAGGCTGCAAGGTCGTCGTCGCCGCCCGCGGGCAGGAAGCGATCGACGAGACGGTCGCGGCGATCCGTGCCGCCGGCGGCGAGGCCAGCGGCGTCAGCGCGGACATGACCACCAAGGCCGGCATCCAGGCCGCCGTGGCTTTTGCGATCAGCACCTACGGCGAGCCCGACATCGTCATCGGCAACGTCTACGGGCCGACGCACGGACGCTGGGACGAGACCAAGGACGAGGATTTCCTGGAAGCCTACGAGCACATCGTCATGAGCGAGGTCTACCTCAGCCGGGCGGTGATTCCGGCGATGAAGGCCAAGGGCTGGGGGCGGATCGTCACGATCAATTCGATCTGCTCGAAGGAGCCGCATCGCGAACTGCCGCTGATCACGGCCAACGTCACCCGGGTGGGCACGACCGCGCTGAACAAGAGCCTCGCCGATGAGCTCGGCAAGTTCGGCATTACGATCAATACGCTCGGCACCGGCGGTTTCGCGACCGAGCGTTACCGCAGCTACATGAAGCGCAACGCCGAGGCCGGGGGCCGCGCCTACGATGAGGCCAACGCGATGAGCCGGCCGGACACCCCGGTCGGGCGGCTGGGATATCCCGAGGAGATGGCGGCGGTCGCCGCGTTCCTGTGCTCGACGCGCGCCAGCTATGTGACCGGCCAGTTCATCGTGGTCGACGGCGGCCGCGTCGGCGCGTTGCTCTGATTCCGACGAAACCTCAAGCAAGGGAGAGATCGATGACCAGGCCAAAGGCGCTCGTCACCGGCGCAAGCCGCGGGATCGGGAAGGCGATCAGCATCGCCCTGGCGAAGGCCGGCTACGACGTCGCCGTCTCGGCGCGCACCGTTCAGCCCGGCGAGCGGCGGGACAATTCCCTGACCGTCCACCGCTCCGACGACCGTCCACTGCCAGGCAGCCTTGAGGAGACCTCCGCCGTCCTCGAAGCGGAGGGCGCCCGGACGCTGCGGGTCGCCGCCGACCTCACCGACCGCGCGTCGGTGGAAGCCTGCGCGCAGGAGGTGCTCGACAAGTGGGACGGCGTCGACCTCCTGGTGCACAATGGGCGCTACCTCGGCCCTGGGCTGATGGACACCTTCTTCGATACGCCGGTCGATGCGTACGGGAAGTTCTTTGAGGCCCATTGCATCGCTCCGATCGTCCTGACCCGGGCGCTGCTCCCGAAGATGCTCGAGCGCGGCGCGGGGCAGGTCGTCACCATCACCTCCTCCTCGGCCTACGACACGCCGCCCGCGCCGGCGGGCAAGGGCGGCTGGGGCCTCGCCTACGCGGTCGGCAAGGCCTCCGGCCATCCGCTGGTGGGAACCCTGCACGCGGAGTTCAAGGATCGCGGCATTCGCGCTTTCAACGTCCAGCCCGGTTTCGTCGGCACCGAGCGCAACGAGATCGCCGTGCGCGAGTACGGGAAGAAGCTTGTCGGCGCCGCCCCGCCTTCGGCGATCGGGGCCGTGGTGACGTGGCTCGTCACCACGGCGGAGGGCACGGCATACGCCGGCACGTGCGTCGAGGCGCAGGACCTGTGCCGCGAGAAGAAGCTTCATCCCAGTTGGGATTGAGGGCGGCGCAGATCCGGAATCAGCGCCGCGCAGTATCCGCCGGATTGCCTCGACTTCCATCCCACCTGGGGCTCAGATCGAAGCCAAATTAAAAGGGAGTTAAAAGATGGAGCTCGGTTCAATTTCGCTGTGGGGCGAGGATCTGGAAGCCTTTCGAAATGAAGTGCGATCTGCTGAAGAACTTGGCTTCACCTTAATCACGGTTGGTGATTCACCAGCAGGCTGGCATGAGCTATACACCTCATTGGCAGTGGCGGCGTACGAGACGAAAGCTGCGACGCTTGCGCCAATGGTGACGATCCCAATAAGCCGACACCCAGTCGTAGCTGCTAGCGCGATGACGACGCTATACGATCTGAGCGGGGGACGCGTCGTCTTCGCCCTCGGCACGGGCGGAAGCGCGGTTACCGGGATGGGGCGCGAGATGGCGACGCAAGCCGACGCGCGCGACTACATGTTGACCCTGCGCCGCCTGTTCAACGGTGAAGAGGCTCCGTGGGAAGGCGCTGTAATCCCGCCGCTCCGCTTTGCCCGTCCGGTTCCGATCTACTACTCGGCGAGCGGTCCAAAGGCCCTGAAGTTGGCCGGCGAAGTGGCCGATGGCGTCATCCTCTCCGTTGGGTCGTCCCTTGAGGACGTGGACAGAAAGCTGGAGGCTGTGCGCAACGCCGCAATGGCAGCGGGGCGCGATCCGCAGACCGTAGACGTATGGGCTTACAGTTTCATTTCGGTTCGTGAGCATCGCGAGAAGGCGGTTGAGGACATTATGGGGTTCTTGCCGACGATCGCTGCGTATGGCCTTCGCGCAAAATGGGCGTTTGAAGAGGTCCCTTCACAGTTCAAGGACAAAGTACTCGAGCTACAGCGGCGCTATAACACTTCGGAGCACGTAGTTGTGGATGGGCCCAACGCTCGTTTGGTCCAGGAACTAGGTCTCGTGGACTACTTGGCCGGGCTGAGGACGATCGCCGGAACCTCACAGGAAGCCAGCGCCGTTCTGGATGGCCTCGCACAGCGTGGCGTCTCCAATTTCATGTGCGCGTTGCCGGGCAATGCCGATCCAATCGGAACCATGACCCGGGTGAGGGAAGCCTATCCGGGGTGAGCTTCCCTTCCGTGCAGTTGAAACGGTGTGGTTTGGCGTTGATGACGGCTCGAGCCCCGTTGGGCCTAGCGACATCACTTTCTCGGAAGAAACCAGCGAGACATCACTGAAGGATGTGAACTTGCAGATCTCTAAGCCCTTTGATTTTTCAGGTCGTGTCGCACTGATCACCGGCGGTGGCACGGGCATCGGCCGAGCCACCGCGATCGGCTTCGCCGAGCACGGCGCGGACGTGGTCCTGGCCGGTCGCAAGCTCGGGGCGCTGGAGGAGACGGCGGCGATGGTCGCCGCCCTCGGCCGCCGCGCGACCGTCGTCCCGACCGACGTCAAGGACGCCCAGGCCTGCGAGGCGCTGGCGAGGGCGGCGCAGGCCGCGCACGGACGGGTGGATTTCCTGGTCAACAACGCCGGCGGCAGCCGCGCCAAGGACTACCTGAGCTGGACGCTAACGGACTTTGACGACATGATCGCGCTGAATTTGCGTAGCGTCTGGGTGCTGACACGCGCAGTCGCGCCGCACATCCGCGCAGCGGGCGGCGGGGCGGTGGTCAATATCTCCTCGGGGGCGAGCCTGTTCCCTGTGCCTCACTCGTCGCCCTACGGCGCGGCCAAGGCGGCGGTCAACAACCTGACGGCCGTTATGGCGGTTGACCTCGCCAACTGGGGCATACGCGTAAACTGCGTCGCCCCGGGCACGATCAAGTCGGAAGGCTATGTCCGGGCGATGGACCGGATGGAACTCGATCCCGACGTCGCTGGCGGGCAGAACCTGGTGCGGCGTGCCGGTCTGCCGGACGAGATCGCCTGGCCGATCCTCTTCCTCTGCTCGCCGGCGGCCGGCTTCATCAACGGCGAGACGATCAACGTGGCCGGCGGACCGGTCGGCTGGCGCCAGCACGGACCAGTCCACGCAGAGTAGTGGGAGCCATGCCAAGGGGCGATCACCGAACCAGGGAGAGTGTCATGAGCGATGTATTGGAGCGGCGTGTGCAACGCCTTGAGGACCTGCTGGAAATCCAGAACCTGCAGGCGCTCTACGCCCGCTATGCGGACCGCGGCTGGCCCGGGGCGCAGACCGACAGCGCGGCGCTGGCGGGTCTGTTCACCGAGGACGGCGTGTGGTCCTCGTCGAGGGTAGGCACCTTCGAAGGGCGGCGATCGATCCAAGAAGGCCTAAGCGGTGGGACCATGCCATTCTCCATGCATCTTCTGCTAAGCCCGCAGATCCACCTCGAAGGCGACACCGCCACCGGCACGTGGCGCGCACTCTTCGCGCTGACGACCTCCGATAACAAGGCGCTTTGGGGTGGCGGCGGTTACGAGGTTCGCTACCGGCGCACCGCGCAGGGCTGGCGTATTCAGCACCTGCAAACCCAATCCGCCTTCATGACGCCTTACGGCGAGACCTGGGCGGCGGCGGTGAAGTGATGCGCCAGGTCCTTTGGTCAGCAACGCTCAGGCGGAACGTCTCCATTAAGGAGCGGATAGACGTCGCGGCTGGCGCCGGCTTTGCAGCCGTCTCGTTGTTTCACGATGACTTCTTGGAACTCGGCTCAGATCCGCGCAAGGCGCAAGAAATCGTGGCCTATGCGACGGACAGCGGCGTGGCCTTGTCGGTCATGGACGGCTCGAGCGTGTGGTATCCTATCGACGAGTCGCGCCCCTTGCGCTCTGCGCCAGTCGGTTTCGAGGTGGCGCTTGCCGCAGCCGAAGCTTTCGGTTGCACGATGGTGTCAGCCGTGCCGGGGTTCGCAACTCAGCTCGACGTTGCTGGCCTCGCGGAACACTTCGCCATCGCCTGCGACGCGGCCCGCGACAGGGGCCTTCGGGTGCAGCTCGAGTTTGGCCCCGTGCCGCCGGTGAAAGGCCTGGCGGCGGGGTGGGGCATCGTCCAGCTGGCGGATCGGCCGAACGGGAGCCTGGTGTTCGATACTTGGCATTTCTTCCGAGGGGGGCCGGATTTCGACCTGCTCGAAGCGATTCCGGGAAAACTTATCACCGGCGTGCAACTCAGCGATGGCGCCGCAGAAATTCGTGAGTCCGTAATCAAGGACACCTTCTACCATCGCCTAATGCCCGGTGAGGGCGTCTTTGACCTGCCGCGAGTAATTACCACTCTCCGAAGGCGTGAGGGGCTGAAAGACGTCGGAGCCGAAGTGTTGTCACGGGAGGTACACGCGCTTCCGTCGGCGGAGGCGGCCGCAAAGGCGTTCCGCTCTGTCGAGCAATTGCTGGACGAAAGCGTGGAATCTAGCTGATGCCTGATCCTCTATCGAGACGTGACGCTGGCCGGGACACCTTCGACCTAATCGTGGTCGGGTCAGGCGCCGCAGGCTTTTCGGCGGCGATCACCGCCGCAAAGGGCGGCCTGGACGTGGCTCTGCTGGAGAAGACCGGCCGCTTTGGTGGGACAACCGCCTACTCCGGCGGCTTCATGTGGGTCCCGAACAGCTCGCTCGGGGCCAAGGCAGGCCTCAAGGACTCGATGGAGGATGCGCGGACCTACATCCGCAACCTGGCCGGAGACCACTACGACCCGGACCGGGTCGACGCCTACCTCGTCAATGCCCCGCGCATGCTCGACTTCTTCCTGGAGGCGGGGCTGCAGGTGAACCTCGAGGCCTTCACCGGCGACTTCCACAGCGAGGTTCCAGGCGCCCGCCGCGGGCGCGCCGTCTCGCCGGCGGCGGTTCACGGCTCGATCCTCGGCTCGCGGCTGTCCGAGCTGCGCGAGCCGCTGCCCGAGACGACGTTCCTGGGCATGAGGATCGGCTCTGGCCCGGACATGCAGCACTTCATGAATGTGAACCGCTCGTGGAAATCGGCGGCCTATGTAGCCCGCCGGATGACGGGCCATGCGGTGGAGCTGGCGCGGCACGGGCGCGCCATGCACCTGGTCAATGGAAATGCGCTGATCGCCCAGTTCGCCCGCATGGCGATCGACGCCGGCGTGCAGATCCGGCTGTCGACGCCGGTCGTGGGGCTGATCTCGTCGCCGGAGGGGATCTCGGGCGTGGAAGTCGTGCAGGGCGGCGCACGCCGCGCGCTGCGGGCGCGCAAGGGGGTCGTCCTAGCGACCGGCGGCTTCCCGCACGACGTCGAACGCCGTCAGGCCTGGTACCCGCACCCGGCCGGGCCGGAGCAGCATTTCTCGCTGGCTCCGCCGACCAACACCGGCGACGGCGCGCTGCTGGCGGAGTCGGTCGGCGGGCGCGTCGTCGGGGCCTCGAACAACGGCGCCTGGATGCCCGTCACCCGCGTCCCGCAGCGCCACGGGCCGGCCCACACCTTCATGCACAGCTTCTCGGCGGCCAAGGGCGGCTTCATCGCCGTAATCCCAGAGGGTAGGCGGTACGTCAACGAGTCACAGGCTTGGCAGGACGTCGCCGAGCCGATGCTCACCGCCCGCGGGGAGAGCGAGCCTGCGCTGAGCTTCCTGATCGGCGACCATCGCGCGGTGCGCAAGTTCGGCCTCGGCTTCGTCAAGCCCTCGCCCATGCCGCTAGGGCCTTATTTGGCAAGCGGCTACTTGCTGCGGGGGCGCACCATCGACGAGCTCGCCCGCGCCGCGGGGATCGATCCGTCTGGATTGGCCGCCACGATCGAGGCTTTCAACAGCTACGCGCGCGAGGGCCGCGACCCCGACTTCCACCGCGGCGAGGGCAAGTTCAGCCGCGCGCTCGGGGATCCGGATATCACCCCGAACCCGACCCTGGCGCCGATCGAGATGCCGCCCTTCTACGCGGTGAAGGTCTTCCCCGGCGACATTGGCACCCTGGCCGGGCTGCGCACCGACGGCGAAGCCCGGGTGCTGCGCGACAGCGGCGAGCCGGTCCCGCGCCTCTACGCGGCCGGCAACGACATCGCGACGATCTTCGGCGGCGCCTATCCGGGCGGGGGCGGCACGATCGGCCCGGCCGCAACCTTCGGCTTCATCGCTGCGCGCCACGCAGCGGGCCTGCCCGACAATCCGGTCGTCATCGGTTGAGTGCGCATGTGCTGAGATCGGCCGAAGGGTGGATGGGCACATAACAGGGCAAGGCGAACGGGTTGGATTTCACCTCCATCTGCGGCAAGCGAGTCCTAGGCCGTCCGTGTCGATGATCGAATTGTATCTGGTGAAGGAGCCCTACGACATGACCTACGACCACGTTCTAGTGGAGCGACGTGGGGCGGTCGGAATCGTCACGTTGAACCGGCCAGATAAGCTGAACGCCATTCACTTGGCTGGCGCACGACCTGCGCGATTCGGTGGGCGAGCTGGACGCCGACGCGAAGCGGTGAAGCTTGGGACCGAGTATGCGGCGAACCCGCGCGGCTCGGTCCGATACTGCAAGCAACTGCTTTATCAGAACGCCCTGGAGCGCGAGATGACCCTAGTGCTGCGCCGAGAAGGCGACGCCCAGCAGGCGCTTGCTGGCACGCTGGAGATGCTAGAGGCGCTGGCGGCGCTGAAGGCCAAGAGGCTCCCCGATTTCGTGGCGGCGCGCGCGTCGACGGGCTGAAGCGCTGCGCAGAGGAAGGCGCCGCCGGATGCGCCGTCGAGGGACGCGTCGCGATCGTCACAGACGCGGCGAGCCGAACGGAGCGGGGCTCGGTGGGGTCGGACTGCAGCGAGAACTCATTGTTTCCGACGAACACCAGGCCGATGGGAAAGGGGGCGTAGCAGCGGTCCGGGTCGTTCCAGTAGCGGAGCGCATCGATGGCCTGGCGAGACAAGTTCTGCGCCTCGTCGAAGACGATGGTCAGTTTGGCAAAGGCCTCAGCCTCATACTCTCCCTTCTTCGCCTGGATCGGGTCGGCGCCGGCCCACTGGCAGATGGCGCCGAAAAGCGCGTTGCGAAGATCCCAGACGTTGCTGGGCGCATGCAGGGCTGGCAGGTCGCCCAGGCGCCGCAGACTCTCCAGGGCATGCTGGAGCACCAGCACCTCTCTGGCGTTTTGGCGCGCGACTTTCACGACGGCGACGGCGTCAAGGTGTTGCGCACGAAAGGCGTCTATCGCGGTGGTTTTCCCGATCCCTGGGGGGGCTGAGAAAATGCCGATGCGCCGTCGCTCATGGGTGGCGCGCATCCGGGCGATCAGGCCGCGGGCGACCGAGGTGGGTACGAACGTCTCACCGCTCACGGTCAAATCTCCGCTCCAGCCGCTCAGTCAGGGCTAGCTCTCGGGCGCGCCGGGCCTCGGCGGCTGTGGCTGGTTTGTCCGGCTCAATCATGAGCCTGCGCCGATCAGCTGCGAGTTCGCGGTGCTCGCTGCCGATGTCGAGTTGAGAACCGCGAAGGGGGGGAGCCTTCTTCTGCCGCGCCGCCCGAAGCTTGATGGCCACCGGATCAATCGGCGGTGCGTCAAGCGCAAGTTTGCGTTGACGATACCAGGGCGGGCCCACCTCAGTCGAATGTCCCCGCCCGTGGCTTCAGCAAACTGACTTCCGGCGGTCCGCGCTCCTGCGGCGCGATGTTGAGCCTCAGCTTGCGCCGTTCGGGCGGGACGAGCGTCAACTGGTAGGCAATCGGGCGCCCGCGGGCGTCGAACATCACGCGCGACAGCTCCAGCAACGGCGCGCCGACCTTCACTTCGATCTCCCCGGCCACTTCCGGATCGGCGAGGGCCGCGCCGACGGATTCCTCCGCCCGGACGCAGGGGTAGCCGGCGCGGCGCAGCGCATCAAACAACGTGGTGCGCTCCATTTTCACCTGACGCAGCGCCTCTCCTATCGCGAAGGGGAAGTAGTTCTGGATCAGCCAGAGTGGCCGGCCCGCGCGTTCGCGTACACGCACTAGCGTCCAGGCTAGGTCTCCCTTGGCCAGGTCGAGCGCATCGCGGACGATCTCCGGAGGCGACACCTTCTCGGGCGGCTTCAGGCGTATCGAGGATCCCGCGTCCGCCTCCCCGCCAATGTCCAGGTGACTGGACAGAGACGGCGGCAAGTCGCGCGGCGCCGGACGGATCACGCGGGTGCCGCGGCCTTGCCGCCGCTCGATCAGACCGGCCTGTTCCAGGGACAGCATGGCGCGGCGGATCGTGGCGCGGGACACGCCGAAGGAATCCGTGAGCGCCTCCTCGCTGGGCAGGAACTCACCCTCGCCGTAGCGACCGGAGCCGATGGCGCTGCGCAGCACGTTGAACACCTGGTGGTGCAGCGAGGCGCCGAGATCGCGCGAAAGCTGGTTCATGGTCCTGCCGTCAATTCGGCCGCGACTGAGGCCCAGGGACGATGCGTCCGGGCAGCGCTCCCGTCGCCTTGCCGTCGCGATATGTGGTCTGCCCGTCGACAATGGTCGCCACATAGCCCTGTGCGCGCTGGACGATACGCCGGCCGCCGGTCGGCATGTCGTAGATCGCCTCCGGCGCGTGCAGTTGCAGGCCGTCGTAATCGATGACGTTGAGGTCGGCCCTGAAGCCGCGGGCGACGTGGCCGCGGTCGTTCAGCCCGACCGCCCCAGCGGTGTCGGCGCTCAGCTTCTTCACCACCTCCGGCATAGGAAGACGATCGCCTCGAACGCGGTCGCGGGTCCAATAGGCTAGCATGGTGGTCGGATAGCTGGCGTCACAAACGAGGCCACAATGCGCCCCGCCGTCTCCCAGCCCCAGTATCGTGTGGGGGCCCCGCATCATGTCGAGTGAGTCTTCCAGGGAATAACCGGCGTAGTTTTGTGCTGTGAGCAGCATAACCCGGCGGCCGCCGTCCTCCAGCAGCAGGTCGTAAGCCAGTTCCGCGGGGGAGACTCCGCGCGCCAGGGCTTTCGTGGCGACGCTCTCTTCGGGCGTCGGTTCGTAATTCGGAGGATTGCTGAGCTCGAACATCCGCGTCCAGTCGCGGACGCTCTGCGTGCGCTTCATGTGGTCGGTCTGGGCGAGTTCGCCGAGCAGCGCCGCCCGCATCTGGGGTTTGCGCAGTTCGGCGATCCGGCGATCCAGCGGCATCTTCGCCAGCGCCTCGTAGCTGGGGCAATGGACAAAGGGGTTGAGCGTCAGCTCATGGCCGAGGAGCAGTCCGGTTGGACGCCCCAGCACCTGGCCGCGGATGGTAAGGCCGTCGGCGTTGGCTTCATGGGTCAGCTCCAGGAGGCGGCGCCACCCATCCGGGTCGCTGTGCTTCTGGTTCAGGGTGAACGACATGGGCCGCCCCGACTCGCCGACCAGCCGTCGGAACATCGCGAACTCGGCGTCGACGCTCCTGAACTGCTCGAAGTCGGACAGCGCCTGGAACACCCCGCGGCCGGTGGACGCCATGGCCATCAGGATGGCGCGAAGCTCGTCCTCGGCCGCGCCCACCGTCGGGATCGGTTGGCCGCGAATGGACTTCTGCTGGATGGCCCGCGAGGTTCCAAAACCCAGGGCGCCGGCCTGCATGGCCTCGCAGGTGAGCTCGGCCATTCGGTCGCGGTCAGCCTTCGTGGCCGGCTCGCGGTTCACGGCCCGCTGGCCCATTACATAGACCCGCAGCGCCGAATGGGGGAGCAGGGCGCCGATGTCGGCATCGTGCGGCTGGGAATCCACGGCGGCGAGGTAGTCGGGGAAGCTTTCCCAAGTCCACGGCAGGCCGTCGGCCATTACCACCTCGGGGATGTCCTCCACGCCGGCCATCAGCGCGATGAGTTCGTCGTGATCCTCTGCGCGGCAAGGTGCGAAGCCGACGCCGCAGTTGCCGGTGACCACTGTGGTCACGCCATGGTCGCTGGAGGGGGACAGGCGCCGCTCCCAGGTGACCTGACCGTCGTAGTGGGTGTGGATGTCGACGAAGCCCGGCGTGACGATGTGGCCCTTGGCGGAGATCTCTTCCGTCCCGCGTGCGAGGCCCGCGCCGACGGCGGCGATTCGACCGCCCACGACCGCGACGTCCGCCTCGAACGGCGCGCCGCCCGAACCGTCCACCACCGTTCCGCCGCGGATGACCAGGTCGTAGTCGTGCGCCATGACGTTCTCCGAGTCCGCGCCCTGCGACTTTCGCGTGACGTGTCAGGTTATCATGATATACGTACAACCATAGCACATCAACCGCCGAGCGGCGCCGCATGACCTCTCCCGCGAACAACCGCGCACCCGAGACGCTCTACGAGAAGATCTGGAACAGCCATGTGGTGGAAGAGCTGGGCGACGGCGTCTGCCTGATCGCCACCGACCGCCAGCTTATCTACGACGGCACCAGTTTTCCCGCTTTCGAGATGCTGAAGGCCGGCGGTCACGCGATCCGCCGCCCCTCCTCGACCCTGGCGGTCCCCGACCATTCGGTGCCGACGCGCGACCGGGCGAGCATGTCGGGCGGCGCCGTGGCCATGGTCGAGCAGCTTCGCCAGTACGCGGCGGACCACGGGATCACCTTCTTCGGCCTGGACGACGAGCGCCACGGGATCGTGCACGTGGTGGGCCCCGAGCAGGGCTTCACCCAGCCGGGCCTGATCCTCGCCTGCGCCGACAGCCACACCTCGACCCATGGGGCGCCGGGGGCCCTGGCGTTCGGCGTGGGCTCGTCGGAGCTGGCGCATATCCTGGCGACGCAGACGCTGATCCAGCGGCCGTCGAAGCCCATGCGGGTGGAGCTGCGCGGCACGCCGCATCCGGCGGTGGCGGGCAAGGACCTGGCGCTGGCGGTGATGGGCGCGGTGGGCGCGGCGGGCGGCGTCGGCCACGCCATCGAGTTCACCGGCGAGGCGGTGCGCGGCCTGCCGATGGAAGGGCGCATGACGCTCTGCAACATGGCCGTCGAGGCGGGCGCACGCAGCGGCCTGGTGGCGCCGGATGAGACCACCTTCGCCTGGTTGAAGGGCCGGCCGATGTCGCCCACGGGCGCGGATTGGGAGCTGGCGGTCGCCTACTGGCGCACGCTGACGTCGGACGAGGGCGCGGCCTGGTCGAAGGACGTGGCGATCGAGGCCGGACGGCTCGCGCCGCAGGTGACCTGGGGGACTTCGCCCGACGAGGTGATCGACATCACCGGCCGCGTGCCGCGCCCGTCGGACGCGCCGGATGCGGCGGCGGCCGCGGCCTGGAAGCGGTCGCTGGAGTACATCGGGCTGGAGCCCGGGACGCGGATGCAGGACGTGACGGTGGACCGGGTGTTCATCGGCTCGTGCACCAATTCGCGGCTGGCCGACCTGCGGGCGGCGGCGCAGTTGCTGAAGGGCAAGCGGATCGCCGACGGCGTGCGGGCGATGGCCGTGCCGGGCTCGGGCCTGGTCAAGAAGGCCGCCGAGGCCGAGGGGCTGGACCGGATCTTCCTCGACGCGGGCTTCGAGTGGCGCGACGCGGGCTGCTCGATGTGCTTCGGCAGCCGTAACGACAGCGTGGCGCCCGGCGAGCGCTGCGCCTCGACCTCCAACCGCAACTTCGAGAACCGGCAGGGGCCGGGGTCGCGCACCCATCTGGTGAGCCCCGCGACCGCGGCGGCCACCGCCATCGCCGGCCGGTTGGCCGACGTGCGCGAGGTGGCGTGATGCAGCCCTTCACCAGCCTGACCGCCGTCGCCGCCCCCTTCCCCAAGCCGAACATCAACACCGACGACATCTATCCCGGGCCGCTGGCCAGCCCGATCATCCGGCTGAAGAAGGCCTCGATGCGCGACCGGACCCAGATGGG
>Ga0068862_100000630_pt1 | contig 36505 bp, 39 predicted proteins | sample KBSSwiS52_FD_66598 | JGI IMG/M metagenome (GOLD analysis project Ga0068862, IMG submission 66598) | Switchgrass rhizosphere microbial communities from Kellogg Biological Station, Michigan, USA - KBS Switchgrass S5-2 | ecosystem: Host-associated > Plants > Roots > Rhizosphere > Soil ... | reverse complement strand
CAACGTCTTGTTGCGCGTATCGGCCTGCGTATAGCGCGCGGTCGCGCCGGCCTCGTACAGGGCGATGCGGGTGGCCAGCGAGCAGGCGAGCGGTGCGAAGTAGAGTTCCATGACGACTCCTGAAGCGATCGAAAGAAATGTGAGCGGGGCAGATGTGTTTCTGTACTGTGCGGTATAATATTGACGCTCGTCAAGGTATTTTTTTACAACATGGTACATAAAAAGATCATCGTGCACTCCGCGCCAGCGAAACGCGGGCGGCCGCGCGCTTACGACGCCGACACTGCGATCGCGCAGGCGATGAGCGCGTTCTGGCAGTTCGGCTACTCGGCGACGTCGCTCGACCAGCTGAGCGACGCCACCGATATGAACCGGCCCAGCCTGTATGCGGCGTTCGGCGACAAGCGCGCGCTTTACCTGCAGACGCTCGATCGCTACACCCAGCGCTCGAAAGAGGGCATCGCGAAGGCGCTCGATCCACAGCTCTCGCTCGCCGAAGGATTGCAGCGCTTCTACGATTACGCGCTGGCCTCGTATCTGCCATCGGGCGATCCAGCGCGCGGTTGTTACTTGATCGGCACAGCCGTCACCGAGGCGTTGGGCGACGAGGCAGTGCGCGATCGCCTCGCGGGTGCGTTGCGCGAGTTCGAACAAATGGTGGCAGCGCGGATCGAGCAAGCTCACCACGACGGCGAGATAGATTCGACAGCAGATCCGCAGGCACTGGCGATGATCGCGCTGGCAGTGCTCTACTCGCTGGCGATCCGCTCGCGGGCAGGAGAATCGCGGGCGGTGCTCAAGTCAGTGGTCGCGACAGCTATCGATCTGATCTGCGGACATGCACCTGCGCGAAAGCGACGGCGCGCGCAATGATCTCGCGCGAGCGCTCGTCGTCGTCGAGGATGTCGAAGCCGTGTCGCCCGGCCGGGTGATTCATGCAATCCAACATTGCATTGCCGGCCAGCGCTTCCCGCACGAAGCGATCGATCGTCTCGTTGATCAGCGGCTGATCCAGGCCCGCGCGCGCGATGAAGATCGGCAAACCGGCGCCTTTACTTCGCAGCTGCGCCTCTGCCGGCTGCAGGTACGCGTAGAACGCGAGCAGACAGCGCACATAGCCCGGGCGATCGCGCAGCATGGACGTCATCAGCGGACCGCCGCCTGAGAAGCACCAGAGCGCGATCCTGTCGGCGTCCACGTTCAGCTCGGCCGCGTGACTGCGCACATATTCGGTCGCCGCCGCGACATCCGACCGCGCCCTCTCGTAGTCGGTCAGCGCGAACAGCCGGTGATTGAAGGTCACGCCGACCAGCCCGGATGCCGCAACCAACTCGCCGTAAGAGACGAATACACCCCATTGCGTTGGTGGCATATAGTCCGCGGCGATCGGACCGCCGTGCACGAAGAGCACGGCCGGTACGCGCGCGTCGCCGGACAGGCCCGCGGGCGCGTAGATGTTCATCAAGAGTTCCGCGCCTGCATCGTGCTTGTACACGACGTCGCGTCGTACGCGAACATCGCGCATGCCGTCCACGCGATAGACGATGCGCTTGCTCAAATCACGCTCGGCCATGCATCGCCTTCCCGCTACACCCGACGTTGCGTGCCCGCTGGACGAACTCCATCAGCGATGGATCCAGCGCCCAGCGTCGCTGCAGCAGCGCGTCCGCGTGCAGCGCCTGGTGCATGCGATCCTTGATCGCCGCGTCGCTGCCGGAAAATTCGTCGAGGAGAGATTCCCATTCGGCGACGAGCGACTGCACGCCGACGCCATCGACGCCTACACCCTCTGCCATCGCGGTTCGCAGCTCGCCCGCGAGACGCAGCAGTTCGCGCAGGCGGTCGTCCGGTATCCGCAGCCGCTCGAGCTCCGGCGGAGCGAGATGCCTGGCCCACGCCGCAAGGTTGCCGTGCCGCAACGCCCGCGTCAGGTAGTCCAGCATTGCGGGATCCAGCCCGCTCTGCGCTTGCATGCGCGCCTGCAGATCCGGCTGCGCGTGGTATGCCAGCTTCATCTTGATCGCGAGTCCGACATCACCGCCAACGCGAGACAGCATCAGCTGCATCCATCGATCTGCCAGCGTTTGCGCGTGCTCGCTTTGCGCGGGCACGTCGCGCCGCACTGCTTCGCGCAGCTCGGCGATGATCGAGCGCCACTGGTCCTTCTCGGCGTTGCTATGGACCAGCAGACGCTGCAGCTCGTCGGATGAGCAGTACTTGTCGTATTGCGTGATGAGCTCGACCGCTGCGAGCCAATCGCCCGCGACGGGTTCGCCGCCGCGCGTCAGCACTTCGTGAAGCTGGCTCAGGCGCGAGCGCAACGCGGTCGCCTTGTCGATGCGATCGTCCAGCTCATCCAGCTGCTGCGCGATCATCTCCGGCAGCGGCGCGCCGTCCTTCTCGAGCACGGCCGCGATCTCGTCGAGCGACAGATTCAAACGCTGCAGCGCCTGGATGCGAAAAAGCCGCACGATGTCCACCTCCGTGTACAGGCGATAGCCGGAGTCCGAGCGTTGCGACGGCTCGAGCAAGCCGATCGCGTGATAGTGATGCAGCGCCCGGACCGTGAGCCCGGTGAGCTTGGCGAGTTGTCCGACGGTGAAGGACATGCGACCTCCCGATGCGGACCAACTCTAGGCCCTGACGGTACGTCAGGGTCAAGCTATAGATGAGCGAGGACGCGCACTCCGGCGTCCAGGTGGCGCGAGGGCACGACGACGACTTCATCGCCGATGCGTTGGAATTCCAGGTCGATCGCCGCGCCCGTCACCGACAGGCCGCGAACAGCCAGCGATTCGACGCCGATCGGCAGGATCGGGCGTGTTACGTGCACCTCGCGGCGCTCGCCGTCGACGCGGACGCCAAGGCACGCCTGCAGCAGCAGGAACACCGCACCCGAAGACCACGCTTGCGGCTGGCACGCGACCGGGTAGGGAGCCGGTCCCTGGCCCGCGATGCGCGGAAAGCCGCACAGCAACTCGGGCAGCCGCATGCCGAACTGGTTCGCGGTCTCGAAGATGTCGTTGAGAATCTGCGCGACGTTGGCGCGCCCGCCGTAGCGTGAAATGCCCGCCGCGCAGATCGACGTGTCGTGCGGCCAGATCGAGCCGTTGTGATACGACATCGGGTTGTAGCGCGGCTCTCGCTCCGCGAGCGTTCTGATGCCCCAGCCGCTCGAGAATCGCGTCGACATCAACTGTGCGGCGACCAGCGCTGCACGCTCTTCGCTCGGCACACCACAGTAGAGCAAGTGACCTGCATTCGATGCGTACACGCGACACGGCGCGCCGTCGCCATCGATTGCGATGGCGTAGTAGTGCATCTGCGGTACCCAGAATCGCTCTTCGATCGCGGTGCGCAGCGCGTCCGCTTTGCGTTGCCATTCGGTGGCTTGCGTTTCGTTGCCGCGACGAGTCGCAAGCTCCGACATGCACTTGAGCGCCGCATACGCATAGCCCTGTACTTCGACGACAGCGAGCGGTCCTTTCGGGAAGCGACCGTCGTCGTGGAACATCGAGTCGTGGCTGTCCTTCCACGCCTGGTTGACCAAACCGGTGTCCTCGCCGCGCGCGTAATCCAGAAATCCCGTCGGGCTCGCAGCCATGCGCCGCTCGATCCAGCCGGTCGCTGCCACCAACGAATTCCAGATACTGTCGATCAGCGTGCGATCGCCGGTGCGACTCTCGTACGCACCCGCGAGCATCACGAACAGCGGCGTCGTGTCCACGCCGCCGTAGTAGCGGCCGAACGGCACTTCCTGCAGCGCCGCCATCTCGCCGCGCCGCGTCTCGTGCATGATCTTGCCGGGCTGCGAATCGCGGAACGCTGAGGTTTCGGTGGCTTGCGTCGAAGCCAGAAACTTGAGCACGCCTGCTGCGAGCCGCGGATTGAGCCACAGAGTCTGCAGCGCTGTGATGATCGCGTCGCGCCCGAACTGCGTCGCGAACCACGGGATGCCGGCGTACGGATACGGCCCGGTGGCCAACGACGTCGTCAGCAATGCCAGGTCGGAGCGCGAGCGGTCCACCCACTGATCGAACAACCGGCCCGAGGTACTGATCGATGCGCCCTGAGCGAGGCGCTCTCGCATGTCGGCAGTAACCTCTCGGACCGCGGTGCTGAAGCGATCGCGCGACGGAGCACCTTCGTCCTGGGTGCCGATTTCGATCGACAGTTCGGTGCGCTCGCCGCGCCGCAGCTGCAGCTTGAACTCGGCCTGCGTCGCGGAGATCGCGACCGGTGCATGCGAGAACTCGATGTGCGTGGTGCGGACGACATCGTCCAGGCCGCGATACGACAGCTTCACCGTCTGGTTCGCGGTCCACGCCGGCAGCACTTCACCGCGCTCTTTGCGGACCGTTCCCTGCACTTCGAAGATGTCGGCGAAATCCGCCGCGTAGGCGAACAGCAGCGGCACCTCGGCATCGCGGTCGCCGAAATTGGTGAGCGTGATCTGCTCGTACCAGCGGCCGCGCCACAGCAGACGATTGCGCTCGATGTGGATCACGCCTTTCGGGATCGCAAGCTCGCCGGGAGCGGTCAGCGGGCGGTTCGTGAGGTGGGTGGTGAACAGCGTGTTGTCGCGATTGATCGCGGCGCCGAGCAGCGAAGGGCGCCGGCCTGCCACGAACAGATCGAAGCGCGACAGCAGGCGCGTGTCGTTGGTAAACAGCCCGTCGTCTGCCGCCTGGATATCGCCCAGCGCGTCGGCGAGCAGGAACGTATCACCGTCTTTCAAAGTGAAGCGCGGAAGCAAGCCGCGCCGTTCACCGGGTTCGTCGGCGGAGCTCATCGGGTCCCTCGCGAAAGGTCAGGAAGCGCGCAGCAGCGGTCGGCTTTGCAACAGGCGCGCGTACAAGTCCACGTATGCGCGGGCCATCGTGCGGGCGGCGAAGCGCCGCTCGAAAACGGCCCGTATGGTATGTCGATCGAGCTGCTCTATGGTACTCAACGCGGCGAGCGCTTCTTCTTCGGAATCTACGATGTAGCCGGTCACGCCGTGCTCGACGACTTCCGGCACCGAGCCGCGATTCCACGCGATCACGGGCGTGCCGCAGGCCATCGCTTCGATCATCACCAGCCCGAACGGCTCCGGCCAGTCGATCGGAAACAGCAGGGCGCGCGCGTTGCCGAGAAATTCCGACTTCTCGCTGTCGCCGATCTCGCCGATGTAGTCGATCAACGGATGGTCGAGGAGCGGTGCGATGCGCGTCTCGAAATAATCGCGGTCGACCTTGTCGACCTTGGCAGCGATCTTAAGCGGGATGCCGGCCCGGCGCGCGATGGAGATCGCCACGTCGGGACGCTTCTCGGGCGAGATGCGGCCGATGAACGCGAGATAGCCCGGCTGCGGCCGCTCGCGAAACGAGAACTGGTGCTCCGGCAGGCCGTGCGGAACGGTTGCGAGCCAGTTCACGAACGGCAGCGGCGTGCGCTGGTGATCGGAGATCGAGACCAGGCCGAACTGCGGCCAATGGCGGTAGGCACCTTCCAGGTCCGTGAGATCCAGACGTCCATGCAGTGTCGTGACGGTGCGATGTGCCTGATGCTCGAACACCGGAAAATGCAGCAGGTCGATATGAAAATGCATGACGTCGAACTGCCACGCGCGGCGCCGCACTTCAGCCAGCATCGAAAGGTGCGCGGCGACGTCGGATTTGAGCGGTGCGGGATCGAGGCGGATCGAACGGTCACGGACGGCAATCAGCTTGGCGTCGGTGCGTGCGTCGGCTGCGGCGAACAGCGTGACTTGGTGACCGAGCTGGACCAGTGCGTCGCACAGATTACCGACCACGCGCTCGGTGCCGCCGTACAGCCGAGGAGGAATGGATTCAGTGAGCGGCGCGATCTGGGCAATGTGCATGCCACATAACGCTCCGCTGCACGGAAAAGTTCTGCGTCAGTCGTTGCCGAAGCGCAGCCGGTACTCGCGCGGCGTCATGCCGACCTGGCGCGCGAACAGCTTGCGAAACGACGACACGTCTTCGTAGCCGCACTGCTCGACGATGCGCTCCAGCGGCAACGCCGAGCTTTCGAGGAGCTGCCGCGCGCGGGCGATGCGCTGGGATTGCAGATAATTCAGCGGCGACATCCCGAGCGCCGCCTTGAATCTGCGCGCCAGCGTTCGCTCGCTGACGGCGAGCGCGCGACACACTCCAGCGATGGCGAGCCGCTTGCCTGAGTGCTGCCGCAGATATCGGGTGGCCCGCTCGATTTCGGAGTCGGCTTGCGGCGGCGCGTGCGGGACGAGAAACGGCGATTGCGAGCCACGGCGCCGCTCGACCAGCATCAGCTTCGCCGTTGCGGCCGCCAAGGGCTCGCCGGCGAATTCGCGGACGAGATCCAGCGCGAGATGCATGTAGGCGGCGCCGGCGGCGGCGGTCCAGCGATTGCCATCGCGCATGACCAGTCGGTCGGGCGCCATCTCGATGTCCGGGAATGACTGACGGAACCAGTTCACCAGCCACCAGCAAGTCGTCGCGCGACGGCCGCTCAGCAGCCCCGCCTGCGCCAGCAGCACCGCGCCGCTGCATGAGCTCGCGAAGATCTTCGAGCGCCGCGCCAGGTCGGCCAGGAACGCGTTCTGCGTGCGCAGGCGGCGCGCCTGCACCTCGAGGTCCGCCAGGGATTCGCACCAGACGGGCGGCACGATGGCGGCGTCGTAGTGCCGACGAATAGCCTGGGTCGCGAAACTGACGCCATGCGAGCCGCGCACGGCCTGGCGCGACAGCCCGACGATGTGGCAGTCGAAGCGAGCCGTAGAGGCTGCGCGCTCTCCGAGCGTGGCGCGAGCGTTGTTCGCGATCGCGAAGAGCTCGAGCAGGCCGGCCGTGATCCAGGCAGAGCAGCCTGGATAGCCGACGATTGCAACGCTGACGCTTTTCGCCATAAAGGTGGCAAGTATGCCACTGGTGTCGGAACGCAGAAGAGTCACGCTTCAGCCTGACAATTCTGGAGAGGTCATGCGTTACACACGAGGAGAATTCATGCAGATCGGCCTGGCCGGCCTCGGCGCGGCGTTGGTCACGGGCAGCGCTGACGCGCAGCCCGCTCCGACACAACCCAGTTACCTCTGCGTCTACCGCCCCGGCCCGCACTTTCTACCGGGCAGGCCCCTGTCCGAGCAACCGCTGCGTGAGCACGGGCGCTACATGCTCGATCTGTACAAGCGCGGCGTGATGCGTATCGCCGGAGGCTTCGCCGACAACAGCGGCGGCGCGATGTTGTTCGGCGCGGACGACGACGCGAGCGCGCAAGCGATTGTCACAGCGGACCCGGCCGTTGTGGCCGGGACGTTCACGTATGAGCTGCGGCGGTGGGCGTTTGTCGATTGGGCGGCAATCGTGAAGCGATCGAAAGAGTCGGGCTAAAGCCCGACCTACAGGTCACCTACTGCCAGTAGAGCGGTGCGAGCTTGCGTTGGCCCGTGAGTGTCTCCGCGAGCGTTCCACCTTCGTAGACGCGGCCGTTGAGCACGACGTAGGCGATGTGGTCGGTCACGCGGATGTCCTCGAGGGGATTGCCGTCGACGATCAACAGATCGGCGAGCTTGCCGTTCTCGATCGACCCCAGATCGCGCGCCATTCCCAGGTGTCGCGCGGGATCGATCGTCGCGGCCTGGATTGCCTGCAGCGGCGACATGCCGCCTTGAACGAATGCCCACATCTCCCAGTGCGAGCCGAGGCCTTCGCGTTGGCCGTGCGCGCCGGTGTTGACCAGCACGTTGAGGTCGAGCAAGCGCTTCGCATTCGCTGCCGAATCGCGGAATGCCTGGTAGTCGCTCGCCGGCGCCATCTCACGGCGCACGGCACGCGGCTGCAGGACCTGCGGCGGCACGTAACGCGACAGGATCGGATGCAGCCACACTTCCGACTCCTGATAGAAGAAGCGCTCGCTCCCCGGCCCGCTGAAGGTCACGATCAGCGTCGGCGTGTAAGCCACTTTCGTCTGCGGCCACAACTGCAGCACGTCGTCGTAGAAGCGCTCCACCGGCAGGTTGTGCTCGATGCTCGTGTTGCCGTCCACGACCATGCTGATGTCCATGTGATAGAGCGAGCCGCCTTCGCACACGACCAGCATGCCGGCTTCGCGCGCTGCCGTAGTCACCATCTGGCGCTGCTCGCGGCGCGGCTGGTTGTAGTTCTTGATCGAGATCGCGCCTTGCGCCTTGAGCCGCTGGATGTGATTGCGCGCATCTTCCAGCTTGTCGATGCTGGCGAAGCCCTCCGAATGCGCGCCATACACGACGTCACCGGTCGAGAAAATGCGCGACGCGAGAATCGCGCCGGCGCGCTGATACTCGGAGGCTGCGAAGATCTCGGTCGCATTGTTCGACGGATCGTGAATCGTCGTGACGCCGAACGCGAGATGCGCGAGCGCGGACCAGTTCTGCTGGGGCACGATGTCGTTGACGCCCTGCGGGCCGTGCGCGTGCGCATCGATGATGCCGGGCATGATCGTGCGACCGGCGAGATCCAGCCGCTGTGCGTCCGCCGGAATCTCCACTGCGCCGCTCGCGCCGACTGCGACGATACGATTGTCGCGCACGAGGATCGTGCCGTTCTCGATCACTTGCCGCGCATCGTTCATCGTCACGATGCGCGCACCTGTGAGCGCCACGACGCCGCGCGGCTTGTCCGCCGGCCGCGTCATGCTCAGGTTTGCGACCACCTTGCCGTGTGCTTCATCAGGCTTGTCACTCGCGAACAGCTCAGCCATTTCCGCGCGATAGAGCGAGGGGCCGAGTGTCCACGACAGCGTGTCGCCGTCGATCCAATTGATATAGGTGCCGCCGATGTCGGTGGCGCGCCGCTGCGGGACTGCTCGCGTCTGCAACGACAGATCGATCTGGCCGCCCGGCGGCATCGGTACCACGTAGATGTGATAGTTCTCGAGGAACGCCAGCCACTCGCCGCTCGGCGACACCTCGAGGTTGCTCGCGTAGTTGGAACGCGCGTGCACGTGGCGATCCTGGCCGTTCGCGTCCACGCTGACCAGCTCGTGCGCCGGCTCGCTTTCCTCGGGCGCCTTGTCGGCAGTGAAATAGATGCGGCCGTCGTTGCCGACGAAATGCGGATCGCGGCCCTCGTCGGTCAGGCGCACCGCGGCGCCGCTGTCCACGGCGAGGCGGTAGATGCCGGGATCGTTCGACCACAGGGGCGAGGTCAGCCGGCCATCGGTCGAGCGCTCGACCACGATCGACTTGCCATCGGGACTGAAGCGCGGATGCAGATAGTGACCGGGCTGACGAGACACAGCGCGCGAGCTGCCGCCGCCCGCGGCGACGATGTGAACCTCGCCGAGACCTGCATCGGTCCAGCGCACGAAGACGATGCGCTTGCCGTCGCGCGACCAGGCAGGGAACAACTCGAATGCCGCTGCATCGTCGCGAGTGAGTCGACGCGCTGTGTCGGCAGTCACGGTGCGGATCCACAGACGTCCGAACGATTCGAAGACCACCTGCTTGCCGTCCGGAGAAACGCTCGCGAAGCGCGCCATGCGCGATTGCACTTCATCCGGAGCGACCGGGATCTCGGAACGCGGCGGGGTCAGGGTCACCCGTGTGTCTTTGACGTGAAATGGGATGTCGCGCACCGCGCCGGACGCGACCTCGACGCGCTTGATGCCGCCGCCGGCCCAGAACACGACGCTCTTGTTGTCCGGCGTCCAGGCCATGTTCGGATAGAGGCCATTGATCGCCCACGTCTCCTGCACATCGCGATCGAGGTCCATGTAGAGCGAGCGTTCCTGACCAGACACCAGATCCTTCACGAACAGCGCAGTCTCGAACGTCTGCGGTGTACGCACGCGATGCACGTAAGCAAGCCAGCGACCGTCCGGAGACGGCGTTGGCCGCATCGCACCGCCGGGCTCGTTGACCGCATCGTCGGTTTCACCGGTGGCCACTTCGACGCGGTGGATCGCGAAGACAGCCTTGTTGGCGTCCTGCGCATACTCGAAGACGGGACCCGGCGTGATGTTCTGGCTGTAGTAGAGGTATTTGCCGTCGGGCGAGAACGCCGGCTCGCCGAGCTCCTTCTGGAATTCATCGCTCGGACGCTTGACCAGCATCACGCCTTCGCCGCCGTCGAGGCTGTACAGCCAGATCTCGCCGGTACCGAGCGAGCGACGCGTCGTGAAGTGCTTGCGCCCCGCGATATAACGGCCGCTCGGATGCCACACGGGATTGTTCAGCAGCCGGAAGCTTTCCTTGCTGATCTGGCGCGCGTTGCCGCCGTTCGCGTCCATGATCCACAAGTTGTCGCCGCCGGCGCGATCCGAGGTGAACGCGATCCACTTGCCGTCGGGCGAGTAGCGCGGCTGCATGTCCCACGCCATGCTCGATGCGAGTGCGCGGGCTTCGCCGCCCTCGATCGGCAGATCGTAGATGTCGCCCAGCAGGTCGAACGCGACCCGCTTGCCGTCCGGGCTCAGGTCCACGCTCATCCAGGTGCCGGAGCGTGTGTCGATCGCGACGTCGCGGCGCTCGCCGGGCGGCGCCGATACGTCCCAGGTGCTCTTCTTGCTTTCATCCTGGGCAGCGGCCACAGCAGCGGTTCCGGACAGCAGCAGTGCGACGATCGAATGAAGCTTCATGCGGATCCCTTCTGGTCGAGCATTTCTTTGATGGCCACTTCGCCGAGTGGCTTACGGCCGTGAACGCGCAGGCTCTCAGCCCATTCGCGCGCGAAGTCGCGTTGCAGGTAGATGTTGATGCCGGCGGTGATGCACATCGATATGAGCGCGCCGAGGGCCGCCAGCGCCATGTCCTTGTGCGCGTCCCACTCGTCGCCTTGCGTGCCGAGATAGGCCTGGCCGAGATCGCCGCCGACGACGAGGGCAGCGCCCCACTCGATGAGCTCGTACAGCGCCGAGGTCGACAGGGTCAGGTCGAGCGGCAGGAAATAGCCCCAGAATCCGCGGACGCTGGCGATGCGCAGGAACACTTCACGGATCGGATAGGCGAGCAGCAGCCCGTAGCTGAAGTGCACGACGCGGTCGAAGTTGTTGCGCTCCCAGCCGAGCGCCGCGTTCAGCGAGTGGCCGGTGAGGTTGCGCCAGGCTTCGTCATAAGGAACCTCGGCATAGGTGTAGTGCGCGCCGATCGTGTGCAGGCAGAGGAAGACGAAGAGGGTGGTGTACGAGACTTTGGAGAGCGGAAACACGCGGTGCGTGGCGACCAGCAAGGCGACCCCGGCGAACAGCAGCACGTTTTCCAGCCACCAGTCGGAGCGGTCGAATGGCTGGAACGCGAGCGGCACCCACAGCGCTGCCAGCAGTCCGGCGAGCGTTCCCAGATAGACATTGCGCGACAAATTGCGGCTCCGGTCCCCAGCCCGGGCGGGGAGTCTATGTCATCCGCTGCCCGCGAAGCACCAGTGTCCGACGGATGTATACTGCGGCCCTGCTGCGGGTCTCCACATGAACTACGTCGTAGTCGCGGTTCCTTACTTCATCCTGGCGATGCTGGTCGAGTTCCTGTACGGCAAGCTCGTCAAGCGCCAGACCTATCGCCTCGCGGACACGGTGAACAGCCTGCAGCTGGGCACGCTCAGCCGGCTGGTCGACGTGCTGCGGCTCGGTTTCTCGGCGATCGTATTCGGCGCGCTGGTGAAGTTGCTCGGCGTGCCGCAGTGGTCGATGGACTCGCCCTGGCAGTGGGTCGCCGCGTTCGTCGCCTACGATTTCTGCTACTACTGGAAGCATCGCTTCGGTCACGAGTGGCGGATCATGTGGGCCTCGCACATCGCCCATCACCAGAGCGAAGAGTTCAACCTGAGCACGGCGCTGCGCCAGACCGGCACCGACTACATCGGCTTCGTGTTCTACATTCCGCTGTATCTCGCGGGCGTGCCGGCCGCTGCGGTGATCACGGTGGGCAGCCTGAACCTCATCTATCAGTTCTGGGTGCACACCGAGCACATCCGCCGGCTCGGGCCGCTGGAATGGATTTTGGTCACGCCGTCCAACCATCGCGTGCACCACGCGCGCAATCCCGAGTACATCGACAGGAACTACGGCGGCGTCTGCATCTTGTGGGATCGCCTGTTCGGCACTTTCCAGGACGAGCGCGCGGAGGTGCCGTGCGTGTACGGCATCACGACCGGACTGAAGAGCTGGAATCCGCTCTGGGCGAACCTGCACTTCTGGCTCGACACTGCGAAGCTCGCGTGGCGCACCCGCAGCTGGGGCGACAAGCTGCGGATCTGGTTCAAGCCGCCCGCCTGGATGCCGGCAGACATCGATCCGCACAAGAAGATCGATCCGAACTATCCCAAGTTCGATCCGCCTGCGAGCGGTTACGTGCGCGCTTACACATTCGCGCAGTACTGGGTGCTGACGTTCGCGTCGCTATGGCTGTTGGAAGTCGAGAAGACGATGCCGCGCGCTTTCGTCCTGACGGTGTTCGTCTGGATGTGCTACTCGCTGTTCGTGCAAGGTGCCGCACTCGAAGGGCGCGCCTATGCGCGCCGGCTGGAATGGTTGCGCGTCGGGCTCACGCTGGCGTTTGCGCTCGTCACTTATCTGCTGTGGCCGGTGCTGCTCTTCAACATCGCAGTTGCGCTCGCGGGCTACGCCGCGATCAGCGCCCTGGCATTCGCCTTCGAGGCTTTCAAACATGACAACGATCGGAACGCCGCTCGCGCCTTCAGCTAAGCGCGTGATGATGCTGGGCTCGGGCGAGCTCGGCAAAGAAGTAGTGATCGAGTTGCAACGCTTCGGCTGCGAAGTGATCGCAGTCGATCGCTATCCCAACGCGCCGGCGATGCACGTCGCGCATCGCTCCCACGTGATCAACATGCTCGACGGCGCAGCGCTCGCCGCGCTGATCGAGCGCGAGCGTCCGCATCTCATCGTGCCGGAGATCGAAGCGATCGCGACGCCGACGCTGCTCGAGCTGGAGAGCAAAGGCTTCACGGTGATTCCGACTGCGCGTGCCGCGCGGTTGACGATGGATCGTGAAGGCATTCGCCGGCTCGCCGCCGAAACGTTGGGTGTCAAGACTTCGCCGTATCGATTCGCGGACTCGATGGCCGAGTATCGCGACGCCATCGGCGCGCTCGGCATGCCGTGCGTGGTGAAGCCGGTGATGAGCTCGTCCGGCAAGGGACAGAGCGTGGTGCGCACCCAGGCGGACATCGAGCACGCTTGGAACTATGCGCAGGAGGGCGGCCGTGCCGGCAAGGGCCGGGTCATCGTCGAAGGCTTCATCAAGTTCGACTACGAGATCACCTTGCTCACCGTGCGTCACGGCGGCCGCACGACTTACTGCGAGCCGATCGGTCATTTGCAGATCGACGGCGACTATCGCGAATCGTGGCAGCCGCAGCCGATGAGCGCGGCAGCGCTCGCCGAGTCCCAGCGCATCGCGCACGCGGTCACCGCGGAGCTCGGCGGCAACGGCATCTTCGGCGTCGAGCTGTTCGTCGCGGGTGACACCATCTACTTCAGCGAAGTCTCGCCGCGGCCGCACGACACGGGACTGGTGACGCTGATCTCGCAGGACCTTTCCGAGTTCGCGTTGCATGCACGCGCGATTCTCGGCTTGCCGATTCCGGTGATTCGTCAGCGCGGGCCGTCAGCCTCGTGCGCGATCCTGGTGGATGGCAACTCCAGCAACGTTCGCTTCGAGAACGTCGATCGCGCCTTGACCGAGCCGGACACTGCGCTGCGTCTGTTCGGCAAACCGGAAGTACGCGGCCACCGCCGCATGGGCGTGTCGCTCGCGCTCGGCGGGACAATCGAAGAGGCGAGAGCGAAAGCCCGCAGGATGACGGCGATGGTGCTGGAAGGCGTCGTCTGCGAATAGAAGCATGCGCACCATCCTTGGCGCGCATGCACCGGGAGCTCTCTGACTATCGCGTCACGGCCGTGATGACGCCGTACACGCCGTCCTCTTCGTCGTTCGGTCCCGACGCGTAGAACAGCTGGTTGGTCTTCTGGCTCAAGATGCCGTTGCCGAACTGCATGCCCCACAGGCCGTCGACGCGGATGCGCTTGCCGCTAGCATCGCGCAGCGAGCCCAGCCACGTGCCGGTCCGCGGACCGTACGCATTGATAGTGCCGTCACCGAAATTGCCGACCAGCAGCGCACCGCCGAACTTGCCGAAGCTCGCCGGCGCGAGCGCCAGACCCCACGGCGCGTTCAACGCGCCGCGCGAGGCGACCCGACGCAACAGGCGGCCGTCAGGATCGAACACATCCACGAAGCCGAGGCCCTGGCCCTGCACTTCCTCGTCGCCGCTCTCGTCCTGTTTCGCATAGGTGACATAGATGTCGCCGTTGATCGCCTGGATGCCGAACGGTGCGTAGTGCGCGGGTAAGCGCGGATCGCGGAATCGCCCGGGCACGGTCACGCGCTTGAAGGCGCCGTCGAAAACGTCGACGCGTGCTTGCAGGAAGTTCGCGGCGTACAGCAGATGAGTGGTGCCATTGCCGCTCAACGCCAGTCCTTTATAGGAAGCTTCCTCCGTGTCCGCCGGATCCTTCGGCACGAAGATCGCGTGCGTCGCGTCGACGTTCGGCGCCCAGCCCGCGAGGTTGCCTTGCTCGGTCGCGAAGATGAAGCGCGCGAAGCCGGTCACGCCGCCCTTGGTGACGGCAAAGTCATTGCCGCCCGAAAACACGATGCCAGTCGGATTCCCTGGCGTGCCATCGGGCCCCGGCACGGCGACGACCAGCGGCACCGGCTGCGGCGAAGGCTGGCCGGTGCCGTCGTACAATGTGGAAACGTTGCCATCGGCGTCGGCGACCCAGACGAAGCCTTGCGGATTGAACGCCACGCCCCAGGCGTTCTTGAGGTGCGGGTCGGTGAAATTCGCGGGGAAGGCGCCGTTCGAGACCAGTCGCTTGTTGGTATAGAACTGGTCGGGCCGATCGCCGCGGTGGTTGTCCTCGCGATCGTCGTCGTGCGCGACCGCCATTGCCGCAGCAACAGTCATAGTTACGGACGCGAGTAACACCCGCAACGAAACAGATGCGGTGGTCATCTTCGTACTCCTGAAGAAATAAAGAGTGCGGAAAGTGCCAGGCGAGCTCGCGTTACTGTGCGCGTGTGAGTGACGGCACCCGGCGCGGCGGTTCTCGTTGCGAAATATTACGTTTTATTCAGGTCGCGGATTGTCGGCAAACCAGCGCATGCGGTACGCGTTCGTCGCAGTGCGACCGAGGCGGCGCACCAGCCGGTTGTTGACGATCACGCCGACCGGCGCGCCGATGATCGGCACCAGCTGGGCAAGTTTTGCAAGGTCGATGTAGTCGCGATACTCCTGCTGGAACGTGCGCCAGTCGAAGTCGTCGAGCGATGCAGGAAGCTGCTGGCTGTAGGTGCGCCAGTCGCTGATCCGCCGATACACGTCCAGGCGATGCGCATCGCTGGAGAATGCCAGCTGAAAGACGTGCAGCAGATAGATGCGCTCCTTGTAGTCTTCTCCCGGATAACCGTAGAGCGCGCCGATGTCGAACAGCAGCTTCAGCTTGATGCCGAGCAGCAGCGGAAAATCTGCGAGCCCGAGGAAGAAGCCGCCGGCGCCGGTGACGCCGCCTTCGATCGCCGCCGTGCGGCTGTAATTTTCGATCTTCTCCGTAACCAGAATTTCGCGCTGCGAGAGAGTGCGATGGTGGAGCGGCGCCGGTGCCGTGAAATTCGAGCCGGCGATCACCGCGCGTGTCATCTGCTTGATGACAGTCGTGACGGTTTCATGAACGCGCTCGGGAATGAGCCGGTTGATCCGTCGCTGCAGGCCGCGCGTCGCGTGGCTCCACAGCCCCGGCGGCGTGCTCATCTGCTCCTGCCAGCGGCGCAGATCCGCGAGTGCCAATTGCTCGTAGTCGTCGTGGTGGAGAACGGGGAGGGCCATGGCGCTATGAGAAACGCCACGACCCTCCTTGGCAAGCGTTACAGCGAATCGAGGAACGTCAGCACGAGATTCCTCTGCTGGTCCGTCAACGCGTTGTAAAGATCGCGTGCGCCGGCGCCCTGGTTGGCGTGGCGCTGGATTGCTTCCTGCTTCGTGAACGACAGGCCGTCGTGCATCAACCGATTGCGCGTGCGTAGTGCCCACAGCGGCGCGGTACGCATCTGATTCCGGGTGGCCGCGTACTCCGGTCCGGGCAGCACGGGAATGCCGTCGCCAGTGCCGATGTCATGGGACAGGAAGTCGCTGTAGGGATGAATGATCTTGTTCCCCAGCGCGAACGGGATACGCATCGCACCGCCATTGATGGGCGTCCCGGGCCGCGCCGTGCGCAACGTTGAGACATGGCAGCCGTTGCAACCGACCTGGTTGAACAGTGCCTCGCCGGCTAGCACGTCGCGCGTGATTCGTCCGCGCGAAGGCGCTTTGGTCGAGCGCATGAAGTTCGCGAACGCATCCACGTCCTCACCTTCGTCCTCGGGTTCCGGCACCTGATCGAACCCCGTGCCGAAGCCGACCTTGCGACCGGCCGACGTGTTCTCGTCCGGGAACAGCGGGCTGGTGATGCCCATCTCGTTGAGATACGCATCCGCCGAGAACGACTTGAGGCTCGCGTGCTGATTCTTGTGGCCGAAGCGCCCGACACGCATTGCGTTGCCGCCCTCGAGCACCGGCACCATCATGGCGGTGCCGCGGATTGCGGCCGGCTGCGCATCGCGAATCGCGAGCAGCGTTTCGTTGGCAACGCATTCGACGAAGCCGTTGCCGAGCGTGTTGGTCGAGATGCGGAACGTGCGCACGTCGTCCTCGAACGCGACGCGCTCGACGATCGCCGGGTTGGTCGCGCGCGAATGGATCAGCGAGCCGCCGAGCGATTCGAAGAAGCCGCCGGACGCATCGACTCGCCCCGTGCGGTGCTCGGCGATCTGGCTGGCGCCGCCGGTCGCGACGTTCTGGTGACATTCGGCGCAGCTCTGCGCGTTGTAGGTCGGGCCCAGGCCGTCCGCGATTCCTTCGACTTCCTCGAAGATGAAGCGGTCGTCGTTGAACGAGCGGTCCGGCACGACGTTGTCCTCGTCGATCGTGTCGAAGGCGGGTCCCTGCTGCAGGAAGCCGTTCGTTCGATTGTCGAAGCCGGTGGGTGCTTCGGTGAAGAAATCCGCTTGCGTAACCGCCGCTGCATCCGTCTCCGCAGGCATTCGTCCTGAATGCTGGAAGCGGCTGGTAGCGCGGTCGTCGGCGGCAGCGCCGACGCTTAGTAACAGCAGCGGTGACACAGTCACCGCCAGCAGTGCAAACCTTCTCAGTGCTTGCATCACGATTCTCCCGGTTGATCGTTGAGCAAAAGAATCCCGTCTCGCGCGCTGCGCGAGTTTTTCCGTGCTGGCTTTCTCCCCTAGTTGCGCTGTCGAGGCAGCGATTCGATTTCAGAACGCGCGGGAGCGTGCGCTCATCGATTGGCGCATGCAATGGGTTGCAGCGTCAGATTCTGGAGACGACGGAGATCACTGACGCTAAAAGGACTAGGTGAGTGCCGCGCCGAAGAAGCGTCCGTGCAGGAAGAAAAGCGCGGCGAAGACTGCGATCGTGACGAGCGGCCGCACGATGCCGATCTCGCGCAGCGCCGCCCCGAGTTGATTGCGTCCGGCGACGATCGCGGCGAAGGGAACGTTGGAAGTTTGCTGAGCGAACTGTTCCCACCGTTCGCCGTACGCGCGGCGACGCTTCGCATCGATCGATGCGGTGCCGCCGACTGCAAGCACGAGCAGTGATCCGAACACGAGCGACGACGCGAGATCGCCGTTGACGACGAAGTGCACGAGCGCCCACAGCGCCGTGCCCCACAGAAACGGATGTCGAGTGATGCGCGTCATGCCGCGCACCTTTACTTCTCGCGTGAGTTGCGACTCGCCGCTCGCTCCGGCCGGGCTCGGCGTCGAGACGCCGATGACGACGAACGCTGCGGCGATCAGCACGAGCGGCTCTGCCACAGGCTTGAGCGCGAGCAGCTTGCCCCACAGCGCAATATAAGGTGCAGCGGAATACGCCTTGATCAGCCAGATCAGGCCGACGAGCGAAGCGAGCGCAAACAATCCGCGGAACAGCTTGTCGCCGACGGCCCGCACCAGGCTGTCGCGCAGCCTCGTGCCGGAGACGCCGAAGTGAATGCCGAGAAAGAACACGACAGCGGCAATGAGGTTTGCCATGGCCGCATCGTACACCGGACAACTAGTACACATCGAGGTCGTGACCGATGACAAAGCGGCCGCGGTACACGTTGCCGATCTGGCGCATCAATTCGTTCTCGTTCGAATGATGCGAATGAAGGATCAGAAGCTCGGGCCGGGCGCGCGCGGCCAGCTCGCTGAGCTGGCGCACGCTCTGCGCCCGCACCTCATGGATCAACACGTCGCAGCCGTTGCATTGCTTGACGATCGCTTCGCTCGGGCTGGGGTCGCCGCGGATCACGATGGTGCGGTCGGCGGTCTGGAACCGATAACCGCCGCCGAAGGCGATGACCGTGATCTTGTCGTCCCGGTAGGCGAGACCCGGTGCGATCTCGTGCGCATTCACCTGCACTCCATCGTTCCACGCCGCGAGGATGTGCTCGGTCAGCCTGCGGATGCCAGGCGGCCCGTAAACCTCGAGCGGTTGCTTGCGTCCAAGCTCCGGGGGCGTGAACACCAGCTCCGGATAGCCGGCCGTGTGATCGAACTGGAGCTGCGTGGCGAACGCGTGCGTGAGATTGACTGGATCGAGTGCTGCGATGCCTTTCTCATGCGCCGCCGCGACCCGGCGGATGACGCCAGGACCGAAGTCGACCAGGTACGCCCGGCCATCGACGACGATCGCGGTTGCAGGACCGGCGCGGCGCGACAGCGCAGCGGGATCGCCTGTGCCGAGCAGGACGATCTGGGTCGCCAGCGCCAGTGCAGTAATTGTGCAGAGCACGGGAGTGGGGCATCGCGGAGGAGGGCGGGGGTCGGGAGTACTACTGTATATGGATACAGTATAGCCCGTCAACCTGCTGTGATAGGTCGCGGCGTTCAACGTATATGGGTGATATGGGGTCACGAGAGGCAGCGGCGGATCGCTCGATGGACTGGCCGGCGTCTGGCGAAGAAGTGGACTGGGATGCGCTCTACGCGGAGCACCTGCCGCGCATCTACAACTATTTCCGTTTCCGCCTCGCAGCGGAGGCGGACGTCGAGGATTTGACTGCGCGCGTTTTCGAGAAAGCCTGGTCGGCGCGCAGCCGCTATCGGCGAGACGTGGCGGCGTTCTCGACCTGGCTGTATCGGATTGCGCAGAACGTCGGTGTCGACCATCTGCGTTCGCGCCGCGCGCACGCATCGCTTGAAGACGCGGTGGAAGTGATCGTCGATGGCACGCCTGAATCCGACGCGGAGCGGCGCTCCGACCTCGCGCGACTCGCGGCGCTGACTGCGTCGCTCCCTGATCGCGAGCGTGACTTGATCGCACTGAGGTATGGCGCGGGGCTGAGCAATCGCGCGATTGCGCCGCTGGTGGGTTTGAGCGAATCGAACGTCGGCACGATCCTGCACCGTACAGTGCAAGCGTTGCGGTCGCGATGGTAGCGGCGGAGAGCACATGAACGATGAATTTCTCCACGCACTGCGCCGCGATCCGCCGCCGGAGTTTGCGCGCGCGCTGAAGCGTCGGCTGCAGCGCCTGCCTGCGCGACGAAGCGTGTGGTCGTCAGTCGTGCGGACGATGCTTGCGATGGTTCTTATCGGCGGTGTCGCGATGGCAGCAGCGTTGCTGCTCAGGGGTCGAGATGAACTCAAGCGCGAAGCGCCGCCGATTGTGCAGGCGCCTGCACCGAAGGAACCTGCGCCTGCGACACAGCCAGTACGCACGCCAGAGCCAGCCTCGAGAGTTGCCAACAATCCGAGCGCGACACCGGAGCCGGAAGCTCAACAGGCAGGGGCCATGGGTGAGCTGGCTCCGATGGTCGCTACGTCAGCACTGACGCAACCGATTGCCGAAGCGCTCGCGGATCGGCTGCGCAACGACGGGTCATACGCGGTTCCGCAACCGCGGATCATGGAAGCAGCCGACGCCTTTCGCGGCCTGTGCGAGGGCATAGGCTTTGTGTTTGCGTCACGACGCATCGAGCAAGCGGAGAGCGCTCGGTGCACTCAGTTTCGGACCGAGATCGTCGAGTGGCACATCGGCTATCAGGCAGTCGTGCTTACGGCAGGCCCGACAGTCGAGCCCGCCGCGCTGACCGCGCGCGAAGTATTTCTCGCGCTCGCCCGGCGCATTCCGGATCCGGCCGACCCTTCGCGGCTGATCGACAATCCAAATTCGACCTGGCACGACGTCGACGCCCGCCTCGACTACGGCGGCATCGATGTTCTCGTGCCTGCCGACCCCGGTACGCGCGCTTCGCTCCTGCAACTCTTGATGGAACCGGGATGCGAAACGTACCCGTGGATCAGCAGCCTGCGGCAAACCGACAGGCGTCGCTTCGACGACATCTGTCATCAGGTGCGCAGCGATGGCCGCTACCGCGAAGTGCAGCTGACTGAGAGGCTCGTCACGCAGCAACTGTTGGCGGAACCGAACTGGCTCATCGTTCTCAATTACTCCTACTACGACAAGTATCGCGCCCAACGGCTGAGCTCGATGCTCGAGGGGCCCGCGCCCACGCTCGCATCGCTGGCCGACGGCACGTATGCGGGCGCACGACCTGTCTACGTTTACGCCCAACGACGTCAGTTCGAGTGGAATCGATCGGCAGACCGGCTGGCCCGGTCGCTGACGGATGAATACACCCTGCAATACCTGGCAAACCACGGGCTCGTGCGGGTAGACGAAGTCGAACGCCGCAAACAACGAGAGGAGCACTCGCGATGAGAACTGGAATGCGTATCAGCGTTGTCGCCACAGTCGCGCTGCTTACGATCGTCGCTGCGCCGTCGGCCAGCGCGCAGGTCGAACGCGCCGAAGACAAAGCTCCGCCCGCGCTCGCGGGCGCGGTGCCGCTCGAACGAATCATCGCGGCGGTCGCGAAGCGGACCGGCAAGAAGTTCATCGTCGATCCGCGCCTGCGTGGCGACGCGACGCTGATCGGCCAGGAGCCGACCAACGTCGATTACCCAGCGCTGCTGCTGATTCTGCACGTGCAGGGCTTCGCGGCAGTGGAGGACGGTGGCTACGTGCACGTAATCCCGGACGCGAACGTCCGCATGTACCCGCTGCCGCTCGCGGCGGGCAAGGACTCCTACGCAGAAGGTGAGTACGTGAGCAAACTCATCCCACTGAAGAGCGCTCCCGCGGCCCACCTGGTGCCGCTTCTGCGGCCGCTGCTGCAACAAGCCGGACATCTGGTCGCGCTGCCGTGCAAGAACACTCTGATGATCGTCGAGACGTTCGCCAACGTGAAACGCATCGAGCAGATGGCGCGCGCACTGGACGTCGGCGAGCCGTTGACGCCGCCATCCTGCTCCCAGGAGTGGCCGTCCAAATAATCCTCATGACCCAGGTCTCATGATTTGTTCGGTCCGGCGTAGCCGAACAGATACGCCGCGACTTTGCGCATCTGGATTTCTTCCGAGCCCTCGGTGATGCGATAGCGGCGGTGATGCCGGTAGATGTGCTCGAAAGGCTTGTGGCGCGAATAGCCGATGCCGCCGTGCACTTGCATGGCGCGGTCGGCGGCTTCGCAGCACATGCGGTTTGCCCAGTAGTTGCACATCGACACTTTGTCCGAGAGTCGATGCTCAACTTCCGGGTGCGGCATCTGGTCCATCTCCCAGGCAGTCTTGCGAATCAGCTGCCGCAGCATCTCTGCTTGCGTCGCGAGCTCGACCAGTGGCCACTGGATTGCCTGGTTCTCAGCGAGCGCTTTGCCGAACGGCTTGCGCTCGCGGGCGTAGCGCACGCTTTCGTTGATGCAGTAGACAGCAGCGCCCAGCGACGAAGCGGCTTGGCGAATGCGGTTCTCGTGCACGAACGCCTGCGCGATCGGCAGGCCGTTGTCGATCGCGCCGAACACGGCCGAGTCCGGCACCCACACGTTCGTGAGGCTCACGCGCGGATGATCCGTGGGCATGTTGAACGTCCACAGGTATTCCTCGACTTTCACTCCAGGCGTTTGCGTCGGTACCAGAAACGCGGTGATACCTTTCGCATGCCCGGCTTCGCCATTGGTGCGCGCGAAAACGACGCAGTGGGTCGCGACGTGCATGCCGGTCGTCCACATCTTTTCGCCGTCGATGCGCCAGCCGTCGACGCCGCGCGTCTCGGGCTCCGCGCGCGTCTCCATGTGAGTCGCGTCGGAGCCGTGCTGCGGCTCGGTCAGTCCGAACGCAACGATGACTTTGCCTTCGAGGCTGCCGCGGATGAACTGTTGCTTCTGCGCCGGGCTGCCGAAGTCGCGCATCATCACGATGAACGGAAAATTGCCGACGACCGAGTGCTCGTTCTGCAGATCGTTGTGCAGCCCGAGACCTTGCGACGCGAGATGCTCGCGAATCACGGCCATCCACAGATTCGAGCCGCCTTCGCCGCCGTACTCGCGCGGCAGCGAGAAGCGATAGAAACCGGCGCGATCGGCGCGGCGTCGCGCTTCGGCGAGCAGCTCCTCCCACTCGCGGCGCGGCAGGCCGCCGCCTTCGAAATCCGTGCGCGCCCATTCGCGCCGATGATCGAAAAAGCGCTGGTTGTCGTCCTGCGCCTGCAACGGTGCGATTTCCGCGGCGATGAACGCATCGAGCCGTGCGAGGTAGCTCACCAGTTCGGCGGGCAGCGAGAAGTCCATGGTCAGGTCCCGGTTTCGCGCCGGTACGACGCGTAGGTGGGTTGATCGATCGCGACCTTCGCCAGCGTCGTCGCCCACAGGTGCTCGGCGACGCCCGGCGTCTGCAGATCGAGATCGCCGGTGGCGATGCGACGGCTCAGGAGTGCGTTCAGGTCATCGAGCGAGCCCTCGGTGTGCAGCAGAGATTGCAATCTCGTGTGCTCGTCGCGCTCGGCAGCGGGCCGCAGCTCGAGCTCGCGCTTGATGAGGTCGAGCGCGTTGGCGGCGACGCGCGCGTGGAACGATGCGTGGCCCGAGAGCTGCGGGACTGCGACGTCGCGGAGGAAGGCGGCGGTGGCATCGAGGAGCTCGGTGACAGTTGGTGGGTCTTGCATGGCGATTCCTTCTACCTTGGCGTTCTTGGCGAGAGAATTCTCAACAGGTCCAACTCACTCTCCGACGCTCGGCGCGCGATCATCGCTCGCTCCACACTCTTATCCCGCCCGCTGCGCAGCCACTTTGGCATGTCGGCGCACATGATTCCCCAGCGCAGGCTGCCGAGCACGTCCCACCATGCGAGTCGCTCTTTTTCAATCGACCTGCCGCTCGCACGCTCGTACGCAACGAGCAGATCTTCGCGCAGACCGAAGCCGCCGACCGGCTTGTCGAGCTCGCCGAAGCGCCACGGCGGGATGCACATCCACGTGAGATCTTCCGCGGGATCGCCGATGTGCGCGAGCTCCCAGTCGAGCACCGCGTGCACGCCTTGCGCGCCGATGATCAGATTGCCGTGACGATAATCGCCGTGAACGAGCACAGGGGTGACCGCTGGCGGGAGATGCTCGCGCAGCCAGCGAAATGCGAGATCGAACACCGGTCGCGCGGTCTCCTGCGATTGATACTGCGCTTGCAGGTGTTGCACCTGGCGCTGCGCGTCGAGCAACGGCAAGTCCGGAAGGCGCGACCGATCGACCGCGTGGATTGCCGCAGCGATGCTGCCGAGCTGACTCGCCAGTTGCGGCCGCACCGTTGCGAGGCCCGGATCACGCAGGATTTTTCCAGGCAGCGTCGCACCCGCGATTCGCTGCATCAGGAATCCTTCGCCGAACCCGTCGTCCGCTGCGAGCACGTAGCGTACTTGTGGGACCGGCACATTGAACCCGTGCACTGCCGTGAGCACATGTGCTTCCGCTTGCAGCGTCAGCACCCCCGGCCCCCGACCGACGGCCGAGCGCCGCAGGATGAGCTGCTCGACGCCTGCATCGCGAACAGCATCGAGCGACCAGGTCTCGTTGGTGGCGCCCGCGGACAAGCGCGTGAGGTTCGCCACTTCCTGCACTCGCGAATCGAGCCGCGCGAGCACGCGACGCAGGCCTTCGCTCATTGCAGGATCGCGGCTGCTCATGTGATCGTATATACCTCAACGAGAGGTGAACCGTGGCGCAAAAGCTTTTCGACCTGTCCGGCAAGGTCGCCCTGGTTACAGGCGGCAACGGCGGCATCGGGCTCGGCATGGCGGCGGGGCTGGCGCAGGCCGGCGCCAAGATCGCGATCTGGGGCCAGAACGCCGAGAAAAACCGCATCGCCGAAGAGAAGCTGCGTGCGCTCACCCGCGACGTGCTGGTCCAGAGCATCGACGTAGCGGACGAGCAGGCCGTGACCAGCGGCATCGCCGAAGTGGTCCGCACGATGGGACGGCTCGATTTCGTGGCGGCGAATGCCGGCGTCGGCGGCGGTGGCCGTTCGTCGTTCGCCGAGACGACGACCGAGCAGTGGCGCCGGGTCACGATGACGAATCTCGACGGCGTGTTCTGGACCTTGCGCGAAGCCTGCAAGCACATGATGACGCGCGCCGAGGGCGGCGACCCGGGCGGCTCGGTGGTCGTGACGTCGTCCACCTCCGCGATCCACGGTGCGCCTCGCAACCAGGCCTATGCTTCGACCAAGGGCGCGGTGATCGCAATGATCCGCGGCATCGCCGTCGAGTACGCACGCTACGGCGTACGCGCGAACGCGATCCTGCCGGGCTGGATCCGCACCGACATGACCGCGAGCCTGCAGTCCTGGGATAAGTTCAATGAGAAGGCGATCGGCCGCGTGCCGATGCGGCGCTGGGGCGAGCCGGAGGACTTTGCGGGCATCGCCGTCTACCTCGCCTCGGACGCCTCGCGCTTCCATACCGGCGACAGCTTCGTCATCGACGGCGGCTATACCATCTTCTAGCCGAAGTTTTCTTAAGGAACTGGGCGCCGACCGGCCGGATCGCCGATACTGGCCCGCCATTCCTTGGCGGGGGGAGAACAATCATGAACAGGTTTATTGCGTTGGTCGCGGCGGCCGTAACGATCATGGGCTTCACGCGCGTCGCGTGGGCCGAGGAGCTCAGCGCGCAGGACTACATCGACATCGAGCAGCTGTATGCGACCTATAACCACGCGATCGATTCCGGCGACGGCGAAGCGTGGGCGGCGACGTTCACGCCCGACGGCACCTTCAACAAATTCACGGGCCACGATCAGCTGGTCGGCTTCATCAAGCGGTGGAAGGAAGAGATGAACGGCGGCAATCGCCGGCACTGGAACACGAACCTGCGCATCGTGCCCAGCAAGGACGGCGCGACCGCGTCCGTGTTTCTGATGCTGGTCGACGTGAGCACGAAGAGCATCGTCGCAACGGGCATGTACAACGACACGCTGGTGAAGACTGCCACCGGTTGGCGCTTCAAGACGCGCGCGACGAAGATGGATGCAGCCCCGCCGGCGCCGGCAGCCGCTGCGCCGAAGCAATAGGGAGCCGACGATCCCGTGCTGAACGTCTGGCTGCTGCACTTCGGCGAGTGGATCGGCGCGACGTGGTTCAGCGTTGCCCTGCACGAGTCCTTCTATGCGTACGGGTGGATCGAGTCGCTGCACGTGATCACGTTGATGATCAGCCTCGGCATGCTGATCATCATCGACTTGCGCATGCTGGGCCTGTGGCTGACGAACGTGCCGGCCTCGAAGATCGCGCAACGGCTCGACCGGCCGATGCTGATCGGCTTCTCGATCATGGTCGTCACCGGCGTGCTGCTGTACGTCGGCATTCCGATCCGCACGACGCAGAGCCTGTGGTTCCGGATCAAGATCATCCTGCTGGTCGCGGCGTTCATCAACGCATGGCTGTTCCGGCGCCACATGCAGCAGTCAGTTGGCTCGTGGGACGTCGCGGCCGTGCCGCCGCGTCGCACCCGCATCGCCGCTGCGCTGTCGCTCACGCTGTGGGCCGCGGTGGTGATGTGCGGCCGCTTCATCGCTTACGACTGGTTCGATTGCGGCCAGGACAACCCGGCGTTCATCGACTGGGCCGCCGGCTGCGTCGCGGGTGAGGGAGAGGCCGGATGAGCCTGCTGCATTATTTCGAGGCGCTGGAAGCTTCGCCGATCGGCGTGTTCGTCAAGGACAGGGCCGCGACGTTCGCGATCATCGAGGCCGTGCACCTCATGGCCCTGGCGTTGCTCGGCGCTGCTGTGCTCAGTGTGGACCTGCGGCTGCTCAACCTGGTGATGCGCGACGTGCCGTCGAACACGGTGACCGATCAGGCGCACCGGTGGTTCAAGCTGGCGCTCGTCGTGCTGCTGATCACGGGCTTCTTCATGCTCGCGGGCGTCGCGACCAAGTGCTATCACAACCCGTTCTACTGGACGAAGATGACCGCGCTCGGCATCGGGATCGTGTTCGTGTTCGCGATCCGGGCGCCGCTGCTGCGGAAGGATCACAGCCAGCTCAATCCGATGACGCTGAAGCTGATGGCGCTGGCGTCGATGGCGATCTGGTTCGTGGTGGCGGCATCGGGCCGCTGGATTGGATTTTCGGGGTGAGAGAAGAGTCGGGCTAAAGCCCGACCTGCAGGCCCACTACAAAGACTTGTAGGTCGGGCTTTAGCCCGACTGCTCGCCTACAACGAACCCGCGAGCTTCACCGTCGCGACGACGTCGACCAACTGCACGACCCAATACACCGCCGCTGCGACCAATATCGCGACGGACACGCCCGCCGCGATTTTTTCCTGTGTGCTCACTGCAGCCAAGGGCTACTTCTCGGTCTGGTCCGAGCCGTCTTTCGGCGCGCCGGTGCCCGACGAGCCCATGAACAGCTTGCGGCCGTCCGGGAAGGTCACGTCGCGGCCGTTGGCGCGGCACTTCGGCTTGCACAGCCCGTCTTTCGACTGGTAGCCGCGCACCACGATCTCGGTGCCGATCACCAGCGAGTCCTTGGTAATGCCCCGGCGCAGCAGCGTGTTCGGCGTGCCGCCCTCGACCATCCAGGGCGTGATCGTGCCGTCGGCGTTCTTGCTGTCGATGTGGATCCAGGCGTGCGGGTTGATCCACTCCACCTTGGTGACCGGCCCGCGCAGGTTCACCGGCTTGTTGGCGTCGAACTCCGCGGCGAACGCATGGTGTGCGAGCGCGGCCGCGCCTCCGAACAGTGCGGTCGCAATTGCCGCACCGGCCATCACAAACAATTTCGTTCGCATTGGTAACTACCTCTACTCTTTCTGCTCTTTCGGCGGGGCGGGCGTCGTCGTCGACTTCTTACGAAGGTCGCCGTACATCAGCTCCTCGACGAATTCTACGCATTTGAACTGCATCAGCTGCGCATTCGGCTCCACGCGCCGGTACAGCGGCATGCTGATCTTCCACGGCTTCGAGAAGGTCTTGGGATCCTCGATCGTCGCCTCGTACCACAGATGATCCGGGCCTTTCGGGGTCCAGCGCTCGGTGACCTTGAGCGAATCGCTGTGGTGGTTGCCGGCGCGGTCGAACCAGGTCGAATCGTTGAAGCCCGTGACGGTGATCACCAGCGTGTCGCCTTCCCACTTGCCGACGGACTGGCCCATCCACGAATCAGCGGGCGGCGCCCCCGGATCTTTCATATAGACGTTGCGGACCGCTCCGGCGTACTCGTACGCGATGAAGACGTAGTCCTTGCTCTGGAAGATCTGGAACGGATACGGCATGTAGTTGGCGCGCGGCACGCCGGGCAGATAGCACTTGATCTCGGGATCGGAAGTCAGCCAGTTCTTCTGGTTGTCCTTCTTCTTCTCGAGCGCGGCGGGCAGGTACGGAATCGTGTCGCCCTCGACCACACCCAGGCCGGCCGGCACCGAGCCGACTGCGCCCATCTTGACGATTTCCGGCGCCGGCACCGGCACGAACTGGCCAGGCACCAGGGCGAGCGCGGCACGCGCAGCGTGCGGCTCGAGATCGAAATTCGCGGTGTTCAGCGCCTGCCAGATGCCGTTCAAGTCGGGCTTGCCGTCCTTGGTGCGCGGCCCCTTGGGCGCCGGTGCCCCTGCAGCCAGTGCGCCAGTGGCGAAAACTGCAGCCGCAGTCAGCATCAGTGCGCGTGAAAGTACTCGCATCGTTGGTGTCTCCCCAAGTCCGGCGGCGATAAAACAATGTGCGCTGCAGGCTGTCAATACAGCGCCGCGTGAATAACTCATTATCCGCGCACGGGCACGCAGTGTGGCGGGCTAACCCCGCGGACTCTGTGGAGAATCGTCAGATCTGCAGCTGTTTGCCGCAGATCGGCGTGGCAGCAGCAGCGGTCCTCTGCAAGACTAACTCCATGAGAAAACTGGCCTGGGTTCCACTGTGCGCAATAGTGGGCGCAATGCTCGTCGTCGGCTGCAGCGGCTCGACACAGCCGCCGGCAGCGACTCCAGCGGCCGCCGCGCCGCCGTTTCACACGACGCTCACCACCAAGCAGCTGATGACTTGGATCATCGATCCCAACGCCACGGCGATCTGGGGTTCGGTCGGCAGCGTTTCCACGGACACCGGAACCGAGGAAAAGCATCCGCAGACCGACGAGGAATGGGGCAAGTTCCGGAATGCCGCGGCGACGCTGGTGGAGTCCGGCAATCTGCTGATGCTCGACGGGCGCGCCGTCGACAAGGATCAATGGATGGCCACTGCTCGCGGGATGGCGGATGCGGCGGCGCAAGTGCTCGAAGCGGCGGAGGCGAAGGACGTCGAAGCGTACTTCGATGCAGGCGGCGCGCTGTATGAGGCGTGCACGGCCTGCCATTCGAAGTATTTGATCAAGCCAGCGGAGTCAGGCTGAAGCCTGACTCTTCTGCCTTCTAAGCCGTCGGCTTGTCGCGTTGATACGCCGCGAACTCTTCGCGGCTCAACATGCCGTCCTTGTTCGTGTCGAGGCTCTTGAAGGCCACGAACAGCGAGTCGTTCTCGGCGGCCTCGTTCAGGCTCACCTTGCCGTCGGAGTTCTTGTCCAGGGACTCGAAGCTCGGCTTGGCCGGCTCTGCTGCCAGGAGCGCGCCCGCTGCCAGAGCGGCCAGCGCGGCGAGTAGGGATACCTGAATGCGGATCATGGCGGGATCTCCTTCAGTCAATCTGCGGGGTATGCTCGAGTCATGGCCAAAGACATCAATCAGGCAGTGCGCGAAGTATGCCTCTGGTTCCCGGAATCCGCCGAGGTCATCTCGCACGGTTCGCCGGATTTTCGCGTGCGCGGCAAGACTTTCGCGACCTACGTCATCAACCATCACGGCGACGGGCGCGTCGCGCTGTGGCTGAACGCTCCTGCGGGCGCTCAGCAGTTGTACACGAAGGAGGAGCCGAAACACTTCTTCGTGCCGCCGTACGTCGGGCCGCGCGGCTGGCTCGGCGTGCACCTGAACAAGGGTATCTCGTGGAAGCGCGTCGCGAAGCTGGTGCGCGAGGCATACGAGAAGGTTGCGCCGCCGGCGCTGTCGGCCAGGCTCGGCAAGACGATCGAGATCGCGGCGCCGACCAAGGCGCTGACTGCGGCCCAGATCGATCCGATGCAATCGAAGCGCGCGCAGGCGGTTCTCAAAGTGATGCGGCGCATCTGCCTCGCGCTGCCGGAGACATCGGAGGACAAACAGTTCGGCTTCCCGGTGTGGCGCGCCGGCAAGAAGACGTTCGCGCAGGCCTATCAGTATCGCGACACCGACCGGCTGCGCATCGCGTTCTGGGTCGGGGTCGAACAGCAGGCGATGCTCACTGGCGACGAGCGCTACGAGATTCCGAAGTACATGGGCCACAACGGCTGGATCTCGCTCGATGTCAGCAAGCATCTCGACCAGGACGAAGTGCGCGAGCTGGCGTCGTTCAGCTACCGGCACTTTGCATTGAGGCGGATGCTCCAGCAGCTCGGCGATGGCTGACTACACGCTGATCACCGTGCCGTCGGGCGCGGAGCGCGAGCGTTTCTTGCCGCTGTTGTTGCTGGCGGATGAGTCGCTCGAACAGGTGCGTTCGTACATGCACGGCGGCGAGCTGTATGCATTCGTCGGGCCTGACGAAGTCGCAGTCGGAATAGTGCTGACACTTCCAGCAGAGCAGAACAGCGTCGAGTTGAAGGCAGTGGCGGTCGACACGACGCAGCAGAATCGCGGCATCGGCCGTCGCATGCTCGCAGCCGTGATCGAAGAGCTGCGTCGACGCGGCGTGCGGCGCGCCATCGTCGGCACCGCGAACGCCGGCATCGGACAGCTTGCCTACTACCAGAAAGCCGGCTTTCGTTTGCTGCGCATCGAGCGCGATTTCTTTTCGCCGGCGCGCGGCTATCCCGCCGTCATGGAAGACAACGGGATTCGCCTGCGCGACATGGTGTGGATGGACCAGGAGCTCTAGAGATCCTTGTACGACTCGATGACGCGCGACACCACGCCGTATTCGATCGCCTCCTTCGGACTCATCCAGAAGTCGCGCTCCATATCGACGATCACCTTCTCGTAAGGCTTGCCGGTCTGCTTCGCGATCGTGCGCGCGATGCGCTCGCGCGTGCGCAGGATTTCCTTCGCCTGGATCGCGATGTCCGTTGCCGGGCCGCCGGCGCCGCCGAGCGGCTGATGAATCATGAAGCGCGTGTTCGGCAGGCACAGGCGCCGCTCCTTGTCCGCGGCGAGGAAAATATGCGTGCCCGCGCTCGCCACCCAGCCGGTGCCGATGGTCGTCACCGGCGCGCTGATGAAGCGGATGACGTCGTGAATCGCATCGCCCGACTCGACGTGGCCGCCCGGCGAGGAGATCAACACGCGGATCGGCGCATCCGACTGCGAGGCCATCGCCACCAGCCGCTCGCAAGTGGTGCGCGCGACGGTGTGGTTGATGTCGCCGAACAGGAATACGAAGCGCGACTTGAACGACAGCTGGTCGATGATGCTTTCCGGGCGCTGCTGCTCGTTGCGCTCGGGCTGGTCGTCTTTCTCGTCGTCGTCGTAAGCGCCCATGATTGCTCCTTCGAATGCGGGCACGCAGTTTAGAACAACGCGAGCACGTTGCGCACAGTAATGATCATCAGCGTCAGCGAGCTCAGCGCAAAGACCATGAAGCGCACCGGCACGAAGTTCGAAGTGCACTGGATCAGCGAATGCCCGATGCGCAGGGCCACATAACCCCAGGCCAGGCCGACGTTCAGCGGGTCTGCAACCCCGACCAGGTGCGAGTACACGGCCAGCGCGTAGAAGACGGTGGGCTGCTCGTGCAGGTGATTGTAGTTGTCGGCAATCTGCTGCACGGATACCGGCAGCGGGTCGAGGTCGCCCTTGCGCTTGACGCGGGCCGGGTCGATGCCTGCGGCGCGCATCGCCGGCAGGCGAGTCGCGTACAGCCAGAACCAGATCACGAAAGTCCACACGATCAGCGCGAGTACCGGGGTCAGCATCGTCGTCTGCATGGGCAGTCTCCTTCTGGTTTATTCTTGCGCCTATTATGACGACACAATTGCTGTTCCGGGACGATGCCTACCTGAAAACGGCGCCCGCGCAGGTTGTCGCGGTCGGCGAGCGCGGCATCGAGCTCGATCGCACGATTTTCTATCCGCTCGGCGGCGGACAGCCGGGCGATACCGGCGTGCTGATCCGCCAGAACGGCGAGCGCATCGTGATCGCGGACACGCGCAAGGGCGAGACGTTCGACAGCGTTCTGCACATTCCCGCGGCGGGCAGCCCGCTGCCCCAGCCCGGCGAGACCCTGACCCTCGAGATCGACTGGGACCGCCGCTACGCGCTCATGCGACTGCACACGGCGCTGCACGTCATGTCGTGCGTCGTCGTCGCGCCAGTGTCCGGCGGCAACATCGCGCCCGACAAGGCGCGGCTCGATTTCGACATCGACATGAACTTGCTGAACGCCGAGCGGATCGAGCAGGGCACGAATGAGTTGCTGGCGCGTGGCACGGCCACCGAAACGGTGTGGATCACGGATGAAGAGCTCGATGCACGACCGGAGCTGGTGAAGACGATGAGCGTGCAGCCGCCCCGTGGCGCTGGCCGCGTGCGCTTGTTGCGCATTCCCGGAATCGATCTACAACCGTGCGGTGGCACGCACGTCGCGAACATCGGCGAGATAGGAGCAATCCGCGTGGTGAAGATCCGCAACGAAGGGAAGAAGAACAAGCGCGTGGAGATCGCTCTCGTCTGAGCCTAACTTCTACAGTTCCCGATTTAGCTTATCCAGACTTCCCGCAACTGCTGCCAGCGCCTGCGGCCGATAGCTCGAATCCGCCTGCCATCTGCGCAGCACGCTGTCGTGAATCGTGTCCGTGCTCGCAACCTGCCGCGGTGAGCGCGGTAGCAACGCGAACGGCGTTTTGCTCCATGGCTGGTGAATCGCCGGACCAATCAGCGGCTCCGGCTTGTACGTAAGCGGCGTTGCGAGGCGCACGCCGACTTCGGCGAGCTGCTTCGTCATCCATTCGAGCGCGATGTCCGAGAGCCGCGATTCCTGCGCGCTATAGCCGCCGCCGACGTCGGCGTGCGCGCCGACGAACCACACTTGCTTGATCCCCGCGCGGCTGTCCCAGGCCGTGACGGGAAAGTCGAGGCGCAGCTCGTCGACCGCCATGGCGTGGAAGCCGTTCTGAACCTTGTCGCTCAGCTTGGTATCGACGAAGCGGAACACGTCGTAGCGCTTGTCGCCGGCATACGCCGGAATGCCCATCGAGCCGACGGTGTCCCACACGGCGACGGATTTGATCGGCACGTTGGCGATCAGCTGATCCGCGTCGAGCTGCCGCGCGAAGAATCCGCCGACGAAGTTCAGCAGGTGATTCGCCAGGTCAGTGAGCTTGCCCGCGCCGTGCAACGACATGTTCTTGCACTTGCACCAGGCCGCGACGCCGAGCCGGTACGCTTCGTTCTTGTCGTTAGGATCGTATTCTTCGCGGTCCAGCAGGCCGACGCTCGAAATCATTCCTGCCAGCGCGCGTGCCGTGTACGCGCCGCGACTGAAGCCGGCGATGTGGATCTCGTCGCCCGGATCGTAGTTGCGCGAGATGAACGTATAGCCGCGCACGATGCGCGCGATGACGCCCATGCCGAACATCCCGCCCATCGCCTTCTTCAGGAAGCTGTCGGAGTCGCCGACGCCGTGGATGTACTTGCTGATCTGTACCACGCCGCCCGCCGCGTCGGGAACGATCTTCTCCTGCTCGTCGCGCATCGTCATCGTCTGCGGCGTGACGCGCCCGGCCAGGTTCGCGAACAGCTTGACGACGTTCGTGACTTTCGCGCCCTGCAGCTCGCCGTGCTCGTCGGCCGAGTCGATCGGCGCGACTCCGGTCTGCTGTTCCGGGCCGTTCCAGGTGCCGTCCGCACAGAACACGATTCGCTTCGCCATACAGCTCTCTCCCACACGATTACAGCGTCGACCGAGTATGTATTACGCTGCGAACCGCGCGAAATCGATAGGTCAAAGGTCTAAACTCGCCTCATGAGCGCGAATTCCCCGGTCGAGCTGGTCATCGAAGCGCGGCGCCGCGATCTCGGCGGCTTCGAGGTCGGACGCGTGCTGCCGTTTGCGAAGCGTCGCATGGTCGGCCCGTTCGTATTCTTCGATCATATGGGGCCGGTGCAGCTCGCCGCGAATCTGCCGCGGCGGGTCGACGTGCGGCCGCATCCGCACATCGGCCTGTCGACCATCACGTACCTGTTCGCGGGCGAGATCGTGCATCGGGACAGCCTCGGCTTTCATCAGGTGATTCGCCCCGGCGAAGTGAACTGGATGACCGCGGGCCGCGGCATCTCGCACTCCGAGCGCTTCGAGACGATGCGCGAGCACGGCGGGCTCTTGCACGGCATTCAGGCGTGGATCGGGCTGCCGACGAGCGACGAAGAGATCGCACCCGAGTTCGTGCACTACGACGCCGAGGTCTTGCCGCTCGAAAGCAAGGCCGGTGCAAGCACGCGCGTCATCGCGGGCAAGGCGTTCGGGAAGACGAGCCCGGTACGGACACAGTCGCCGCTCGTGTATGTGCATGTCGAGCTGAAGCCCGGCGCGAGCACCGCTATTCCAGACGGCTACAGCGAGCGCGCTGCTTTCGTCGCGGCTGGCACCGTTCGTGTCGGCGAACAGAGCTACGAGGCGGGGCAGATGGTGGTCTTCGCGCGCGACAGCCAACCGCAAATCGTCGCGGTGACCGATGCGACCGTCATGCTGCTCGGCGGCGAGCCGCTCGGTGCACGTCACATCTGGTGGAACTTCGTGTCGTCGCGGCCGGAGCGCATCGAGCAGGCGAAGGCGGACTGGCGGGCGGGGCGAATTGCGTTGCCGGTCGGCGATGCCGACGAATTCATTCCGTTGCCGGAAGAACCGCCGCCGCCGCCGGAACCGATGTCCTGAGCTGGTCGGCTAAGGCGCAGCTTTCTTGCGCCAGAAAACTCCGTGCTCTTTGCGAGCCGCAGGCGCGTTCGTCGTTGGCGCGCAGCCGCCGCCGCAGGCATCGCACGCGCCGCCGGCCGAACTGCTGTTGAGATTGCCGAACACGCTTGGCATCGCCTTGCTCAACCTTGCGCGTACTGCGTCGCGCATTTTGCGCGGCCCGAGGCGCCACACGCAGTAGCACAGGCTCAGCGTGATCGCGATGATGACGATCGAATTCGAGATTGCGGCGCTCATCGGCTTCCCATGAACCACACCGCTACGTTGTACGTTACGAACGACGCAGCATAAGCGAGTGCAAACAAGTAGCCGGCCATGATCAGAGGATAGCGCCAGGAGTTGGTCTCGCGCTTGACCGTCGCGAGCGTGGAGAGGCACTGCGGAGCGAACACGTACCAGGCGAGCAGCGAAAGCGCAGTCGGTATCGACCACGAAGACTTGATCAGCGGTGTCAGCGCGCTCGCGACGTCGTCACCCGTCGCTGCAAGCGAATAAACGGTGCCGAGCGCGCCGACAGCGACTTCACGCGCTGCGAGACCCGGCACCAGCGCGATCGAAATCTGCCAGTTGAAGCCGAGTGGCGCGAAGACGACCGCGAGCGCCGCGCCGATCTTGCCCGCGATGCTGTATTGAATCGCCGGCCCGGTCGCGTCCGGCGGCGGCGCGGGGAACGAGCTCAGCGCCCACAGCAGGATCATGAGCGCGAGGATGATCGTGCCGACCCGCGTCAGGAAGATCTGCACGCGTTGCCACAGGCCGATCGCGAGATTGCGCAGATGCGGCCAGTGATACGCAGGCAGCTCGAGCATCAATGGCTGGAAGCGCGAGCGCATCGTCGTGCGCTTGAGAACGTAGGCGACCGCCATCGCACCGGCGACGCCAGCGATATACAGCGCGAACAGCACCAGGCCTTGCAATTGCACCGGCCCCCACACCGTCTGCTGCGGAATAAACGCGGCGATGATCAGTGCGTAAACGGGCAGGCGCGCCGAGCAGGTCATCAGCGGCGCGATCATGATCGTCGCCAGCCGGTCGCGCGGATTCGCGATCGTGCGCGTCGCCATGATGCCGGGAATCGCACATGCGAAACTCGACAGCAGTGGAATGAACGAGCGGCCGGACAGGCCGACGCCGCCCATCATGCGATCGAGCAGGAACGCCGCGCGCGGCAAGTAGCCGGAGTCTTCGAGCACGAGGATGAAGAAGAACAGGATCAGGATCTGCGGCAGGAACACCAATACGCTGCCCGCACCTGCCAGCACGCCATCGAGCAGCAGACTGCGCAGCGCGTTGTCCGGCAGCACGGTGCGCAGATATCCGGCGAGCGCATCGACGCCGGCCGTGATCGCATCCTGCGGCACGGTTGCCCAGGCAAACACCGCTTGGAACACCAGGAACAATGTGGCCGCGAGGATCAGCAGCCCCAACACCGGGTGCAGCACGATCCGATCGACGCGATCACTCATCGTCTCGCTGGCGCGCGCTTCGCCGCCGGCGGCCGCGAGAATGCGCCGCACTTCGGCGTGATCGCGCACGACGTCTGCATTACCGGCAGCTGCTGCGAGTTGTATGGCCGCAGGCCAGTGTGCATCGAGGCGCCCGAGCAACTCGGTGACACCCGAGGGCCGCACGCCGACGGTCTCGACGACCGGAACGCCGAGCTCGCGAGCGAGTGCGTCCTTGTCGACGACGATGCCGCGCTTGCGCGCGAGATCGCTCATGTTCAGGGCGAGCAGCAGTGGTACGCCGAGCCGCTTGAGCGCGAGTACCAGACGCAGGTTCTGACGCAGATTGGTGGCGTCGGTGACGCACACCACTGCGTCGGGTCTGGTTTCGCCGTCGCGACGGCCGAGCAGCACGTCGGTCGTCACTTGCTCGTCGGGCGTCGCAGCCTCGAGGCTATAAAGACCGGGCAGATCGAGAATGCGGACGCGCTTGCCGGACGGCGTGATCGCGACGCCTTCCTTGCGCTCGACTGTCACGCCTGCGTAGTTCGCGACTTTCTGGCGACTGCCGGTGAGCAGGTTGAAGAGCGCGGTCTTGCCGCAGTTGGGATTGCCGACCAGCGCGATCAGCTGCGGGGTGCCAGCTGCGACGGCACTCACGATCTACTCCAGCGGCGCGATTCGA
>Ga0068862_100000621_pt1 | contig 36867 bp, 36 predicted proteins | sample KBSSwiS52_FD_66598 | JGI IMG/M metagenome (GOLD analysis project Ga0068862, IMG submission 66598) | Switchgrass rhizosphere microbial communities from Kellogg Biological Station, Michigan, USA - KBS Switchgrass S5-2 | ecosystem: Host-associated > Plants > Roots > Rhizosphere > Soil ... | reverse complement strand
CCGACGAGGGCGCGGCCGATCGGCGAGCCCATGCTGACGTGGCCTTCCTCGAACTCGACCGAGTCACCAAAGACGAGACTGTAGGTCTCGTGGGTCTTCGTCTGCTGATCCTCGACGACAACGCGTGAACCGAGGCCGACCTTGTCGGTGGGGATCTGTGATAGGTCGATCTGAGAGAGCTTGCTCAGACGCTGCCGGAGCTGACCAAGACGCGCCTGCACGAACTGCTGACGCTCCAGAGCCGCCTTGTACTCGCTGTTCTCGCGCAGGTCGCCAAGCTCGACCGCCCGCCGAATCTCGCTTGGCAACACGACGTTCAACTCGTGCTGGAGACGCTGCACCTCGTCACCCAGCTTCTGCTTCAGCGCTTCAATCATGTCGGGCCCCGCAGAGACGAAACTCAGAGACAAAAAGTGGAGCGCCCGGCCTTTCGGGCCGGGCGCTACCCCTTCATTAACGTAAGTCGGGTGTCAGGGTGAGGCAATTATGCCGGCGTGGTCGTTCTCCGCACTCGTCCGCCCCCGTCACGTGAGGCAGACCGTTCCCCGATGATACGAGTCGAGCGCCACGGAGATGTCACGCGGTTCGAGATGTCGAGCACTGCGGGACGTGCCATCGGCTACTCCGCGAGCGCGTACCTCGTGCGCGGACTGCTCGTGGATTGCGGATTCCCCGCGGCACAAGGGCACGTAACGGCGCTGCTCGCCCAGGAGCGCCCGCGCGGCGTGTTCCTCACCCATTATCACGAGGACCACGCCGGCAACGTCGAGCAGGTCGCACGTCTCGGGATCCCCATCGCCGCCGCCCCGGAAACGCTCGCCGCTCTCCGATCGCCGGAGCGCATCCGGTTGTACCGGCGCGTCACCTGGGGGTCGACGCCGGCGCTCAGAAGCGCGGTTTCGCCGCTAGAGGAGCCTGGCTTCGAGCTCGTGGGCGCACCCGGGCATTCCTTCGACCATCACGTGGTCTGGGACGCGGCCAGCGGAACGCTGTTCGGCGGCGACCTGTTCCTGGGCGTGAAGGTCCGGATCGCGCACGGCGGCGAGGACCCGCGGGTCCTCGCGAGGACGCTGCGCCGCGTCGCCGCGTTAGGCCCGGCGCGGCTGTTCGATGCGCATCGCGGGTTCGTGCGCGACCCGGCGGCGTCGCTGATTGCGAAGGCGGATTGGACGGACGAAACGATTGGCGCGGTGGAGCGGCGAATCCAGACAGGCGCTCCCGACTCCGTGATCGTGCGTGAGCTGTTCGGCGGCGAGTCGCTGCCAGGAATTCTGTCCGGCGGCGACTACTCGAGGACGAATTTCGTCAGGGCGGTGAGAAAGGGACTCGGGACTCCTTGAGCCCCGAGCTATCGGTGCATGGGCAGCGTCGAGTCCGTTTGCTCCGCCTCGGCAGGATCGCCGGCACGCCCGTACTCAGTCCGCAGCAGGTCCATCAGCTCGCGCCGACGATCGTACAGGCGACGCAGTGGGCGCTTCTGGCGCACCGCGAGCGCGTACGACGTCAGGAGCGGCAGCGCGACCGTCGAGTCGAGGTAACACACGACCGCGTCAGGCAGCCGGTCCGGGTCGATCTTGCCCCAGCTCACCGCTTCCGCCGGGGTCGCACCGGAGAGGCCGCCTGTGTCGGGACGTGCGTCCGTGATCTGCAGGAAGAAGTCGTGGCCCTTCTCGTCGATGCCCAACACTTCCTGAATCTGCGGCTCCGTCTGCAGCATGAAGTTCTTCGGACTGCCGCCGCCCGCGATGAGCACCCCGCTCCGCCCCCCACCGCGCTTCGCACCGAGCACAATCGAAGCGGTCTCGTTGACATCCGCGTTGGGATCGATCACACAGCGATTGCCATCCAGCGCCAGCGCCGCAACGTTCATCCCGATGGAGGAGTCGCCCGGCGAGGAGGTGTAAATCGGTACGCCGGCCGCGTAGGCCGCCGACAGCAGCGACTTCTGCCCGATACCTAACGCCTTCTCGCGCTCGCGGACGTACTTGCCGCAGAGATTGTGGAACTCCGCGCTCGACATCGGGCGCTGGAACTCCGGCCCCTGGATGATCTTCCGGAAGAACGCGTCCGTGGACAACAGCACGTCGTAGTCGAAGAAGATGTCGTAGATGCGGACGACCCCTTCCTCGCGCAGCACGACGTCCGACTCCTGCGCGTTGCCGCGATGCATCGCGAGACCAAGGCCGAAGTGCGTGTCGTGGTACAGATTCGCACCCGTCGAGATGATCCAGTCCACGAACCCGGCCTCGATGAGGGGGATCAACGCGGCCATGCCCAACCCGGCCGGTGTGAGCGCGCCCGTGAGCGTCATGCCCACCGTCACGTCCGCATCGAGCATCTTCTGGGTGAACAGCTGACAGGCTTCCCGTAAGCGAGCGGCGTTGTAGGCGAGGAACGTCCCGTCGATCAACTCGGTCACCGTCTCGGTGCCGTCGATCCGCCGCGGATCGATCCGCTGACCGCGCAGGAACCGACTGGTCTCGTGCGACGTGTGCTTCGCGCCCCGCTGCTCACGGTCCTCGGCGGCGCGCTTCTGTTCGGCCTTGGGACCCGCCGCGGACGACCGCTTGATCGTCTTGCCGGGCCGCGAGCTCTTGAGTCCGCGCGGGCGCGCGTCAGGAGCTTGCTCGCCCGCTCGCGCTTTCCCGCCGTTGCGCGACGCCTTTGTGTTCCCCGTTGCCCGCGACCGCTTCCCAGGTTTTTTCATTCGCCCTCCAAACGGGAACGCGCGGTGCCCACCTGTGCCTCGTACGCCGACACCACGGCGGCGGCCGCCTCGGCGGGATCGTCCGTGAGCAACATGAGATCCATGTCGCCCGGCGAGATCTTTCGCTCACCGAGCACGCGCGTCTGCAGCCAGCGTACGAGTCCGGCCCAGTAGTGCCGACCGAACAGGATGACTGGGAACTGATAAATCTTCCCCGTCTGAATGAGCGTCAGTGCCTCGAACAGCTCGTCGAGCGTGCCGAAGCCGCCGGGGAAGATGATGAACGCGACCGAGTACTTGATGAACATCGTCTTCCGCACGAAGAAGTAGCGGAAGTTCACCAGCGTATCGACGTACGGGTTGGCACCCTGCTCGAAGGGCAGCTCGATGTTGCAGCCGATCGATCGGCCGCGACCCAGACGCGCGCCCTTGTTCGCCGCCTCCATGATGCCGGGGCCCGCACCGGTGATGATCGCGAACCCTGCCTCGGCAAGGAGCCGAGCGACTTCCTGCGCGCTCTGATAATGCGGATCCTCGGGCCCGGTACGCGCGGAGCCAAAGACCGTGACGCCCTTCTGCACCGACGCGAGGGTGTCAAACCCCTCGATGAACTCGCTCGTTATGCGGAGCACGCGCCACGGGTCGGTGCGCGTGAAGTTGTCGAACTGGCCCGGCTGCTGGAGCAGCTTCTCGTCCTCGGTGACGGTCGCGTACGGGCTGCGAATCGCGTCGTCCACCTCGCGCGTCGCTCCTGCGCTTCTGAGCGCCGGCGTCTGCGATGGCGGCGTACGGCCCGCTTTCAGGTGCCCCTGTTCCGTCCGCTCCCGGAGACCCTCGAGCGCGTTGGCCGCGGCGTGGGCGAGCGTACCGGGATTGGCCTTCTTGCCCGAAGCGGTGCGCGGACCTCGGCCGACCTTGGATCGGGCCCGAGTCGTGCTACTGTCGGACGGCTGAGTGGCGGCGCGCGTCGGCGGCGCCGGGCGCGAGTCGCCCGATCGTGGTTTTCGTTTGGCCATTTCACTCCAGTCTGCGGAAACGCGGGCGCCGGTCGCGCCAAGGGAAGGAGTTTATCGACCATGGGAACCGGCGCGCCACTCGCACCGGGCCGTTCCCATGGGGTTTACGACCGGTCGTCAGCGACCCACGCCCTGCATACGGATCCATTTTGTCTGTGATCATTCTTCTTGCCGACGGGGCGCGTCCCGATGTCCTTGGCCGCGCCATGGACGATGGCACCTTGCCCGCACTCGCCCGGCTGCGCGCCGAAGGATCGCTGTCCAATGTCACGACGGTGTTTCCGTCGGTCACAGGACCCGCATATACGCCGTTTCTCATGGGCCGGTATCCCGGCCCCGTCGGGCTGCCGGGCTTGCGATGGTTCGACCGAACACGGGACACGGCGCGTAGATTCGACCGCTGCCGGAGCTACGTCGGCGCGGAGATGCGCCACGTGGACACGGATCTCGATCGTGCTGCGCCGACCGTGTTCGAGCTCGCAGGCCCATCGGTCGGTGCGCTGAGTGTCATCGGTCGGGGGCTCCGCCGCCCTGAGCGAGTAGGGCGCGGCATCAGGTTCATCGCGCGCGCGGCGCAAACGCATTTCAGCGGCAACGTGGCCGGCTGGCTGGCAATCGACCGCCAGATCGGCGCCGAGGTCGCGCGACGCATCCGGGAGGCCCGTCCGCGCTTCGCGTTCGCGGCGCTGACCGGCATCGACAAGACGTCGCACGCGACAGGGCACGATTCGGCTGCGGTCCACGAGGCAATGCGCATCGTCGATGAGACGGCAGCGACCATACGGCACGATGCTGAACGCTCAGGTCGATGGGATTCCATGCATCTCTGGATCGCGAGCGATCACGGCCACTCACCGGTGGCCGAGCACGACGATCTCGCAACGCTGCTCCGGACGTGGGGTCATGGGACCATCACGCACCCGTGGACGTTCTCCGGCGGGCGCGACGCGGCCGTGATGGTCAGCGGCAACGCGATGGCGCACATCTATCTCGATCTCGACCGCACCGAGCGGCCGTGGTGGCCCTCGGTCGCCGACCGGTGGGCGGACCTGGCCGAATCGCTCCTCGATCGACCTTCGGTGGATCTCATGATTCTGCCGCACGCCGCCGATCGATTCGAGGTCCGCCATCGCGAGCGAGGCTCGGCCATGATCACCGTGCAGGACGAGACGTTCAGCTATCGTCCGCTGACGGGCGATCCGCTGGCCATCGGCGCACACGAGTCGATCCGCGCTGACGCGGCCTACGAGGCGACCCGCGAGTCGGACTATCCCGATGCGATCGTTCAGGTCGCGCGACTGGCCGGTGCGCCGCGATCGGGCGACGTGATTCTCTCGGCCTCGCGCGACTGGGATTTCCGCGACCGGCACGAGCCGATCCCGCACGTGTCGTCGCACGGTGCGCTGCACCGTGATCACATGCTGGTCCCGTTGTTGACGAACCGCCCCGTCGCCCGCGTGCCTCGGCGAACCGTCGATGTGATGCCAAGCGCGCTCGCCGCCCTGGGACTCGAGATCCCCACGGGGCTCGACGGCGCAACTTTCGTCGACCGAAGCTGGTCGAACCATCCGGCCGCGCCCGGTGACCTTGCGGCCGACCGATCCGACGGCGAGCGTGGAGCAGAATCCGCCGTGGCGTGATGAGCCCTGGCGTCACACTGCATGGAGAACGACTATGCGTGCTCGCGTCGTGTTTGCTGCAATGGCTGTGGCATCGACACTGGCGTGCGCAACGAGTGGAGGGGGCAGCGGACTCGGCCCCGGATCCCCGAACAAGGACATCATCGTCGAGTCGGAGATCGTAGCGATCGCCGGTGGATCCGTGAACGCACTCCAGGTCATCGAGAAGCTGAGGCCGCATATGCTGCGCGGCCGCGGCAAGGGGTCGCCCACCGACGCCACCGGTGAGACGTCACGGCCGAAAGTCTACGTGGACGACGTGGCCTACGGTGGCGTGGCGACGCTCTCGAACGTGAACGCGAGACTGATCAAGGAGATCCAGTTCTTCAGCTCCCGCGATGCCACGACGAAGTGGGGAACCGGGCATATGGGCGGGGTAATCCTGGTGACCACGAAGCGCTGAAGGTGCGCTGAGACAACTGCTGACCGCCGCCAATCCACCCGGATTCTGATGCCGTTACCTCGTCACGTCAGAGAAGAGATGGAGCGTAAACGCGCCGAGGAGCATCGACTCGCTTCTCGCGACGCGTTCTGGGCGAACGTTCGGGCGGCCCTCACGTGCATCATGTGGTCATGCGCGGGGCTCGTCTGTATGGCCTGGGGGCTTCACACGACCGACCCGGAACTGGGCGACGTCGCCTGGAAGGGGGGAATGGTCCTGGGCTATTCGGGCATTCTGCTTACGATCGTGCGCTGGTACTCGAAGGCCCGGAAGCGCGGCGACGTCTAGCCGCTCTTGGTCGAGGGCGCTGCGGACGACAAATTCAACCGCATGTCCTGGCTGCGGCTCACCCTCCAGCTCGCGGGTCGCGGGCTCGTCAGCCCGTCGCTCGCCGCCGACCTCCTTCGTGTGGCCTGGCGCTTCCGAGCCCGGGGGTGGTACGCCCGGTTCCCTTTCCTGCCGCTCCCATCGACAAAGTACGTCCGATGGCGGATGCACACGGCGTACGGGGACCACGACATAGTTCCGCCGGTCGACGACGTCGTGCGGTACGCGCGGTGGGTCGGCCGCGGCGAGTGATGATCGCCCCGCCCGATCGCCAGTCGATCGGCGAACTCGCAGCCAACGACTCCACGGCGGGAGCTTCACTCGAGCAGCGCATCAAGGCCCAGGCGTACGGGCTCGGGTTCGATCTCGTCGGGATCGCCACGTTAGGCCCGGCGACCACCGCGTCTCGGTTCGACGAATGGCTGGCGCACGGCCATGCGGGCGAGATGGCCTACCTCGAGCGCGGCGCGGAAAAGCGACGCGACTCCCGCCGACCCGTGACGGGCGCGCGGAGCGCGGTGGTCGTCGCACTGGATTACGGCGGAGGGGAGCCGAGTGGGCCAGTCGCGCGTTATGCCCGCGGCGATGACTATCACGACGTCATGGACGTGCGATTGCGCCATCTCCACCAGCAGGTGAATCAGTGGGTCGGTCGCGACATCGCCGGAAAGGGCTACGTCGACACGGGTCCGGTGCTGGAGCGTGACCTCGCCCGCCGCGCCGGTCTGGGCTGGTTCGGGAAGAACACGATGCTCATCAATCCCCGCGCGGGCTCGTTCTTTTTCCTGGGAGCGCTGCTGCTGGATCTGGATCTCGTACCGGACGATCCGTTCGAGGCCGAACGATGCGGGACGTGTACGCGATGTCTCGACGCGTGTCCGACACAGGCGCTGCTCGAACCAGGCGTGCTCGATGCGCGACGCTGCATCTCGTACCTCACGATCGAGCTCCGCGGCGAGATTCCCGTCGCGCTTCGGGAAGCCATGGGCGGATTGCTCTACGGCTGCGACGTGTGCCAGGACGTGTGTCCGTGGAACGTTCGCTTCTCGCGGGAGCTACCTGACGAGTCCGCGTTCGCGGCGCGCGAGGCGCTCGCGGGGAAAGACGCGCGGACGCTGGCGCGCGATTTGTTAGGCATGACGCAGGCGGAGTTCAGCCGCGCCTTCAAGGGCTCGCCCATGAAGCGCGCGAAGCTGCGTGGGCTCAAGCGCAACGCGGCCGTGGTGCTCGGCAACGTCGGCACGGCGGACGACGTCGGGCTCCTCGAGCGCGTTCGCGACGAAGAGCCGGAGGCAATGGTGCGCGATCACGTGGCCTGGGCGCTCGCGCGGCTGCGCGGCTAGTACACGTCGTTCGCTCGGGCGGACCGGCACCAAGGTGAGCCCCTACTGCCTGGGCACAATGATGTTCGGGAAGCTCGCCAATCCCGATCACGATGAGTGCGTCCGCGTGATTCACAAGGCCCTCGATTCCGGCATCAACTTCATCGATACCGCCGATGCGTACAGCAAGGGCGAGTCAGAGGAGATCGTCGGCAAGGCGCTGAAGGGCCGACGCGACGCCGTCGTGCTCGCCACTACGGCCTTTCATCCGATGGGCGACGATCCGAACCAGCGTGGCAGCTCGCGGCGCTGGCTCACTCGCGCCCTCGAGAACTCGCTGCGCCGCCTTCAGACCGACCATATCGACCTCTACCAGGTCCATTGACCCGCGCCGGACACCGACATCGAGGAGACCCTGTCGGTGCTCACCGATCTCATGCGGGAAGGCAAGCTGCGCGCGATCGGCGCGTGGACGGTCCCCGCGTCTGACATCGTGGAAGCGCAATGGGTCGCCGAGCGGCCGCGGACTGGCGCGGTTCCGCACCGAACAGCCGCCCTATTCCATCCTGTACCGATCGATCGAACGGGAGGTGCTCCCCACGTGCCAGCGCTACGGAATGGGCGTGATGGCGTGGAGCCCGCTGGCGAAAGGCATGCTCACCGGCAAGTACCGCAAGGGCGGCCAGCAGCCCGACACGCTTCGCGCGAAATATTTCCCGAGTGGCGCCGTTGGAGGGAGCGGCCTACTGGCCACCCTCGCTCACGCTGACCTCGGTGCGCCGCCGACCTATGGCCGAGCGTGCGGCTGCCTGACACGGACCTTCATCCACCGCGCTACGACGCCTTTTGGGCGTCGTTAGGGCTTCGCGCAGGCGCTGCCGGATGATTCACCGTTCAGCGCGCGGTCGTCGTTAGGCAGCCGCGATGCGCGCACGGTCGCGCACAAAACCCTCTCGATGGACGACGACGCGGTCCGCGTTCAACGGCTCGCCGATGAAGCGTGACGGTCGGGTTGTACTCGGCCCGTTCCTCGCGCAACCGCGCCGATGGCTCGCGAACGTCGCGATGCGCGGCGAGCCCGTACGTCACAAGCGTGCGACGGCGTACGTCGAGCGGAAGCGATTGCCGTTGAGCGCGCTCGCGCAACCGACCCGTGCAGTAATCCGAAGCCAAGGCGACGACATTCGCGTGATGTCGTGCGTCTCGCAGGAGTCGCGGCCCATTCGAGTCGCCCTCAGCTGTGGCTCGTGCGTTCGTGGACGTCATGCGCAGCGCCGCAAGACGCCGCCTGCTACGGCCCGGTAACGCGCTGACGGCATGGCCAAGCATCAATGACGTACGAAGGTCCCATGGCTCGTCGCACACGGTTCGCGAGATTGTGAGTCGTTAGCAGAATTGAGCCCGCAGAGGCCCGGCTTGTTGGCGACCCCCACCCCGGGCCCTCGCAACGGGCTCGCAACCCCCAACTTCCGAGATCGTTTTCCTGAGAGCCGCTCGCGCGCGGTGCGCGACGCGTCCCTCGTCACCGCGCGAAACAAGTTCGTCCTCAGGAGCCCACCATGGCCGAAACACCGCCCACCCCGAGCACACCAAGCACGACGAAAGCGCCAATCAAGGCCGATCAGTATCAGCCGCCCGCCAAGCCGGGACAGCCACGAGTGGAGAAGGCGGATCAGACCGAAGCGCCGAAGACCCGGACCACGGCGGTGAGGGCGGACCAGCCCGTCCACAGGCTCATGACCGTGACCATAACGATCGACGCCGAATCGGCCGAGGTCGTTCGTGTCGAGGGAGTGGATGCGACGGGCGCGCGGCGCGAGCTCTCCGACGACGAGAAGGCGAGCCTCATGAAGGAAGGGCGCGACGAACGCGTCACCGCGTTGGTGGAGCAAGCCTTCGAAGCCGGCATCGCATGCGTGCTCGGAATCGAAGAGGAGGAAGAGACGCAGGAATCGCCGGAGGACGCTGAATTTCGCCGGCAGCTGCTAGCGCCGCTGCTCGAGCGGAGCGGTGTCGGTCACCTGACGGAGCGCCCCGCGCTGAACCGCGCGATTCTGGGCACACTGATGGAGCACTCCAGGAAGTAAGCCCACCGTCATGGAAGCGACGTTCGTGGCGGCCGCATGATCCTTCCGCCGCCGGTTCACCTGTTAGACGCTACGCACAACCAAGGAGCACCACATGAGCACCGATGCACGGGAAACTGAAGACCTCGCGAAACTCGCAGTCGGCGGGAAGATGATTCGAAACGGCCGGATCCGCCGCGCACTCATCGCACGACTCCTCAGCGAGCGGGCGGAAGGGTCGGAGGAAAATGGAGACGAGGACACGGACGACGAAGAGGGTGGGGATGATGACGACCGCAAGCTCGTGCGCGCGCTCCTCGGCAGCCGCCTGCTGCGGCGCCGGCGTATGCGCCGAGTCCTCCTCGCGCATCTCATCAAACAGCGCTCCGAGGGGTCCGAGGGTGAAGATGAGGCGGATGAGGATTATGACGACGAGGAAGGCGAGGAGACGGGAGGCGACGACGAGCGCAAGCTCCTGCGCCTGGTCCTCGGCAGCCGGATGCTTCGGCGCCGCCGCGTCCGTCGCGCACTGGTAGCGCGTCTCCTCCGAGAGCGCGCGGGGGGTGGCGAGGGGGAAGAGGAGTTCGATGATGAGGCGGATGAGGGCGACGAGGACATTGGCGAGGAAGGCACCGATCGCGAGCGCAAGTTCCTGCGCCTCCTGGTCGCCAGCCGCATCCTGCGCCGGCGGCGCGTACGTCGCGCGCTCCTGGTCAAGCTGTTGAAGCAGCGGAGCGAGTCCGAGGACGATCTGGACGAAGGGGATGACGATGATGCCGATGAGGGCGGCGGTGAGAACAGGGCGGCGCGCCTTCTGGTCGGCAGCCGGCTCGTCCGACGGCGTCGCGCGCGTCGTGTTGCGCTCGCCCGCTTCCTGCGTAATCAGGAATGATCGCCCTGAGCAGCAGCTGACAAACGGGTGAAGGACGACGAAGCAGCCGGGGGCAGCGCCTCCGGCTGCTTCGTCGTGCCGTGGAGGCGGCCGCGCAAGACTTGTTAGGCGCGAGGCGAGCGGGCGCTGACTTTCCGCCCGACGGCGCTGTAAGAGGAGCAGGACGGTGGCTCTGCCGCGCACCTACTCGTCGTCAGCGCTCTCCAGCTCATCCCGGATGCGGCGACCCGGTGCGTTCCGAGTTCCTGCATCCTCGGCGTTCCGCGCCCGTGCATCCTCGCGCCGAAGAATCGTGATGGCGAACTCGGCAGCCACGCCGACGAACACACCGCTGCCGATCATCACGTACACGATCGTGAATACCTTGCCGAGCGACGTGTGCGGCGCAAGGTCTCCGAACCCGACCGTCGCCAGCGTCACCACACAGAAGTACATCGCATCGAGCACGCTCCAGCCTTCGACGCGGGCATAGAATGTCGTGCCGAGCCCCAGCATGATCCCGTACAGGATCAGCAAGGCGCGGAATTCAGGATTGCGCGCGGTCCGCGCAATGATGTGGCCAAGCTGAGCGAGGCCAAGGAGGAGCGAGAGCACGTGTCGCCGCCGGAAGCTGGTTGCCTAACGGAGCGCTGCGTAAGTGTGCTACCCCGCGCCAGAAGCGTGCCGCGGTCGACCTGCCGAGACCATCGGACAACGGGCTGAGGGAGCTCACCGTCCGAACGACGCCTCGGAGGTGGTGGATCGATCGGCCTAACGCGGACTCGATTAGCTTCTGGTGATGGCGCGCATCGTCATTACGAGTTGGGGGTCCTACGGCGACGTGAACCCCTACATCGGACTCGCGCTCGCGCTCCGTGCGCGCGGGCACACACCGGTGCTGGCGATCCCCGCCTACTACCGTGCGGCCGTCGAGCGCGAGGGGCTCGAGCACGCGGCCGTAGGGCCTGACGTCGAGCCGGGCGACACTACCGTCGTCGGCCGCATCATGGACGCGCGGAAAGGTACAGAGTTCCTGCTTCGCGAACTGCTCGCGCCGGCCATCGACCGAACGTATGACGCGCTTCGCGCGGCGGCCACGGGCGCCGAGCTGCTCGTCACTCACCCCGTCACGTTCGCGGGGCCCGTGCTTGCCGAGGCGACAGGAATGCCGTGGGTCTCGACGGTGCTCGCACCGGCGAGCTTCATGTCCGAGCACGACCCGTTCGTGATGCCGCCCGCGCCGTGGCTCAAGCGCGTCGAGCGGGTCACGCGCTGGCCGACGGTTCTTCTGATGCGCGCGGCGCACCGGATGACTCGGCCGTGGCTGGCGCCGGTGGACGCGCTGCGCGCGCGGCTCCGGCTCCCGCGAGGGCAACACCCTGTCTTCGAGGGCCAGCACTCGCCGACGCTTGTCCTTGCCCTCTTCTCTTGCGTGTTGGCCGAGCCGCAGCCGGACTGGCCACCGAACGTGCGTGTGACTGGCCATGTGTTCTACGACGCTGGGCACGGGGCGTCTCTCGACCCCACGCTCGCCCGCTTCCTCGACAGCGGCGAACCGCCTGTGGTCTTCACACTCGGAAGTTCGGCAGTGCTGGCGGCGGGGCGCTTCTACGAGGAGAGCATCGAGGCGGTGCGTCGGCTCCGGCGGCGCGCCGTACTCCTCGCCGGCACGGAGCGCGCCGCTCGGCTCTCGCGGTCGCTGCCACCGGAAGTGCTCGCACTGGACCAGGTGCCGCACTCGCTGCTCCTTCCGCGCGCCGCGGCGGTGGTGCAGCAGTGTGGCATTGGTACGCTCGCACAGGGATTACGAGCAGGTCGGCCAATCCTCGCCGTCCCGTTCGCGCACGACCAGCCGGATAACGCGTGGCGCGCTGCGCGGCTCGGCGTCGCGCGCACGATCCCGTCAGGGCGATACACCGCGCGACGCGCCGCCCGAGAGCTCGGGCGGCTGCTGGACGAACCGGGCTACGCGGCACGAGCGCGCACGATCAGCGCGCGGGTAAGCGCGGAGGATGGCGCGGCCGCGGCGTCTGAGGCGATCGAGGCCGTTTTGCACCGGCATGGGCGGCGCTAGGCAGGCGCCTGATCGCGTTACCGTGCGGTTCGCGCTGGGTCGCTAGGCAGAGAGGCGCAGCGATCCGTGCACCAGCTCGTACATCAGTGACGGCTCCTGAGGGGTCCATCGCAACTCCACCGTCGCGCGCACCGCCGATACGAGTGGGAGTCCATGAAGCACCGGCGCGAGCGGACCCCATGCGTCGCGCGCCTCGTCGGCGGACAAGGGAGCGATCCGCCCGTCCGCACCGACCGAGTGGCTCATCGCCGCCGCAATCTCGCATGCGGAGTGCGTGCGGCCGACGACGTTGTAAATCGAGCCCGCCTGCCCGAGCTCGAGGGCAGCCACATAGGCACGAGCGAGATCGTCGACGTGCACTACAGGAAACAGCGCACTGCCGTCGCCGGTGTACGCGCCGACCCCGGTGCGACGCGCACGCTCGAACTGAACGCGAAGCAGCAAACCTGCTCCACCTCGCCCATAACTGAACGCCGGACGCAGCACGACGCCTCGCACACGGCGCTCCGCCGCGCGCACCACGCGCTGCTCCAGCCGAATCCGCGGGAGCTGCGTCGGAACCGCCGTCTCGAGCGGTGTCTCCTCATCGACGGTCGCGCCAGCAACCCCGGCGTACACGGCGACGCCGCTCGTCAGGATGAACGGTCGACTGGTTCCTGCCAGCGCGTCGATCATGGCGTCGACCGCTGCAACATCCGCCTCCGAGACAAGCCCGACCTGCACTCCGACCGCGACATGGATGACGGCATCGGCGTTCGCCGCGGCCGCGCGGATCGTATCGGGAGCGCTCAGGTCGCCACGACATACCTCGACTCCCTCGCGGCCGAGCCGCTCGGCACTGGCGTCGGACCGCGCCAGCGCGACGACGTCGTAGCCGGCGGCGCGGAGGTGTCGGGTCACGTTGCTTCCGATGTAGCCGGTCGCTCCGACGACGAGGATTGACATGCTGACGTCCCCGCTAATGAGGCGCCCGACCGCGTATCGGCGCTCGGACGACTGATACGCTACCACGGCGCGTGCCAAGCCGGGGAGAAGTGCCCTACTCCATTACCGCGTGCCCGCGTCCACCAGCGCCGCGTGTCTGGCGCACGAGCAGCAGCAGCGGAATGATCGCGAGAATGATGACCGCGCTCAGCACGTAGACGCGTGAGTACGCGATGACGCTCGCCTGCCCCGTCAGCTGCGCCTCGATGAGACGATACGCTCGTGCGCGCGCCGTCCACGGGTCCGCGCCACGCGCGACCATGCCGCGCGTCAGCGTCTGCACGCGCGCGAGGCTGGTAGCGTCGAGCGTCGTCACGTGCTCCGAGAGCACCGCGTGATACTGGGCTGTATACCGGGAGACGAGCGTCGCGATCCCCGCAATGCCGAACGACCCGCCGAGCTGCCTGAAGAAGTTGTACAGCCCGGTGCCCTGCGGCAGCTCGGCCATCGACAGCTCGGCAAGGGTGATGGTCGTGAGCGGGACGAACATGAAGCCGAGCCCAACCCCGCGGAGGATCAGCGGCCAGAAGAAATCCATGCTGCCGCTTTCGCCGGTGATCAGCGACAGTTTCCACGCCGCGCCCGCGAACATCAGTGCTCCCGCTGTGATGAGGATTCGCGGATCGACGCGAGCCGTGAGACGACCGACCACGAGCATCGACAACGCCGTCGCGAGCGCGCCGGGCAGCAGCACGATTCCCGTCTGCTCCGCGGTCATCCGCAGATTGCCCTGGAGAAAAACCGGGAGCGTGAACGCCATCGCGTAAAGCCCGATGCCCATGACGATGCCGAGCACGGTGCCCACCCACATCTGTCGATGCCGCAGCACGCGGAAGTCGATCACCGGCTCGCGCGTGGTAAGCTCGCGCCAGATGAGCGCCGCTCCGCCGGCCCGGTCGCTTCTGGTCGGCGCGGTCGTGCACGTACGCCGCGATCATCACGGATGCGAGGATGCCGACCGGGATGTTGATGTAGAAGATCCACGGCCAGCCGTAGTTGTCCGTGAGCCAGCCGCCTAACGTTGGCCCGATGGTCGGTCCGACCATGACGCCCACGCCGAACAGCGCCATCGCCGTCCCCGCCTCCTCCGGAGGGAACGCCTCGAACAGCACGGCCTGGGAGACCGTCATCAGCGCACCGCCACCAATGCCCTGCACGATGCGCCAGAAGATGAGTGCGCCAAGCGAGTGCGACGCGCCACAGAAGAACGACGCCACCGTGAATACCACGATCGATCCAACGAAGTAGCGCTTGCGACCGAACAGCTGGCCGAGCCAACCCGTCAGCGGGATGACGATGACGCTCGCCAGGATGTAGCCAGTGGACACCCACGCGATCTCGTCGAGTGACGCGCCAAGGTTTCCCATCATGTCGGGCAGCGCGACGTTGACGATCGAGCTGTCGATGACCTGCATGAGCGCCGCGAGGACGACGGCGAATGCGATGAGGTAGCGGTGCTCCTCGCCGTGACGTGGCTCGGCCGCGGATGTCGCGGGGGCGGCCGCGCGCTCCTGCAGTGGGCTCAGTGCTGGGGCGATGGTCTCGACGGTGGGCGTGGCGGTCACGTCGCCGCGTGGAGGCTGTGCAGCAGAAGCTCGAGCGCCGAGTCGACGAGACGCTCCTGTGATACGGCCAGATCGGGGACGTCATCCGCGTACTGCTGCCACACCGTCTGCTGCAGCAGACCCGAGACGAGGAGCCGCGCGGCGACATCGCTGTCCGCGTCCGGACGAAACTCGCCACGCTCCTGACCCTCGCGGATGAGGGTCGCAATGACCCGCGCCGCGGCGGCAGGGCCACCGGCAAGCCAGCGGCGGTGCGCGTCCGGGGCGTCGTGCGCGATGCCCTGTAGCAGCAGCGTGACAACCGCGAGCCGCTCCTTCGTCAGGCTCGCGAACCAGCGCCGAACCAGCAGACGCAGCCGAGCCGACACCGGGGCGGTTGCGTCGCGCAACAACTCATCGATGCGCCCGAACGCTTCCTCACGCCGGTGCTCGATGGCGCGGAGCAGCAGATCTTCCTTGTTCGTGAAGTAGTGGTAGATGGTGCCCTTCGTGACGCCGGCCGCCTCGCCGACGTGCTCGAGCCGCGTGTTCCGGTAGCCGCGCTCGGCGAAGACGGCGAGCGCGGCATCGAGAATCTCGTTCGGGCGCGCGTCTGGACGACGTTCCCAGCGAAGTCTGGCAGGCATGCGAGGAACCAGGCGGCAAGGCGGATGACACAGCGGACGTTCGCTATATACTCCAGAGTATAATACTCGCTTGCCATCACCGGTATGTCCGAACAGGCGGGGTATTGAGTCGCGGATTCAGACGCTGGTGCCAGTACGGATAAATCGGGCGACGCTCACTCACCGCGTCGAGCTTGGCCACATGGGCCTCGTCCAGAGACCAGCCGACGGCCGCCAGGTTCTGCCGCAGCTGCTCCTCGTTGCGTGCACCAATGACGACGCTGGCCACGGTAGGCCTCGATAGCACCCAATTGAGCGCGACCTGCGGCACGGTTCGCCCGACATCGTCCGCGATCTCTTCCAGGGCGGCAACGACATTGTAGAGCGTCTCGAGGTCTCCGGCCCGATCGAGGCCGAGCTGGCTCACGCGCGACCCTGACGCCACCGACTCCCCACGGCGGACTTTGCCGGCCAGTGCGCCTCCGGCGAGCGGGCTCCATACCACGGTCCCGATTCCCTGATCGATCGCGAGCGGCATGAGCTCCCACTCGTACTCGCGCGACACGAGCGAGTAGTACGCTTGGTGGGCCACATACGGCGACCACCCGTAGCGCTCGGCTACGCCGAGCGACTTCATCAGGTGCCAGCCGGAGAAGTTCGAGCATGCGACGTAGCGGACCTTGCCGCTCGTGACGAGATCGTCGAGCGCGCGCATGGTCTCTTCCACCGGCGTGTGCTCGTCGAAGCCGTGCATGTAGTAAAGGTCGACGTGGTCGGTGCCGAGGCGGCGGAGGCTGTCCTCGCATGCGCGCATGAGGAAATGCCGCGACGAGCCCACGTCGTTCGGCGCCGCGCCCATGGGGAACGTCGCCTTGGTCGCAATCAACAGGTCACCGCGGCGACCGGCGATCGCCGCCCCGAGAATCTCCTCGGCTCGACCGCTGGAGTAGGAATTGGCGGTATCGAGGAGCGTCGCGCCGGCGTCGATGCAGATGTCCACCAGCCGCTTCGCCTCGGCCACATCGGTGCTGCCCCAGGCTCGGTAGAACTCACTGCCGCCTCCGAACGTCGCCGTTCCGAAGCTCAAAACGGGCACGCGCAGCCCGCACCGTCCCAGTTGCCGAAATTCCATATCCCTCCCGGCCCTGCCATGGGTTTGCGATCGCCGTAGCTCGTGGCCGACACCCGGGTGCGGCCAGCGCTCGCGACAACGTACGCTAGTTGGCCGAACGCAACTGTTGCGTGTGTGATGTACATCACTATTTTTTGTGCCGGCTGTTGCCTCACCTCAGATCACCCCCCGCGAACGCTTCATCGCATTTCGACGCTCGCGTCCACGAGCCCCGCGCCTGTCACGGCGCGCCGTTCGCGCACGTGGGCTCGAGTTCGCCGTGTACCTCTCGCCTGAGGTACCCGGTGCGACGCCGCTCGTGTGCGTGAATGGCGGATTGTTGTTCGATCACAATCTCCTTTGGCCTGCATTGGCTCCGCTGGCTGAGCGACGACAGCTGATCCTGTACGATCAGCGTGGGCGCGGCGCGTCGCAGGCTCCCCCCGCCGCCCGAAGCGCTCGCATCGAGCACGATGCCGGGGATCTGCCAGCCCTTCGCGACGCCATTGGATTCGTCCAATGGGATGTCCTCGGCCACTCGTGGGGCGGTGGGCTCGCCATGCTGGCGACCGAGCGCGACCGCTCGGCAGTCCGACGTCTGGTGCTCGTCGATGCCGTCGGACCCGTCGGCAACTGGCAGGAGAATCTTCTTCGCGACGCCCTGCCCCGTCTATCGCCCGGCGATCGCGCGGTGCTCGAGCACATCGATCAACAGGCGCTGCTCTCTCCGGATCCCGGCGTTCACAGCGCCTACTCGCGAGCCATGTACGCGGCCTGGTTCGCCGACCCTTCGCTCGCCAGGATGTTTTCGCCGCCTCGATCGGCGAGCGCGACCGGAGCAGCCGTCGCGGCGAAGCTGCGTGGGGAAGGATACGACTGGCGGCCGCTGCTCCGTGCCGTTTCGGTGCCGACGCTCGTCATTCACGGAGATCGAGATCTGCTTCCGGTCAGCGTTGCGCAGGAGATCGTTGCGACGCTCGGGAATGCTCGTCTCCAGGTCATCCCGGACGCGGGCCACATGCCGTTTTGGGAGTCGCCCGACCTGTTCTTCACCCTCATCGAGTCGTTCCTCTCGACTCCCTCGCCGTAGCCACGATTCATGCGTCGTCTCGAACTGTTGTTCGGCGCTATCGTCACCGCGCTCGCGGTGTTCGTGGCGGTTGAGGCTCGCGGAGCGCGCCGGTACTCCGCGTATCTCGGCGGTGTGGTGTCCGCGCCAATCGCGAACGCGAGCGAGGAGCCCCGTCGGGCGCGCCCGGCTGACGCGCCGGTGGCCGAGGAGTTCACCACATCGCGCGACATCGAAGACATTCGTCGCCGCCTCCGTGAGGGCGCGCCTGGCACATATGTGAACGAGCTGCTCTTGCAGCGCGACTCGGCGCTGGCGCGCTGGCCGGATCGCCGCGCGAAGCCCCTTCGAGTCTGGGTCCAGCCGAACACGCCGACCTCGGATTTCAGCGCCGCCTTTCCCGAGATCGTTCGAACGGCGTTTGACGAGTGGATGACCACGGGTATTCCGCTGTCGTTCTCTTTCGTCCACGACTCATCGAAGGCCGATGTCCACGTCACCTGGATCGATCGGTTCGACGAGCAGATCAGTGGAAAGACGCTCTGGGCGCACGATGACGACTGGTGGATCGTCGAGGCGAACATCGTGCTCGCCATCCACCATCGCGGTGGTGAGCCGCTGGACACGTCCGCCGTTCGTGCGATAGCACTCCACGAGGTCGGGCACCTGATCGGACTGGATCACACGTCGGACGCCGCGAACATCATGACGCCCAAGGTTCGCGTGAAGGAGCTCTCCGACGCCGACATCGCGACGGCGCGGCTGCTGTACGCCCTTCCGGCCGGCAAGGTGAAATAGCCTGGCACTTCTCCTGCCCTTCGCTTCCCTCCGAGCGAACGACGGGAGCCCATGCACGAGGACGCCACGTACGACGTCGCCATCATAGGCGGCGGACCCGCTGGATTGACCGCCGCGCTCTGGCTCGGCCGATATCTGCATCGGACCGTGGTCATCGACTCGGGCGATCCACGTAACTGGGAAACACGTGGCGTAAACGGATTTCCTGGGCACCCGGGCATCACGCCCGCCGAGCTCCGCGGGCGCACGCGCGACGAGTGCCGGCAGTTCGGGGTCGAGCTGATCGACGGCTTCGTCGCGCGGGTTCGGCGCGCGGACGGCTTCGCGATCGAGTTCGATCCCATGCCCGAGACGAAGGCACGCGAGGATCAACGGGGCTCGGGCGCTCCGCGCACGCCATCGGACAACGCGCCGCGACCGGAAACGCGCACTCTCCAATCCCGCCGACTGCTGCTCGCCTTCGGCCTGCGTGATGAGTGGCCCAAGGTGCCAGGCCTGAGCCAGGTCTATGGGAGCGCCGCGCACGTGTGTCCGGACTGCGACGGCTACGACACCCGCGACAAGAAGGTCGTCGTCATTGCCTCAGGGCGAAAAGCGGCCGGAATGGCGCTCAACCTCACGACGTGGACGAGCGACATCGTCGTCTGTACGAACGGTCGGCCGCCCGACCTCGACGCCGATCAGTGCGCGAAGCTCGAGGCGCTCAACATTCCGGTACTGTCCGCGCGCATCGAGCGCGTTGTCCCCCAGGGCGATCGCATCTATTCGCTCGAGCTCGAAGGGGGCATGCACCTCGACTGCGACCATCTGTTTTTCGGCCTGTCGCAGCGGCCGGCGGATGATCTGGGCGCGCAGCTCCGGTGCGATCGAGACGAGGACGGACAGATCGTCGTTAGCGAGCACCAGCAGACGTCGGTGCGATACGTCTGGGCAGCGGGCGACATCACACCCGGGCCACAGCTCGCGATCGTCGCGGCGGCCGAGGGTGTCGTTGCCGCGCTCTCGATCCACAAGAGCCTCGTGCCTAACGGGCGGCGGCTGGCGCGCGGCGGATCGAGCCGCCGAGAACGAAAGGAGGGCGCGAGAGACACCCTCTCGCGCCCCCGGTGATCATCCGCCCGGCTGCCAGCGCAGCACGAGGGTGTGCTCCTTCTTCTTGCGAATGATCTTGAGCGGCACCTCGCTGCCGTCCGCAACCTCGATGGCACGCTGGATGGATAGCGGCGACGTGACGGCGCCGCGCCCGGCGCTCACTATGATGTCGCCACCACGCAGCCCCGAGTTGTACGCGGGGCTCCCTCTGGCGACATCGAGCACGAGCACGCCGCTCTTCACTCCGAATGTTTCGCGGAGGTCGGCGTTCGTGCGAATGATGGTGGCGCCAGCGATCACCATAGGCGCCGCGGGCGTGCCCGTGAATGTGAAGACCGGCTCGCTGCCGCGGACCCACGCCTGCACGGGCGGCGGCAGGGGTACGGATGGAACGATCGGCGCCGGCGGGGCGGCCGATACGCTGCCACCTGGAGCTCGCGTAGGTGCCGGTGTCTCAGGGGTCGGCGGCGCGGGCGATCGTGCGATCACCACGCCATTTCGCGGCCCGACGCGAACGATGCCGAGCGGCGGCATAGGTGTGGCGACCGTGAACGGGTCGCCGAACGCGGCCATGATTCGCGCGTCGAGGAACGGACAGCTGTTGTCGACCGATTTGAGCGGCTCGCCGACGATGAGGGTCACGTCGCGCGTATCACCGTCTCGCCGAATGCGGATGGGGAGCCGGCTTCCCGGCCGCTGGAGCCGGGTGAACAGAACGTCTCGGCCGACGACCGGCTGTCCGCCGATCAGGAGGATCTCGTCGCCCTTCGTGACGCCCGCGCGCTCTGCGGGCGAGCCTGGTTCGACGGTCTCCACGGTCGGGTTCTCTGCGAATCGGAATACCCGCATGCCGGATCGGCCTGCGTCGGCGGTCATCTCCGCGGAGACGGTGATACCGACGAAACCTTCAGGCTTCGTATTTCGGTCGCAAAGAGCAGCGAGCTGTGCCCGAAGCGATTGCGACTGCCGCGTCGCCTGATCGAACTGAAGCCGTAGCCGGCGCGCCATGATCTCGGCCTCGGCGCGGCTTCCCTCAGCGATCTGTCCGGAAGTCAGCGCCTGGAGAGCCTGCTGCGCTTCGACCTGTACTTGTCTGGAAGACAGCAGTTGCATGGCGAGCCGCTCGATGTCGCCACTGATGGCAACACCACGGACGCTGAGGGAGTCGCGCACCTGCGCCGCACGCGCCTCCACCGCCGCCCTGCCCTCCACGACGGGAGCGCAGTCGCGACACCGCGGTCGGTCGGGCTGTTGACCCGCCGCCACCGCTGCCGACGTCGTCAGCGCGAGGAACGTGAGAGATCGCATCACAGGAATCGAGTAGCTGCTGGCTGTCATCAAAGGGTCACCGTGGCGGAGCCACGGTCATGGAGTCGGAGCAAGGTCAGAACCTCGTGATTCGCTTGCCGGGTGTGAGCACGCTCCCGAGCTGTCGCAGCGTGACTTCACGCGCGCCGAGGGTCGACAGGTAGTACTGATTGAGCACCGGATCTGCTGGCGCGACGGACAGCGCCTGTCGCGACGTTTCCGCCATCTCGTCGAGAGCGGCCAGCCGCGTGCGGAATACCTCGCCCGCTTCGGGCGACTGCTGCGTCGAGTCGTGCGCAGCGATGAAGGCGACGGCGCGATCGTACTTCCGTTGTGCGTCCTCGAGCGACGCGAGTGCGTCTTCGACCGTGCCGAACGGTGAACTGTCGTCGTTCAGTCCAGGGATGGTGGGCAGCACCGCCGCTCCTGTGCCCGCGAGCCGTTCGGCCAGCGCCCGCATTTCACCGGTTGACGGCGTTGCGGGCGCGTTCGCGCTCATGCGGCCTAACGCGCCGAACCCGAGAGCGAAGACGATCCCGGCGGCGACGCGGAGTCCGGCGAGCAGCGCCCAGCGACGCGGCCGCGGCCTCACGAGTGGCACCACGTTCGTCGGCGCGTCGACGGTCGCAACGACCGGCGTGACGATGATCTTCTCCTCGCGGAGTCGGGCAGCAAGCGATGCCCAGTTCGTGAGCGGCGGTGCGATGCGATCGCGCTCGTCGCCGGCGAGAGTCAGCAGGCGTTGGTGTGCACTCCGCTCGGTCGCGCAGATCGCGCAGGCGGCGAGGTGCTCCGCTTCCGCAATCGTCGGCTCGCCATCGGCGAGCTCTGCGAGGCGCTCAGAAGACAGGTGCAGCATGTTCGGAACCTGTGTCCGGCTTGAGTCCATCCACCACGTGCGCAAGCAGCCGGCGGAGCTTCGCGCGCGCCTTGAACAGCTGGGATTTCGAACCGCCCGGTGTGATGCCGAGCTCTCGGGCAATCTCTTCGTGGGTGTAGCCTTCGACGTCGTGCATCATGAATACCGTCCTGGCCCCCGGCGACAGCCGGTTGGCTGCTTCCTCTATACTGGCGGCGAGCAGCGCTCGCTCGCTGTCCTGCTCGACTGCGACCGTGTCGTCCTCGATGTCGGCCTCGGACTTCGCGATCCGGCGTGAGCGCCGGAGCGCGTTGAGGGTCCGATTCACGGCGATTCGGTGGGCCCACGTGCCGAACTGCGATTCCCCGCGGTACGTGGGCAGGGCTCGAAAGATCTGGATCCACACGTCCTGCGCGACGTCGGCGGCGAGGTCGGGGTCGCCGACAAGACGCCGTATGACGGCGTCGATGTGCGGCGAATGCTGCGACCAGAGGTCGTGCAGCGCCCGCTCATCGCCTTCGATGGCGCGTTGGATGAGGACCTGATTCATACCCATTGGGTTCGCTTCATTGGTCACACGTGGGTAGCCATTGGGTTTACGCAGGGAGCGAGAACTGCTGCTCGCTCCTAGCCGCTGCTAGCCGCTCGCCGACGGCCGCGTGCTACTGCTTCGAGCTGCTCGCTGCTGTTACCAGCCGCAACGAGCCGAGCACGCAGCGGCAGCTCGCGGCCCCAGTTCTCGGTTCCCAGTTCCCAGTTCCCGCTACCCGCTACCCGCTACCCGCTACCCGCTACCCGCTACCCGCTACCCTCTATCAGGCTCATCATTGCAACACCATGCCCACCAATATTTTGTGACGAATGTCACAAAAACCTTCCCTTTGGTGTGACGCCAGCCGGCCGATTTCGTCTTGACAGATGAGGCACCAACAATAACAGTAGGTCATGTAAGTCGCGTCGTCGATGGAACTTCACTACGGCGCGAGAAGTATGTGAGACGTGAGAACGGCGCTGCGGGCTCGGTTGAGCCTCAGCCACGCCGCCATCGCGCGCTTTCGTCGTTTACCGGACTCGGCTTGCGTTCCGCAGCTCCGGTTCGGTCTGGTCGTCCCTCGCGGTCGTGCGCGACCGCATCGCCGTTCGCTCGGAGCTGATTGGTGGTCCACTTCCTCCTTGGCGCGTGGGTCTCGCTCGCTGCGTCTGACGGGTTGCCGGTCAACACGCCGAAGTCGGTGGGCATGTCAGCCACCCGGCTGGCGTCCATTGACCGGATCGTCGCGCGCGGCATCAAGGCAGGTGGATACCCGGGCGCCTCGGTCGTCGTGGGCCGCAAGGGCTACGCAGTCTTCCAGAAGGGATTCGGCAAGCTGGGTTGGACGATTAGCAGCCCGCGCGTCAGCGCCGACAAGTCCATCTACGATCTCGCGTCGCTCACGAAAGTGGTCGGAACGACGACTGCGGCGATGGTGCTGTTCGATCAGGGCCGGCTCGACCTCGACGCGCCGGTATCCACCTACCTGCCCGCATTCTCCGGTGGCTGGAAGGACTCGGTCACCGTTCGCCAGCTGTTGACCCACCGCTCCGGACTTCCGGCGGGACGCGACCTGTGGCGCATTGCGCGCACGGCCGACGAGGCGCGGGCAGCGGTGCTGGCGACGAACCTCGAGTGCCGCCCTGGTCAGTGCTACATCTACTCCGACCTCGGCGCCGACGTCCTGGGCTTCGTCGTCGAGGCCATCGCCGGAGAGTCGCTCGACAACTTCCTGCACGACAAGGTGTTCGAGCCGCTCGGCATGACCGACACGTTTTTCCGGCCAGCCGACTCGCTGACGTACCGCATTGCGCCCACCGAGATCGCCCCGCCGCGTGGCTATCCGCTCCAGGGGCAGGTGCACGACGAGAACGCCTACGCGTTAGGCGGCGTCGCCGGTCACGCTGGTCTGTTCAGCACCGCGGCGGACCTCTCGATCTTCGCGCAGATGATGCTGAACGGCGGCGAGTACAACGGCGTTCGCATCCTCAGCGACACGACGGTCGCCCTCTTCACGCGCCGCGCGGCAGGTACGCGGGCGCTCGGGTGGGATACGGCGGACGGTGACGGCGGCTCCGGCAGGTTTCTCGACTCGCACGCCTACGGGCATACCGGCTACACGGGGACGTCCATCTGGATCGACCCCGAGCGTCAGATGTTCGTGCTGCTGCTGACGAACCGAGTCCACGCCGCCCGCGCGCGTCGCCCGGCGAAAGTCATTTCCGACGTGCGCGCCGATCTCGCCGATGCGGCCGCCGCCGCGGTCGTCGACAACCCGGACAACGTCGTCTCCATGCCGACCACGTTCCGCGCCGACAAGGCGGTCGGTTGGAACCGTCCGGCGCGCGTCGCGCGGAGCAGGTCGCGGTCAGCGAAGAGCCGAAAGCCGACGTCCTCCAAGGCGAGCGGTTCGAAGTCAGCGGTGAAGAAATCGCCTTCCAAGTCCGGCTCGGCCGCGAAGAGCAGCGCGAAGGTGACCTCGTCCAAGTCGAGCAACGCTTCCGGCTCCAAGGCAGCCGCCGCCAAGCGTCCCTCGCCCAAGTCCAGCAGCTCGACGACCAGGAAAGCAAGCTGAGCATCGTCGAGCGGCGCGCCGCCGCTCGACTTGCCGGGACCATCGCGCGGCGTCGATCTTTCGGCCACGAGCGACGGAGTTTCCCCGATGGCCCAGCCAGAAATGTCCAACTCACCTGACGTGAAGCCGTCGCCAGTTCCGGCGCCGGAATCGACGTACGCGGCATCCGACCGTGAATTGCCGGTCAGCAGGCCCGTTGACGACGCTGGCGCGCCCGTGGCGCACCGGGGTGAGGGCGCAGACCACAATGACCCTTCCCCTGCGTCGGCAGCCGTGGACGCACGGTCGGCAAGCCCGCCAGCCGAGGGGGAGCTGACCGAGGACCAGGTCAAGATCGCGCTCCGCCGAGTGAAGGACCCGGAGCTCAACCTGAACATCCTGGACCTGGGGCTCGTGTACGAGATCCGGGTCACCGGCAACGACGTCGCCATCGACATGTCGTTGACGTCGCCCGGGTGCCCATCGGGTCCCGAGATCATGTCCGACGCGGAGCGCCACCTGCGCGCGATCCCGGGCATCGGCGAAGTCGCCGTCAACCTGGTGTGGTCGCCATTCTGGAGCCCGGACCGGATCGAGCCACGAGTTCGCGCGTACCTGGGCTTCTGACCGCCAAAGGCGTCACTGAGAGGGCTGGATCCTCGTCTCCGCGGACTCCAGCCCCGTGCGTCCAATCGCGGTCACGACCACGAGGTCCGGCCGTGCTGAGGCATCGCTCGCAGCGAATGAGTGCTCCCGCACGGTTCCAGGGACGATGCTCGTCGTCCACGTTGCGCCGAATCTCGATCGCACGACCCATAGCCTGACGGGCGTCTCGCCGACGGGCGCGACGGTCACGGTCGTGCGACCCGACAGCGTATCGACACGCGCTGTCGCACGAGGGGCGCTCGGAGCGGTCTCCTTCAGCCACGGGGACGCCGGTACGAGCGCCGGGAGCGAATACGGGCCCGCCACGAGCCGATCGTTCAGGCTGTCGCGGTTCCGCAGCAGCGCCTCCATGCTGAAATGCAGGTTGCCGGTCGCGCCGGAGTCGGCACGCGTTAGGCGTATCTGCTCCAGCACTTCGGACGCGGGCCAGTTCGCGCCAAGGCTCATGACCCGGCTCGTGTAGTTCCCGACCCACAGGTGACGGCCGAACGCGTTCTGCTCGGTCCACCAGTGCAACAGCTCGGCGTACGACTGCTGCGGCGCCGACGACCGCCAGTACAGCTGGGGCGTGAAGTAGTCGAGCCAGCCGCGCTGCAGCCACTTTCGCGAGTCCGCGTAGATCTCCGTGTAGGCATCGAGCCCACGCACGGACGCCGGGTTGCCGGGACGCCAGATGCCAAAGGGGCTGATGCCGAACTTCACCCACGGCTTCTCTTGCTTCACCACCGAGTGTAGCTCTTCCACGAGCAGATCGACGTTGCGACGACGCCAGTCGTCGCGTGACAGTGTCCCGCCGCGCGCACGGTAGGCGCGCCACGTCCGGTTGTCCGGGAACGGGATGTCGCGTCGACGCTTGCGCTCCCGATAGGGATAGAAGTAGTCGTCGATGTGCAGCCCGTCGATGTCGTAGCGCCTAACGATGTCGCGCACCACGCCGACCGTGTACGCGCGAACCTCGCTGCTCCCCGGGTCGAGCCAGAGGTAGGGGCCATATCGAACCACGAGATCCGGACGGCGACGCGCGATGTGGCTGGGGGCGATCCGCGACGTGTCGTCGGGATAATGCGCGCGATACGGATTCACCCACGCGTGCAGCTCCAGGCCGCGGGCGTGCGCTTCCTCCACCGCGAACTCCAGCGGATCGTAGAACGGCACGGGCGCCCTGCCCATCTGACCCGTCAGGAACGCGGACCAGGGCTCCTTCTTCGACGCGTAGAGGGCATCCGCCGATGGCCGCACCTGCAGGACCACGGCGTTCAGGTTCAACGCCGCTGCGCGATCGAGGATCGTGATCAGCTCCGATTTCTGTTGCGCTACCGGCAATCCCGGTCGCGAGGGCCAGTCCATGTTGCCGACGGAAACGACCCAGACCCCGCGAAACTCACGCGAGACAGGAGGAGCGATGTCGGATCGGTCGACGATCTCGCTGTCGACCACAGCGGCATTTCGAGCCGCCGGAATGGAATCGGGGCGCGTCTGCGCGGCCAGCGGAGATGCCACAAGGCACCCGAACGCGAGCGCCGCCACAAATCCGAATGGCGCCGGGGGCCGGAGGTCGCGGCGATACGAAGCGTTCAAGCGTGACACTGCAACACCGGCAAATCGGGCCGAGGCGAGACAGTCGTCGTCATGGGGCGCGGCGGCTCGAGCAGCAGCGAACATGCGGACGCGAACTATTGCTTATATGGCGAGTCGTCGCCGTTTGTGCCGTCCATCGCGCGCTCGCTCGTCGGAGTGGCGCGCTTCCCCGCCTGTGTAGACGACGGTGCCTTGCGCAGGGCACGCACGAAATCCTCGCCAAGCTGCTCGATCTGCCACCGCCGAAAGTCCGGAATCTCCGTCAGCTCTTCCACGCTCGAGGGGCGCCGTCGGGCAACAGCCTCGAGTCGCTCCCGTGAGCAGAGCACGCCCGGGTCGAGATCGAGTTGGGACGCTGCGGCATCCCGCACGGCCTTGAGGCGCGCCACGACATCGTCGAAGTCCGCGTCGCGCTCCCACCGCTGCGCGCGCGGAAAGCGCGGCAGCTCGCTGTCCGGCACGGCGACGCCGCGCGCGACGCGCTCGATGATCTCCGAACCACGCGATTCCAGGATGCCGCGCGGCATGCCCTTCACGCCGCCGAGCTGCGCGCGCGCGGTCGGAGCGACCCGGGCGATCTCCAGCAGGGTTTCGTTGCTGATCACGCGAAACGTGGCGCGGTCGAGCGATTCTGCCACGCCGTCGCGCCACGCGACGAGCTCACGGAGAATCGCCAGCTGTCGTCGTGCGAGATCACGCGCGCCCTTGATCCGGAGGAATGCTTCGCGATCGCTCTCGGTGTCCCACCGCGTTCCTTCGAGACGGGCGAATTCCTCGGCAGCCCAGCTCGCACGCCGGAGCTTCTCGAGCTCGTTCCCGAGGCGGTCGCGAAGATCGAGCAGGAATTCGGTGTCCTGCGCCGCGTACTCCAGCATCCCGGGTGTGAGCGGACGCATGGACCAATCGGCGCGCTGATGTTTCTTGTCGAGCTTGATGCCGAAGTACCGCTCGAGCAGCGCCGCGAGACCAAACGCCCGCAACCCGAGTAGCTGTGCCGCGACGCGCGTGTCGAAGATGTTCGTGACCCGCCAGCCATAGTCCTGGTGGAGGAGCCTCAGGTCGTAATCGGCGTCGTGGAACACCACCTCCACGCTTCGCGCCTCGAGCAGCGCACCCAGGCCTTTCGGAACGCCAATGGTGAGCGGATCGAGGATCGCGCTGGCTTCACGCGTGGACAGCTGGAGCAGATAGACGCGATCGACGAAGCGATGGAAGCTCGCGCCTTCGGTGTCGAGCGCGATGGCCCGAGTGTTGGCGATGGAACCGATGAATCGTTCGACTGCCTCGTTCCCGTCCAGGTACAGCGGTGGTTTCTGATCTCGGGTAGCGGTCACTGGTCGGGCGGCGGGTGCCCGCGGAAAGCGGGCAGATGATAAGGGCGCCGGCGATCGCACTCGGCTCGCCCGTGTCGGGGCGTGCAGGTCCTGGATATTCCCGTCGAGTCCCGGCTCGGGTAATCTAGCACGCTGCCGGACGAGGCACCGTGCTTGCGCAGGGCGCCAGCGACGTCGCGTGTCGAACGCTCGGCGCCTTTCTCCCCTTTTCGAACTCCCGACGACATGACAGCGAAAGACGAACCGCCGGTCAGTCCGCGCGTCGCCGAAATGGCCAGAACACCGACGCCGGCGACCGCGGTTCCGGCGAGAGACCGACGTCGACGTCAGGGCGGCTGGCGGACGGCCGACGTGATGCGCGCGGCGGCTGCGGTAATCGCGATGTATCTGCTGATCCGGCTCATCTGGGTCGCGCAGACGGTCTTTCTCACGGCGTTCCTCGGCATCCTGTTCGGCCTCGCGGTGTCTGCTGGCGTCGACTGGGTGCGCGCCCGCATTCGACTGCCACGCGGCCTGCTCGCGGCAATCATCGTCCTCGGCTCGGCGGGGGCGATCGTGGAATTCTTCGTGGTCTCCGGGCCGGTGCTCGCCACGCAGTCTCGCGAGCTGCGCACGAAGCTCCCCGAGGCCATCGATAAGATCGACACCTGGCTCCAGGCGAGGCAGGGTGGGTTTCTAGGGTCCCTCGTGGGCGGCCGGTCCGGCTCATCGACGACGGCAACTCCTGCGACAGCGCCGCCGGAGCCCGGCCGCGCCATACCGAACGCGTCGCGGCCGCCGGCGTCGGACAGCGCGCTTGCGGCGGCCAATCAGCCCGGTCAGCCCCAGACGGCCGGCGGCGCGCAGGCCCCACCGCAGACGCTTCGAGAACGCATTCTCGGACAGCTCGCCGGGCTGTCGCGCTACTTCTTCGGTTTCGTCTCCTCCACGATCTCGGTCGTGGCGGGGCTCATTCTCATTCTGGTGCTGTCGATCTACGTAGGCGCCGACCCGGACACGTACCACGACGGTTTGATGTTGCTCTTCCCTCGCCCGTGGCGGAAGCGCGGCGGCGAAGTGCTGACCGCCATCTCCGTAGCCCTACGGAAGTGGCTCGTCACACAGCTCATCGCCATGGTCGTCATCGGGATCGTGTCGACCGTGGTGCTGCTCATTCTCGGAGTGAAGGCCGCCGTGCCCCTCGGCGTGATCGCGGGGCTGCTCGAGTTCATCCCGACAGTCGGACCGATTCTGAGCGCGCTGCCGGCCGTTGCCATGGGGTTCGTCGATTCGCCCGAAAAAGCGCTTGCGGTGGTCATCGCCTACATCGCCATTCAGCAGATGGAGAACTATCTGCTGATCCCGTTCCTCATGCGCGAGGGCGTGGACCTGCCTCCGGCTCTCACCATCATCGCGCAGGCCCTGATGGCGCTGATCTTCGGCTTCCTCGGGCTGCTGTGCGCCGTACCCGCGCTCGCGGCGACGATGGTCGCCGTGAAGATGCTGTACGTGCAGGACGTGGTCGGCGAGCCGGTCGAAGTGTTCGAGGAGTTGGACGACGATGACTGACTCCGGGCCTGATCAGCCTGGAGAACCCGACGCAGTACCGGCCGCGCCTCGCCGTCAGCACGATTCCATTCCGCTCGTCCGCAGGTATCCTGCGCTCGCGGCGATCCCGCGGGCACGGCTCGGTCGATTCCCGACGCCCGTCGAGCAGCTCGATGGCTTCCGCGACGTGACATCGCTCTACGTGAAGCACGAGGATCTGTCGTCCGACGTGCTCGGCGGGAACAAGGTACGATCGCTCGAGTTTCTGCTTGGCCGGGTCGGTGCCGGCGACACGGTGCTCACCATCGGAGGTGAAGGCTCGACCCACGTGCTCGCGACGGCCGTGCACGCCGCGCGACTCGGTGCACGAACGATCGCCGTGCGGTGGCGGCACGACATGCATTCCGCCGCCGAGGAAGTCGCCGTTCGCGCCACGACGGAGTGCGCCGAGGTCATCACGGCGCCGAATTTCGTGCGGGCGATGGTCCCGCTGGCTCGCCTCCGCCTCACGCGCCAGGTGAGCTACATCCCCCTCGGTGGCAGCACCGCGTTAGGCACGCTCGGGCATGTCAACGCCGCTCTGGAGGTCGCCGAGCAGGTCGAGGCCGATGAGCTTCCGCACCCACACCGTGTCGTCGTCCCGCTCGGCAGCGGGGGGACGGCTGCCGGGCTCGCGCTCGGCTTCGCGATGGCGGGAATGGACACGGCGGTACTCGGCGTGCGCGTCGGGCCGCGCATTGGCGCGAATCGCTGGCGCGTGATAAGACTCGTCGAGCAAACGCGGCAGCTCATCGCGCGGTACACCGGTCGGGCTCCGCCTGCGGTCCGAGGCGACCGGCTCGTGGTATCACACGACCTCTATGGCGGGGCGTACGCCCGACCACACCCGACTGCCGAGCACGCGGCGGTGCTGGTGGACGCGCTTCGCGGCTGGCGTCTCGATGCGACCTACAGCGCGAAGGCCTTCGCGGTCGCGCTCGATACGGCCGCGGAGCACTCGACACCAACGCTATTCTGGATGACGTTCGACGCGCGCTGGATGAAGTCCTTCGCTCACGAGGATGACCGACCGTGATTGCGCTCTGCGATGGCGTCGAGATCGGATACGATGATGTCGGAACCGGCGTGCCGGTTGCGTTCGTTCATGGGTTCCCGCACAACCGCACGCTCTGGGCGCCCCAGATCGGGGCGCTCGTCGATCGAGCCCGGTGTATCGCGCCGGACCTGCGGGGTTTCGGCGAAAGCTCCACACATGGTCCGTTCTCGATCGATCAGTTCGCCGACGACGTCGCCCTGCTGCTGCGCGGCCTCGGCATCGAGCGCGCGGTGGTCGCAGGGATTTCGATGGGCGGCTACGTGGCGTTCGCGCTGTGGAGGCGCCATCGCTCACTCGTCCGCGGGCTGGTCCTCGCGGACACGCGAGCGGGCGCGGACACGGACGAGGCCCGCGACAAGCGCCGCGCGCTGGTAGAAGTTGCTCGAACGCGCGGGTCGGGGGCCGTGGCAGACGGCCAGATCACGGGCATGCTCGGGAAGACGACCCGCGAAAAGCGACCTGCGCTGATCGACGAGCTGCATCGCATGCTGGAGGCGGCCCCCGTCGCGGGAATCGTCGGTGCGCTGGAAGCGATGATGGCTCGCGTCGATTCGACGGACACGCTCGCGACGATCGACGTGCCGACGCTCATCGTGGTGGGCGACGAAGACGTGCTGACCCCGCCGAGTGAAGCGGAGATCCTGCACGAGGCGATCCGCGGCAGCCGCCTCGAGGTGATCGAGCATGCCGGCCACGTGAGCAACATGGAGCGACCGGCGGCCTTCAATCACGTGCTGAGCGAGTTCCTGGCGTCGCTGGAGTACGTCTAAGAGCTATCAGCCATCAGCTATCGGCTATCGGCGATCAGCTCCCATCGGCGGATGCCCGACGCGGTGACGTTTCGCGCGGCTTCAGGCGATGGCTGTTAGCTGATAGCTGATCGCTCTTCACCGCGTCGGTTTTCCCGGCGGGGTCGCGCTCTTGAAGACGTCGCGGTTGATCTGGATGTACTGCTTCTGGTTCGCCGGGACGTCCTCTTCCGGAAAGATCGCCGTCACCGGGCATTCGGGCTCGCACGCGCCACAGTCGATGCACTCGTCCGGATGGATGTACAACTGCTGCTCGCCTTCGTAGATGCAGTCCACCGGGCAGACGTCGACGCACGCCTTGTCTTTCGTTCCGATGCAGGCTTCCGTGATGACGTATGGCATTGCGGGCTCTGAGGTTCTGGCGATGAGGGTCGTTTGGTTATGATATCCGGCCCGGGTGCGAACGGACAAGGGCTCGCTGCGGCCGGGAGCGCTGCGCACGTCCCCTACCGCGACTGCCGTGCCCCGGTATCATCCGTCATGCATTTCACGGTCAACGGTCGTCAGCGCGCCATCGACGTCGCCGACGGCGCCACGCTCCTCTCGGTCCTCCGAGACCAGCTTCATCTGACGGGCGCGAAGCCTTCGTGCGAACGCGGCGAATGCGGAGCCTGCACGGTGCTCCTTCAGGCCTCCGACGGCTTGCCAGAGCCGATCTACGCATGCCTGGCACTGGCGCAGGCTCACGACGGCGATTCGATCACGACGATCGAGGGGCTCGCGTCCGGAGGCGCACTCCACCCGCTGCAGGCCGCCTTCGTCCGGCACGACGCCGTGCAGTGTGGCTATTGCACGCCCGGACAGGTGCTCTCGGCTGTCGCCCTGCTCGCGCGCGACGCGAGCCCGAGCGACGACGCGATCGTACGCGCGATGAGCGGCAACCTCTGCCGCTGCGGCACCTATCCCAAGATCGTGCGCGCGATCCACGACGCAGCCGAAGTCATGCGAGGCAGCAGTGGCGATTGATACCGGAATTCCGCGGCGTTTCGTGACGACGACCGTGGAGGTCGAAGGGCGGACCGAGACGAAGGTCGTCGAGATGCCGGAGCACGATCCGGCACCGTGGGGCACCGACGCCGAGCTTCACATCGTCGGGCAGCGGGCTGTTCGCGTCGACGCGCCGGAAAAGGTTTCGGGACGCGCGCGCTATGCGAGCGATACGGTCCGCGTCGGGATGCTGCACGCGGCGATTCTTCGCTCGACGATCGCGCGCGGACGCGCCACGTTGGACGCGGAGCCCGCGCGCGCCGTGGATGGCGTCGTGGACGTCGTGACGGGACCGGATCTGGATCGGCGTATCCGCCTCTCGGGCGGCGCGCTGTTCGACACCACCGTCTCCTATGCGGGGCAGCCGCTCGCGGCCGTCTGCGCGGAGACGATCGACGCGGCTCGGCGCGGGCTCGCCGCGATCGTCGTACGGTACGACACGGAGGCGCCCACGGTCACGTTCAACGCCGCAGTGGCCGATGGCGCGCCGGTGGTCCGCCGCTCCAGCCGTAGCTCAGCGGCGGGCGACGCTTCCCGATCGCCCAATCTCGCGCGCAGCTCACCGGACGTCGTCGAGCGCGGCGACGTCACCCGCGGTCTGGCCGACGCGCACGTCGTCGTTAGGCGTACATATCGCACGCCGGTCGCCGTGCACACGGCACTCGAGCCGCACGGCGCGGTGGCCGAATGGGAGAGCGATCGGTTGACGGTGTGGGAGTCCACACAGGCCGTATTCGCCGTTCGCGAGCAGCTCGCGGCGGGACTCGGCGTCACCCAATCGTCCGTCCGGGTGATCAAGGAGCACATGGGCGGCGGCTTCGGCGCCAAGACGTCCGCTGGCGCGCACACGTTCGTCGCCGCGCTGCTGGCCCGGCGCACCGGCCGGCCGGTGCGCTGCGTGAACGATCGCGAGGGCGAGCAGAGCGACACTGGAAACCGGCCGTCGACCGAGCAGCGTGTCACGTTAGGTGCCCGCCGTGACGGCCACCTGACGGTCATCGAATGCGAGGCGGATGTGCCGCTCGGCACCGGCGGCTGGGAGGGCGGACCGGCGGGCATCTTCCACGAGATGTACGCATGCCGGAACGTCCGAACCGTCGAGCGCTTCGCGTACGTCAACACGTCGGCGATGACCGCATTCCGCGCGCCCGGGTACGTCGAAGGTGCGTTCGCCCTCGAGAGCGCCATGGATGCGCTGGCTCGTGAGCTCGGCATCGACCCGCTCGAGCTTCGCCGCATCAACTACGCGGAGCGCGACCAGAAGAAGGACCGCGACTACTCGAGCAATCGGCTGCTCGAGTGCTACGAGCGAGGAGCCGCGAGGTTCGGGTGGGACGCGCCACGCGTGTCGGACGGTCGGATGCGTCGAGGCAAAGGCATGGCCGCTCAGGTCTGGGGCGCGGGCGGCGGTCCGCCGGCGTATGCGATCGTGAAGATCAATGGTGACGGCTCCGCCGACGTCCTCACGGGCACCCAGGATCTCGGGACCGGATCGCGAACGATCCTCGCCCAGATCGCGGCGGAGGCACTCGGCGCGAAGCTCGCGGACGTACGCATCGTACTCGGCGACACGGAGCGGACGCCCTATACCGGGCCGTCGTGGGGCTCGATGACCACGGCGTCAGTGGGGCCGGCGGTGCGCGCCGCCGCCGACGACGCGCTCCGACAGCTTCTCGACGCGGCATCGGGGATCCTCGATGTATCGGTGCCGAGACTGCAGGCGCGTGACAGCTCGATCATCTGCGATGATGGCTCGCAATCGATCACGTTCCGCTCGTTATGCGACCGGCTGGGCGACGTGATGATTCTGGGCCGAGGGTCGCGTGGCCCCAATCCGACGGGCATCGGACTCGGAAGCTTCGGGGCCCAGTTCGCGGACGTGGAGGTGGATGCCGAGACGGGCGTCGTTCGCGTGCTCCGCATCGTGGCCGTGCACGACGCCGGCCGCATCATCAACCCGACGTTGGCCGAGAGTCAGGTGGAGGGCGGGATCATTCAGGGGCTCGGGTTCGCGCTGTTCGAGGAGCGTGTCGTGGACGCCGCCTCAGGTGTCCCGCTCAACTCGAACGTCCACGATTACAAGATCCCGACGATCGGAGATGTGCCGCGGATCGACGTGGAGCTGCTCGACGTGGCGGATCCCACGGCGAATCACACGGGGGCGCGGGGTCTGGCGGAGCCACCCATCATCCCGACCGCCCCCGCGATCGCGAATGCCATCGCGGACGCGCTTGGCGTCGAGATCACGGAGCTCCCGATGACACCGTGGCGCGTGTTGGGAGCCATGAATCACGGGTTGTGAGGCTCAGCCCTCGGTTCGCCACGGCGGCGGCGCTCCACGCTTCCGTGGCAGCTCCGGATTCTCGCGATAGAGTGTCGCGGTTTTGCCGATGACCTGAATCACGATGGCCCCTGTGGCCGACGCGAGCTCCGCTGCCGCGTCCTTCGCCTTCACATCCGCGTTGCGACCAAGCTGCACCTTCACGAGCTCCCGCGTGCGGAGCGCATCGTCGAGCGCCTGGATGACGGTCGGGCTCAGCCCGTATTGACCGACGTGCACCAGCGGCGTGAGGTGATGTGCTTCCGCGCGCAGCCCGGCGCGGTCGCGTCCCGACATGGTCATCTCGGCTCTCCGGTCTTGACGAAGTACGCACGGGGGTCGAGCGCCTCACCATCCCACCAGCGCGTGTCGAATCGAGCGTGCATGAGCTGGAAATGTAGGTGGGGCGTGTCCGACGGTGCATTGCCCGTCGTGCCGACGAACCCGATGACGTCGCCCTGCGCGAGCTTCATGCCCTCCGCGAGCCCGTCACGGAAGCGGTCGAGGTGCGCGTAGTAGAACATCCAACGGCGCGTGGAGTCGGTGGCGTAGACCGCGAGCCCGCCGGGGCCGGTGCTGCGCAGGCGGTATACCTGCCCGTCGGCGACGGCGATGACGGGAGTTCCGCGCGGCGCGAGGAAGTCGATCGCGCGATGCGTTCGACCGCCGCGCGTCGCGCTGAACGTATCGGGCACGCGCGCGGGCGCGACACCCTGAATCGGGACCATGAGGTCCGGCGGTATCGAGTCGGCGGCTACCGGCGCCGGCACGGTCGGGACGCGAGGTGCGCCCGCGCCGCATCCGCCGACGATGAACGTCAGCGCCACCGTCGTCAGGCACGCACGTCGCGCGGGCCATTCGACTGATCGGTCCGAGCGCGCAGGCCACACGCGACGCTCCGCGAACATCGCCCGAGGTGCGCTGCCTAACAAGTCACGCGTCGCAGGGACGTCGATGGCATCACCGCTTGCGGGAACCGTGCACGGCAGCAAGTGGCAGACGGCAGACGCGGCAGCCGGGGTCAGATCCGAATTGTATTGACTGGAGGCGCAACCGAACGCGCCGATTCGAGTCTGACCCCAATTACCGGTTGCGAACTATCCGGCGTCGCAGTACGTGCACTTCCCCTTTTCCTGCGCCCGGTGCACCGCCAGAACACCAGACGGAACGAGCGTGAAGCCGGGAATGAGTCCCTTGGTGAATTCAGCTTTCGCTACCTCGGGGGCAAGACCCGCCTTCTGTCCCAGCATGCTGCTCACCACCGTGTGGGCCACGTTGCACACCACGAACGTCGTCCCGCGCGGCTTCAGCTGATCGATGGCCATTCCCGGGAACATCAGGTCACCCTGTTTCGGATTGAAGTAGATGTTCCTCGTCGCCGGTGCGTTGGTCTTCGGATCGTTGAGCTGCGCGAACTCACCAAGCTTGTACTTCGCCCAGATCTCATCGGTGTACGCGATCGGGATGGAGAAGTGCCGGAACCCGACGACGGCGTTCAGGTCCTTGTCGGCGAGGTTGTACGCGCCCTTCATCGTATCGAGCCAGTTCATCGCGTAGGCAAGCGCGAACCCGGAGTTCACGCTCGTGGCGTCGAAGTATTGCCGATACCTGCCCTTGAGGTTGTCAACCCACGCGTCGTCCCCCGGCGAATTGGGTAGGATCGACTCGGCGCGCAGTAATGCTGGGGCTCCCAGGAGCGCCGCGGTGCCGGCGCCGATCTGGGTAAGAAAATTACGACGGTGACCGGTGGACCGGTCAGAATCCGGGGTACTCATGAAACGCTCCTTCCGTGGGGGCGATCGAAGTCTCCGAGCTGCGGCGCGCGGACTTTCGTCAGGTGAGACGATACAAATTCTGGGACGGGGCGCAACCAGCCTTTTGACAGGAAACCGCCCCTGACTATCGGCCCGTGTGTCGATCGAGCTAAGGCGAGCCTCTGCCGTGCGATCGATTGCTGGGGCGCGGGTCGGCGGGGGCGTCGGGACTTCGGCGGCTTCCGCGCTTAAACGCCTCGAGCCAGCGGGTACCGAACTCCGTGTTCGGACAGTGGCTCGGCCCCGCTGTCTCGGG